>Ga0207864_1002303_pt1 | contig 18266 bp, 16 predicted proteins | sample HigsolmetaAR202D_FD_184834 | JGI IMG/M metagenome (GOLD analysis project Ga0207864, IMG submission 184834) | Ionic liquid and high solid enriched microbial communities from the Joint BioEnergy Institute, USA - AR20-2-D (SPAdes) (version 2) ... | reverse complement strand
AGCTGCCTCGGCGCCGCCACCGGCCGGATGGGCGCGGCTGGGTTCGAACCAGCGACCTCTCGCGTGTGAGGCGAGCGCTCTCCCACTGAGCTACGCGCCCGGGCGAAGCCAATCGTACTGGGCGCGGGGGGAAGGCCGCGCGGGGGCGGCGGGGTGGACGGGCGGCCGCGGTGGCGATCGAACGTTGGTCCACAAAAGTGGGTAGGCGGGTAGGTGCGTCGCGGCCGTCCGATTGGAATGAGGTCGATTTGTTTAGAGCGCGTTTTTTCGGCTTGAGAGGAGAGCTCATGAGCATCAGATCCACGATCCGGGTCGCCCCCCTGGCGGCGGCGGTGGCGGCAGCGGCGATGCTGGCGGCCATCTGCGTCGGCCAGGCGCGAGCGGAGACCACCTATCCGACCCCCGGCGGCAGCACCTTCAGCGGCAGCGGGGAAGGGTGGTTCGAGAGCCAGCCTGCGACTTGCGCGATCGGGCTGCTGTGCACCGCCACCGCCGGCTACGACGGCGCGGCGGGCAACCCGGGGGGCTCGCTTGCGCTGCGCGTGGAACCGTTGATCGACCTGCTGGGCCTGTTCGGCGGGACGGTCACCTTCGAGTCGCCGGAGTTCGTGGCCCAGGAGGGCGGCGCCGGCACGTTGCGCCTCGAGCGGGCGCTGGCGTCGACGAGCATCAACCTCCTGCCGGGGATGGAGTACACGGTGCGCCTCGTCGATCGCACCAAAGGATCGTCGGCGAACGTGCTCTCCGGCGCGGCGACCGGGGTCTCCGGGTTCGTCGGTGAAAGCGGTGCGGTGACCTTGGACAAAGGCCACAAATACGCAATCCAGATCGACGCGAAAGGCGAGTCGCAGCTGCTCAGTCTCGGCTTGCTCGGGGCGACCGCCGCCGTGCACTTCGACAACGTCGCGCTCACGGTCGGGTCGAGCGGATCGACGGGCGGCGGCTCCGGCGGACCGGGTGGTCCCGGCGGCTCCGGCGGCCAGGGCGGCCCGGGTGGCGCCGGCGGCCTCACCAACGCGCAGCTCCTGCAGCTGATCCGCCGCGGCGGCGCGGCGACTGCGGTGCTGAAGGGCAACCGCGTGTTCATCAACTCGCGCTGCCCGGGGCGGATCGGCACCGCCTGCCGGATCGTGATGCAGGGTCACCTAAACAAGCGCAAGGCGGCCACCAACCGCCGCCGGGTGCGGATCGGCAAGGGCAAGGGCCGGCGCGTGGCGCTGACCGTGAAGCGGTTCGCCCGCGCCAAGGTGAAGCGTCGCAAGCGGCTGCTGGTCAAGCAGACCGTGCGCGCCCGCGGCGCCAAGGCGACCGTGTTCAAGAGCGTGCGGCTGGTCCGCCGCTAAGCGGGCTGCGGCTCGGCGAGGGGCTCGCGCGAGGCCCCTCGCCGCAGCGCCGCCCCGACCAGGGGGTAGACGAGGGTGGAGATCATCGCCGCCCCGACCAGGCCCGCCGCGGTCGAGGTGCGCATCTGGCCGACGTCGACCGCGAGGGTCGTGATCGCCACCACCAGCGGCAGCTCGGTGGCCGAGTAGAAGGCGAGCGCCGCGCGCTCGCGCGCCCCCAGCACGCCGCGGTAGAGCAGCAGCGCGGGCGTGCCGCGGACGATCAGGAACAGCGCCAGGAACAGCGCCAGCTTCGCCAGCGCCCCGAGCGAGCCGAGCGCGTCGAGGTCGAATTCGATCCCGCTGGTGACGAAGAAGAACGGGATCAGGAAGCCGAACCCGACCGCGGTCAGCTTCGACTCGAAGACGCGCAGCTCGCGCCCGCGCAGCGCCACGCGGGTGATCATCCCGGCGACGAAGCCGCCCAGCAGGATGTCGAGGCCGAGGTCGCCCGCCAGCAGGGCGAGGCCGAAGATCAGCACCACCATCACCCGCACCGCGAGCTGGCCGCTGGCCTCGATCGTGCGCTCCAGCAGCGGCCACCCGCGCCAGGCGAGCCGCACCGAGAGCACCGCGACCAGCAGCGCCAGGGCGACGAAGGCGAGCAGCACCACCGCCTCGTGCAGGGGGTTGTGGGTGGTGAGGACGAGGGTGACGAGCAGGATCGGCCCGAACTCGCCCGCCGCCCCGGCGGCGAGGATGAAGCGGCCGAAGCGGGTGCGCAGGTCGCCGGAGTCGCGCAGGATCGGGATCAGGGTGCCGATCGCGGTGGTCGCCATGGCCGAGCCGACGTAGAGGTAGGAGACGATCACTCCCACCGCCGCCAGCAGCCCGCCAAGCGCGTAGGCGATCGCCATCGAGACCGCCCACCCGGTCGCCCCGAGCCGCAGCGGCAGGCCGCGGATGCGGTCGAAGTCGATCTCGTAGCCGGCGAAGAAGAAGAGCATCCCCAGCCCGAGGCTGGCGAAGAAGTCGATGAACTCGTCGCCGCGGGCGAGGCCGAGCAGTTCGGGCCCGATCAGGATCCCCAGCGCCAGCTCGAGCACCACCACCGGCGGCGCCAGCCGGAGCGGGGCGACGGCGCCGAGCATCGCGGCCGCCGCGGCGGCGACGACGATCGCGAAGAAGGAGCCGGTGTCGACGGTGACCACGGCGAGATCCTACGGGCGTCGAGCCGGCCCCCAAAGGGCCGCCCGGCGGCTAAGATCGGGCGTGGACCGTGCTAGGCGGGGAATCAGCGGTGCCCTGTAACCCGAAATCCGCTTAGCGGGGCCGAATCCCGTCCTGAGGGGCTGGCCGTCGGGGTCAGTGCGTCGTGGCGGCGTTGACGGCCGGGTCCTGCGCGACGTGGGCACGCGAACCAGGTCAGGTCCGGAAGGAAGCAGCCTTAAGCGGAAGCCGCGGGTGCCGCAGGCCAGCCCGGCCCGAGCCACAAGCGGCGGACACGCCCGGTCGCCTCGCTTCGAAGGCGGGTGCACGGTCCACCATTCGCCCCCGCGGGGCTAGTCGATGAGGCGCGCGGACATGCGCCGCACGGCGACGCGCCAGGTGACGAGGGCGAAGGCGAGCAGGACCGCGAGCCGGGCGGCGTCGACCGCCTCGAAGCCGAAGGCGGCGCCGCGCACCAGCTCGACCAGCTGGTGCAGGGGGTTGAACTGGGCCGCCACCTGCAGCCCCTCGGGCAGGCCGTCGATCGGGAAGAAGGTGCCGGCGACGAGGAACAGCGGCGTCACGAACAGCGCCGTCACGTAGTTGAACTGGTCGATCTTCGCCACCGTCGCCGCCATCGTGACCCCGAAGCCGGCGAACCCGAGCGCGGTGACGAAGCAGAAGGCCGGCACCAGCAGCATCGCCGGCTTCGGGTCGAGGCCGAAGGCGATCGTCACCAGCAACGGCACGCACCCGTAGACGCCCGCCCGCACCCCGATCCACAGCATCTCGGCCGTCACCAGCTCCTCGACGTCGACCGGAGCGGCAAGGATCGCGTCGTACGTTTTCTGGAAGCGGTGCTTGACGAAGGTGCCGAACATCGCCGGCATCGCGCTGGAGAAGATCACCGCCGTCGCCACCATGCCGGTGCCGACGAACTCGATGTAGGGGACGCCGTCGACCTCGTCGACCAGGGTCGCCCCCAGCCCGAGCCCGAAGGCGAGCAGGTAGACGATCGGTTCCAGCACGCTGGAGAAGGTGGTGCCGCGCCAGTAGGTGCGGAAGTTGGCGACCTCGCGGCTCATCACGCCGGCGATCGCCGCCGGTTCCAGGCGCCGCAGCGCCCGGCGCGGCGCGGGGGCGGGGCGGGTGGCGGCCTCCACCGTCACTCCACCTCCTCGCCGGTCAGCAGCACGAACACGTCCTCCAGCGAGGCGGCGCGCCGCACCGCGTCGGCGGGGATCAGCCCGTCGCCGTCGCGCTCGGCGCCGACGATCGCGATCGCCGGCCCGGCCGGGCGCACCGACAGCCCGCGCGCCTCGGCGGCGCCGCGCACCTCGGCGAGGCGCGGCGGCGGCCCGTAGACCTCGGCCGTCTCGCGCCCGGCGTGGCGGCGGATCAGCTCGCCCGGGCGGCCACGGCTGATCACCTTGCCGCGGTGCATCACCGCCACTTCGTCCGCCAGCCGCTCCGCCTCCTCGATGTAGTGGGTGGACATCAGGATCGTCGTCCCCTGCTCCTTGAGCTCGCCGATCAGCGTCCACAGCTCGGTGCGGATCTGGGGGTCGAGGCCGACCGTCGGCTCGTCGAGCAGCACCAGCCGCGGCCGGTGGACCAGCCCGCGCGCCAGCAGCAGCCGTCGCCGCATCCCGCCGGAGAGCCGGTCGACCGCGTCCCGGCGCCGGTCGCGCAGCCGCGCCAGGTCGAGCGCCGCGTCGACCGCGGCGGGGACGTCGCCCACCCGGTACAGGCGGGCGAAGATCGCCAGGTTGTCCTCGACCGTGACGTCGACGTCGAGGTTGTCGAGCTGCGGCACGACGCCCATTTCCGCTCGTGCCGCCTTCGCTTCGCGGGGCAGCTCGTGGCCCAGCACCCGCAGCCGCCCGGCGTCGGTGATCGCCTGCCCGGTCAGCAGCCGCATGGTGGTCGACTTGCCCGCCCCGTTGGGGCCGAGCAGGCCGAGGCAGATCCCCTCCGGGACCTCGAGGTCCAGCCCGTCCACGGCGGTGATCGGGCCGAACCGCTTCACCACCCCGCTGAGCTCGATCGCGTTCATCGCCCCGGCATTCTCACGCAGCGGGCTGCAGCCACTCCTCCAGGCGGCTGGAGCGCTCCGGCTGGGCGATCGACAGGGCGAGGGCCCCGGCCACCGCCTCCATCGAGGAAAGCGGGCGCAGGCGGGGGTCGGCGGGCAGGCGCTCGACGCTCTCGGGCAGGAACAGCTCGGCGACGACGGGCACGCGCGGCCCCAGCGCGCGCAGCGCGTGCAGCACCGTCAACGTCGCCTCGGCGTCGCAGGTGCGCAGGTCCTGGTCGGTAGGCGTGGGGGTGACGAGGACGATGTCCGGGCGGGCCTCCGTCAGCGCCGCCGCCAGCTCCTGCGGGTCGTCGACCGCTGTCTCGCGGAACTCGAGCCCCGCGGCGGCGCGGGCGCGGCTCAGCTCGGCCCCGAGCGTCTCCCGCTTCGCCAGCAGGGTCGGGCGCGGTGCCTGCGGCCCGGCCGCGGCGAGGTCGGCGAGCAGGGCGGAGACGGAGTCGCTCGCCCCGACGACAGCCAGCCGCGGCCGGCGCCCCGCTTGCCGCGCCGCCTCGCGAGCGGCGGGCAGCAGGCCGGGGTCGCCGTGCCGGCACGGGTCGAGGAGCGCGTCGACCTCGGGCGGCAGCTCGTCCTCGGTGATCGCGGCCAGCAGCAGCGCCGAGACCACGCGGTCGCCGACGATCGCGTCCCAGTCGTCCGGGAGCAGGTCCCAGATCGCGTCGACGTCGCGGCCGTGCCGGAACTGCAGCCGCACCGCCGGGCGGCCCCCGCGCGAGCGCAGGTAGGTGTGCAGGGCGAGGCCGGAGCGCATCACCTCGACGTCGGCGGCCTTGGCCCCGGCCGAGGCGCCGTCGGGCAGCAGCACGACCGTGCGGGCGCGCTCGGCGGCGCCGAGCGCGAAGCCGGCCTCCTCGCCGACCTCGCCGAACAGCAGCTCCACGCGCAGCGGCGCGGCGCCCTCGCGCAGCTCCTGCAGCAGCGCGTCGCGCTCCGGCCGGGCCGCCCGCGGCGCCAGGGCGACCGCGGGCAGCGAGCGGCCGCCGATCTCGGAGGCGTAGGAGAGCGCCCGCGCCGCGTGGCGCAGCTGCTCGGCGCCGCCGACGACGAGCACGTGGCCGCGCTGTCGGGTCGGGGCCTGCAGGGCGCCCAGCCGTTCGATCGAGGCGCCGACGCTCTCGGTGACCAGGGTGAGCAGCACGCCGACCAGCAGCACGATCCCGGTCACGACCTGGAACAGCCCGATCGCGCGCTCAGCCGCGCCGTGGTCGTCCTCGAGCTGGGCGGGGTCGAGCAGGTGCAGCACCGCCGACCAGATCGCGTCGTCGAGGTCGTCGTAGCGGTCGAGGGCGAAGTGGTCGATCGCGGCGGTTCCCAGCATCACCGCGACCACGGCGCCGAGGAGGACCAGCAGCCTCCCGCGCGAGGTCTGGATCAGGCGGCGGGCCATTCAGCAGCGACGGTAGACGACCCAGGAGCGGTTGCGGGCAACCTCCTCGAAGCCTGCCGGCACCGGCAGCGAGAAGTCGGTCGGGTCGGCGGGGTCGAGGATGAAGTTGTGGATCACGAACGGGCTCGCCGGGGCGACGAAGTAGCCGCGCCGCGGCGCCCCTTCCTGGGAGGCGCTGACGATCCGGGTCGGCTTCACGTCGAGCTTGAAGGCGAGCCGGGGGACGGCGCGGTGGTTGGGCACGGCGATCTTCCCGCACAGCGGCTGGAAGGCGCCGGCGTCGGCGATCGCGCTCAGGTCGCGCTCGATCCGCGCCTGGTTGGTGAGGTCGGTGTCGACGCGGGAGTCGAGGTCCCACTGGTTCGGCAGCCAGAGCACGAAGAGCAGCGCCTCGACGGCGGCGAAGGCCTGCCAGGGCCGCCGCCACGGGTGGCCGGGCTCCAGCAGGCGCCAGCCGAGCAGCCCCAGCGCGGCGAAGATCGACAGCACCGCGGCGGCGAGCATCGTGTAGCGGGGGATGATCGCCAGGCCGCCGCAGGCGAGGATCGCGAAGGCGAGCAGGGCGAGGGCGGCGGCCGCGGCGCCGAGCAGCGAGCGGCGGCGCAGCAGCGCCAGGCCGAGCACGAGGCCCCCGCAGGCGCCGATCATTCCCGGCCACTGCAGCACCTCACCGAGGCGGCGCGGGCCGTACAGCACCAGGTCGACGGGGCCGGTCTGGCGCTCCAGCGTCTCGACGGTCTCTTTCGTGCCCGTCCACGAGTAGGTCGGGCTGCCGGCGGTCACCCAGTCGAACAGGGCCCAGAGGACGGGGCCGGCGAGCGCGAGGGCGATGAGGGGCACTTTCTCCGCCCTTCCGATGCGCCGGCTGTTGCCCTCGCCCTCCGGGTCCCAGGCCAGGTAGAGCAGGTAGGCGAGGGAGAAGAGCCAGGCCTCGGGGCGGAGCAGACCGGCGAGGGCGAGCAGGGCGAGGACGGGGGCGCCGGCGCGGGGGCGGCGCGACTCGAGGGCGAGGGCGCCGAGGCAGAGGGCGATGTAGGGCAGGTCGATGTAGGCGCGCAGGCCGTTGGAGAGGAAGGGGGCGCGGGTGAGGACGATCAGCGCCGCGGCGAGGCCGACCCAGACGTCGAACCAGCGCCGGCCCAGGTAGTAGACGAGCCACCCGATCAGGCCCAGCGAGAGGTAGGCGAGGACCATGATCACGGTGATCGCGCCGTCGCCGAGCGGCGCCGAGACCGCCCCGATCAGGTCGGTGAGCGGGTGCGGGGTCGGCGGCAGCGCGGCGCCGTAGTCGGGGCTTTCCAGGCGCGCCAGTTCGCGCCCCCAGACGAGGGCGTAGATGGTGTCGTAGTTCGGGAACCCGAGCGGGAACAGCGCCAGCAGCGCCGCGCTGACGCCGGCCACCCAGGCGGCCGGCGCCGCCACGTTGCGTGCTGCCCTCGACATCGGCGGCACGGTACCGGGGCCGGCGAAATGCCGTGGATACACTGGCCGAGACCCCGATGAGCAGCGAGTCGACCTCCCTGTACCGCCGCCACCGCCCGGGCTCCTTCGACGAGGTGGTCGGCCAGCAGCACGTCGTGCGCACGCTGCGCAACGCGGTCGAGCAGGGCAAGGTCCACCACGCCTACCTGTTCGTCGGCTCGCGCGGCACGGGGAAGACCTCGATGGCGAAGATCCTCGCCCGCTCGCTGAACTGCGAACGCGGCGGGCCGACGACGACGCCTTGCGGCGAGTGCGACTCCTGCCGCGCGATCGCCGCCGGCACCTCGGTCGACGTGATCGAGATGGACGCCGCCTCCAACCGCTCCGTCGACGACGTCCGCGACCTGCGCGAGCGAGTCGCCTACGCCCCGGCGGGCGGCCGCTGGAAGGTCTACATCCTCGACGAGGCGCACATGCTCACCAAGGAGGCGTGGAACGCCTTCCTGAAGACGCTGGAGGAGCCGCCGCCGAACACCGTCTTCGTGCTCGCCACCACCGAGGCGCACAAAGTGATGGCGACGATCGCCGACCGCTGCCAGCGGTTCGACTTCCAGCGCCCGACGATCGAGCAGATCTCCGAGGTGCTGCGGCGCGTAGCCGCCGCCGAGGGGATCGGGATCGACGACGGCGCGGTGGGGATGATCGCCCGCTCCGCCCGCGGCAGCTTCCGCGACGCGCTCGGCACCCTCGACCAGCTGGTCGCCTTCGGCGGCGAGCGGGTGGCGCTGGACGACGTGCTGACGCTGCTCGGCGCCGCCGACGCGGAGCTGCTGTTCGAGGCGGTGGACGCCGTTGCCGCCGAAGACCCGAAGGCGGTGCTGGCGACGGTGGAGCGGATGAGCCGCTCCGGCCGCGACCCGGTCCAGTTCGCTCGCGACCTGCTCGCCCACCTGCGCTTCCTGCTCGTCACCCGCACCACGGGCCGGGTGCCGGACTCCTTCGTCGTCACCGCCACCGACTCCGAGCGGCTGCGCGCCCAGGCGGGCGCGGCCGGCGACGCGACCCTGGTGCGGACGATCGACGAGCTGGCGGCGGCGCTGGGCGCGGTGCGGGAGGGGGACGAGGCGCGGATGGCGATCGAGATCGCGCTGCTGAAGGCGGCGCGGCCGGACCTCGACCCCTCGACCGAGGGCCTCTTGCGGCGGATCGAGCGCCTGGAGCGGCTCGTCGGTGGCGCGGGGGACGCTACTGCTCCGGCCGCGCCCGACCCCGACCCCGAGCCGGCGGAAGAGGAGGAGGCGGAGCTGCCCGCGCCGGAGCCGCCGCCCGCGGCGGCCGACGACGCGATGACGCTGGAAGACGTGATCCGCGTCTGGCCGGCGGTGTTGGAGAAGCTGGCCGAGTCGGCGCCGGCGCTGGCCGCCAGCTTCGACGGCGCGCGGCCGGTGGAGCTGGGCGAGGAGGGGCTGGTGATCGCCTTCCCGGCCGACAAGACCTTCGCCAAGCGCAAGGCCGAGTCGCCGGAGCGGCGCGACGACGTCGCCGCCGCCTTCGGCGCCGTCTGCGGCCGCGCCCTGCGCCCCACCTACGTGCTCGCCGAGCCGGAGGAGGGGGAGGAGGAGCTGGCGCCGGGCGCCGCGCCCGGCCCGCGCCTCGGCGAGGAGGAGCTGGTTGAGCGGATCAAGAGCGAGTTCGACGCGGAGGAGGTCGGTTAAGTGGCGCGAGGAGGAGGCCCCGGAGGGTTCGACGTCAATGCCCTCATGCGGCAGGCACAGAAGATGCAGGACCAGATGCTGCAGGCGCAGGAGCAGCTGAAGGAGGAAACGGTCGAGGCGAGCGCCGGCGGCGGCATGGTCAAGGTGACGGTGGGCGGCGACCTGACGCTGCGCAAGATCGAGATCGACCCGGAGGCGATCGACCCCGAGGAGGCCGAGATGCTGGCCGAGATGGTGCAGGCGGCGGTCAACGAGGGGCTGCGCGCCGCCCAAGAGCTGGCCGGCTCGAAGCTGGGCGGGCTCGCCGGCGGTCTGGGCGGGGCCCTGGGGGCGCTGGGCGGTTGAGCGCCGAGGGGCCGGCGCCGCTCGCGCGCCTCGTCACCGAGCTGTCCCGGCTGCCCGGGATTGGGCGGCGCACGGCCCAGCGCCTCGCCTTCCACATCCTGCGCGCGCCGGAGGCGGAGGTGGCGGCGCTGGGCGAGGCGATCCGCGAAGTGAAGGAGCGGGTCGGCCTCTGCGAGGAATGCTTCAACCTCTCCGAGGAGCGGCTGTGCCGGGTCTGCGCGGACCCCAACCGCGACCGGACGACGATCTGCGTGGTCGAGGAGCCGGCCGACGTGATCCCGATCGAGCGCACCCACGAGTACCGCGGCCTGTACCACGTGCTCGGCGGCGCGCTCTCGCCGATCGACGGCGTCGACGCCGAGGACCTGAAGATCGCCGAGCTGCTCGACCGGGTCGGGCGCGGCGGCGTCGCCGAGGTGGTCCTGGCGACCAACCCGACGACGACCGGCGAGGCCACCGCCCTGCACATCGCCGAGCGGCTGCGCGGGCAGGTGAGGGTGACGCGCCTGGCCAGCGGGCTGCCGGTCGGCGCCGACCTCGAGCACGCCGACGAGGTGACGCTGGGCAAGGCGCTGGCCGGCCGCCGCAGCATCGACTGAGGGCGCGGCCCTACGCGGGGCCGGCGCGGCGGGTCCGGGCGCGCCGCGTGGTTGGACGGATGTCGGCCCGCAAAGCGCGGCTTCGCGCCCCGCTGGCGTCCGCCGCGTCCGCAAAGGTCAACGCGGTGGATCCGGGGTCCCCAGAGGGTCGCGGCGGCTCTGTGGCCGGCCGCATCGCGCGGGAGGTGGCCGCGCAGCAGCAGGAGCTGCTCGCTCGCCTGCGCGCCGAGCTGGGCGACGGCGAGCGCTTCGCCGCCGCCGCGCAGCGCCTCGCCGCCGCCTACGGCGAGCTGACCGCGGCGGCGCTGGACGCGGTGCCGGCGCCCCGCCCCGCCCCGCCCGGCGGCCGCGAGGAGCGCGGTGCCGAGATGGCGCGCGACGAGCGCCCCCGGCGCGACGCCCGGCGCCCGGCGCCCGAGCCGGAGGGCGAGTTGCCGAGCCTCTACCGCCCCGGCCACATGCGCCGCCGGCTCGAGCAGCTGCTGGAGATCAACCGCCGCTACGGGCACCCGTTCGGGCTCGCGGTCTTCGACGCCTCCGGGCCGGGCACCCGCGCCGGCGACGGTGGCGAGCCGGTGATCCCGATCCTCGGCGCCGCCCTCCGCGAGAGCACCCGCATCGTCGACGAAGTCTTCCTGCTCGAGGAGGACGCGGTCTGCGTCCTCGCCCCCAACCTGCGCACGGTGGAAGGGATGCAGATGGCCGAACGGCTGCTCGGCCGCCTCGACGAGCTGGAGCGGGCCGGGGGGCTGCGGGTCTCGGTCGCCGCCGGGGTGGTCGCCTGCCCCGACCACGGCACCGACGCCGACCAGCTGCTGCACAAGGCCGACGCGGCGCTGTGGCGGGCGCGGGCGGTCGGCCAGCCGGTCGGGGTGGGCGAGCTGGCGCACTGACTTTCTTGCAAGATCGCTCACAGAACCGCGAAATTCGTCCATAACCGGCGTAAACCCGGCTCTGCGGTGGGAGAATCCGGCCGAGCGTCGAACTGAAGCGGCGCACCTTCCAACCTTCGAGCACCCACGTCGAGCCATGCCAGGAATCCGCACCAACGCCGCCGCCGAAGTCCTCGGGGTCAGCCCCAACACGCTGCGCAGCTGGGAGCGTCGCTACGGCTACCCGAAGCCGAAGCGCACCGCCGGCAACCACCGCAACTACGAGCTGGTCGAGCTGCAGACGCTGCGCGACGCGCTCGACGAGACCGGCAACATCGCCGCCGCGATCGAGCTGGCGCGCCAGCGCCAGGCGGCGCCGACGAGTGGCGAGGGCCTGGCAGCCGCGTTCGAGAGCTTCGACGAGTCCGCCGCCGACCGCGCGATCGAGGAGAGCCTCGCGGTGCGGCCGCTGGAGCGCACGGTCGAGGAGTTGGTGCTGCCGGCGATCGACAAGCTGGCCGCCGACCCGGAGCGGGAAGCGGAGCTGGAGTTCGCCTGTCGCTGGGCGACCGGGTGGCTGCACGGCGCCCGCCGCCTCGCCTCGCCCGCCTCGCGGCCGGCCGGCATCCTGCTGCTGGACTCCTGCGGGGCGCTGGAACCGGAGGCGGTCCACACCCAGGCGCTCGACCTCGCCCTGCGCCGGGCCGGGTTCCGCGTCCTGGTGCTCTCCAACGAGCTGGGCGACGACCGCCTCGAGCGGGCGCTGACCGCGCTCGATCCGACCGCGATCATCATCTGTGGCCCCAACGCCGACACCCCGAGCGCGGTGCGGATCGTGCGCAAGATCCGCGAGCTCGGGTTCGTCGCGCCACTGTACGGGTTCCGCGCCAGCGGCCTGGTCGGCGCCGCCGTCCCCTCGGCCGGCGAGCGGCCGAGCGAGGTCACCGGGATGCTCAACGCCGACCTGCGGCGCCGCGCCGCGGCCGGCTCCTAGGCCGTCTCGCCGACCTCCAGCCGGGCGTGCAAGCGGCGCAGCGGCGCCGGCGCCCACCAGTTCCACCGCCCCAGCAGCGCCATCAGCGAGGGCACCAGCAGGGCGCGGATGATGCTGGCGTCGATCAGCACCGCCAGCGCCGTGCCGACCCCGTTCTCCTTGATGAAGACGATGCTGGAGGTGGCGAAGGCGGCCAGCGCGACCGCGAACAGCAGCGCCGCCGCGGTGACGATGCGCCCGGTGCGCTCGAGGCCGATCGCCACCGACTCCGTCTCTCCGGCGCCGCCGTCGCGCGCCTCCTTGATCCGGAAGAGGAGGAAGACCGCGTAGTCGGTCGAGAGGCCGAAGGCGACGGCGAAGATCAGGATCGGCATCGTCTGCTCGAGCGCGCCGCTGCTTTCGAAGCCCAGCAGGCCCTCCAGGCGCCCGTCCTGGAAGACGAGCACCAATAGCCCGAAGACCGCGCTCAGGTTGAGCAGGTTCATCAGCAGCGACTTCACCGGCAGCACCACGGAGCCGGTCATCAGGAAGAGGATCACCAGCGTGGCGACGACCACGATCGCCACCGCGGCCGGCAGGTGGCGGCCGAGGCTGGCCTGGAAGTCGACGAACTCCGCCGTCGCGCCGCCGACCAGCACCTCGGCCCCGGGCGGTCCGGGCAGGGCGCGGATCGCCCGCACGGTGTCCTGGCTCGCCGCGTCCGGGAAGGGGGCGGCGGAGATCGCCTGCACGACCGCGACGCCGTCGTTAAGTCGCTGCGGCGGCAGCACCGCGGCGACGCCGTCCACGCCGCGCACCCGGCGCGCCACCGCGGCGGCGGCGCGCGGCCCGCCGCCGTCGACCGCGATCTGGATCGGCGTGTCGCGGTGGGGCGGGAACTCGGCCGCCAGCCGCTCGTAGGCCTGGCGCGCGCTCGCCGACTCCGGCAGCACCTTGGCGTCGACGGTCTCGAACCGGATGCCGAGGAAGGGCAGCCCGAGCAGGATCAGGAAGAGCGCGCTGGCCGCGGCGATCGGACCCGGGCGGCGCATCACGAAGCGCGAGAGCCGGTACCAAAAGCCGCTGGAGCCCGGGCGCGCGTCGGCCTCCGCGCGGCGCTGCAGGAAGCGCGGCGCGCCGGCGTTGACGCGCTCTCCGAGCAGGGTCAGCACCGCCGGCAGCACGGTGAGCGAGATCAGCGCCGCGAAAAGGGCCACGGCGGCGCCGCCGATCCCCATCGAGTAGAGGAAGCGCTGCGGGAAGACGAGCAGCGAGGCGAGCGCCGCGGCGACGGTGAGGGAGGAGAAGAAGACCGTGCGCCCGGCGGTCGCCAGCACGCGCCGCATCGCCGCCGCGCCGGGGCCGTGGACAGCGATCTCCTCCCGGTAGCGGGAGACGACGAAGAGGCTGTAGTCGATCGCCAGGCCGAGCCCTAGCGCGGTGGTGAGGTTGAGGGCGAAGATCGAGATCGAGCCGACTTCGCTCGCCAGGCGCAGGATGAGAAAGGTGCCGACGATCGCCAGGGCGCCGATCAGCAGCGGCAGCAGCGCCGCGACGAGGCTGCGGAAGAAGAGCAGCGAGAGCAGGAACAGCAGCGGGAAGGCGAGCAACTCCGCTTTGCGCAGGTCCTCCTCGACCTGCTTGTTGACTTGCTCCTGGGCGACCGCGACGCCGCCGACGGTGACGCCGGGGCGGTCGGCGAGCGCGGCGGCGATCTCGGCGGCCGCGTCCTGCACCTCCTTGTCGTCGGTCGGCACCAGCGACACGGCGAGGTAGATGGAGCGCCCGTCGCGGGAGACGAAGGCGGGCGAGCGGGTCGTGTTCCAGCCGCTCACCGCGGCGACCTCGGGCCGCGCCGCCAGCTCCCGTTCCAGCCTTCGCACGCGCGCCCGGGCGGCCGGGTCGGCGACCGGTGCGTCGTCGATCAGCGCGATCACCGACGGCGTGCGCAGGCCCGCCTCGTGGAGGCGCTCCTTCGCCCGCACGGCCTCGGTCGCCGGGTCGTCGGCGCCGTAGGGGTCGAGCCGCTCGGCGACCCCGCCGCCCAGCGCTCCGGCGAGGAGGAAGAAGGCGGCGGCGAGCAGCACGACGCGGCGCGCGTGCGCGTCGGCGAGGCGGGCCAGGGCGGCGAACATCAGCGCCCCTCCCCGCGGTCGCGGCCGGCGGGCGCGGGGAGGCCGGCCAGCACCTCCTCCTCGGCCCGCCGGCACCAGTCGGCGAACCAGCTCGCGAACTCGATCCCGCTGCGCAGCACCAGCAGCGGGTAGGGGTCGTCCAGCGCGCGGGCGTGCGGCTCGATCTCATGCAGGCTGCGCAGCATCTGGAGGCGATAGGCGCGCATCTCGCGCAGGATCGCGGCCGCCTCCTCGCGCGGCAGCGCGCCGGCGAAGAACAGCTTCAGCAGCCCTTCGTCGCGCAGCTCGAAGGTGCGCGGGGGCCGCCGCAGCCAGGCCCGCAGCTCCGCCTCGCCGTCGGCGGTGATCTCGTAGACGGTGCGCCGTCGGCCGCCGGTCGGCGCCTCCGAGCCGGCGATCAGCCCCGCCTCCGCGAGGCGGCGCAGCTCCGGGTAGATCTGCCCGTAGCTGGCCGCCCAGAAGAAGCGCGTGCTGGTGTCCACCGCGGCTTTGATCTCGTACCCCGACCGCGGCCGCTCCCGGACCAGCCCGAGGATCACGTAAGCGGTCGCGCTCAACTCCGTCCCACCCGTCTCCATATCGCAAAGATATATCACAACGATATATCCCACCGCGCGGTCGCCCCGCGCTGCCGCCCCGCGCGGGTTGCTGTTTGTAGCCCTCTGGGCTACGAAAGCTGACCGAGTGCCAGGACGATCCCGCGCGGTTGCCGTTTGTAGCCCTGTGGGCTACGAAAGGCGACTGGGGGCGCGGGGCGCTCCCGTCCCCGGCAGCCCTGCGCAGCCCCGTTGCGGTTTGTAGCCCTGTGGGCGACAAGCGTGAGGGTGGGGTGCGGGGCGGGTTGGGGCGGAGGGGTGGCTGGGGTGGCTGGGGGTGTGACTTATGCTCGGGGCGACCTTCAGGGCAGAACCAGGAAAGGATGCGCAGTGGGACTTGACCAGAGCAAGATCGGCAGGGTCGTCGCCGAACAGATGGAGGCGATCGAAGGCGACTACGGCGACGACTGCGAAATCGGCGACGTGTGCACGATCGTCGAGGTGCTGGGGCCGCACGGCTCGCACGTGCGGGTGCGCAGCAGCGACATGCGCCCCCACAGCGGCCTCGGCCTGATCCGGATGGCCGAACAGGCGATGCTCGGCAACCTCGGCGGCGGGTAGGCCGCGGCCGCGGGCGGCCGCCGACGGGGCGCGACTATCCTCCGTCGTCCATGCCCGGGTCAGACATCGTGGTGATGAAGTTCGGCGGCACCTCGGTCGCCGGCGCGGAGCAGATCAAGCGCGCGGCGGCGCGGATCGTCGCCGCGCGGGAGGCCGGCAACCGGGTCGTCGCCGTGCTCTCGGCGCGGGGCAAGACGACCGACGAACTCGTCGCCCAGGCGCACGAGATCTCGCCCCGCCCCGACCCGCGGGAGATGGACATGCTGCTCTCGACCGGGGAGCGGATCTCCTGCGCGCTGTGCGCGATGGCGATCCACGACATGGGCCACGAGGCGATCTCGCTCACCGGCTCGCAGGCGGGGATCGTCACCGACTCCTCGCACACCAAGGCGCGCATCATCGACGTCCGCGCCGACCGCATCGCCGCCGCGCTGGAGGAGGACCGGATCGTGCTCGTGGCCGGCTTCCAGGGCGTCTCCACCGACAGCCGCGACGTCACCACGCTGGGGCGCGGCGGCTCCGACACCACCGCGGTCGCGCTGGCGGCGGCGCTCGGCGCCGGGGTGTGCGAAATCTACACCGACGTCTCCGGCGTCTTCAGCGCCGACCCGCGGCTCGTCCCCGGGGCCCGCAAGCTGCCCGTCGTCTCCTTCGAGGAGATGCTGGAGATGGCCGCCTCGGGGGCGCGGGTCTTGCAGCTGCGCTCGGTCGAGTACGCCCGCAATCACGGGGTCCGCATCCACTGCCGCAGCAGCTTCGAGGACGGCCCCGGTACGCTCGTCGTCTCAGAGGAGGAGACCATGGAGAAGCCCTTCGTAACCGCAGTCACCCACTCCAGCGACGAGGCCCGGGTCACCCTCACCGGCGTCCTCGACGAGCCCGGCGTCGCGGGGCGGATCTTCAACGCGCTGGCGGAGGCGAACGTCAACGTCGACGTGATCATCCAGAACGAGCCGGTGAGCGGGGACAAGCGCGCCGACCTCTCGTTCACGGTCGACCGCTCCGACCTCGCCACGGCGCGCGAGGTGATCGAGGGGCTGGGCGACCTCTCGCGCGGCATGCACACCGACGAGCAGATCGGCAAGGTCTCGATCATCGGCGCCGGCATGCGCTCCCACCCGGGCGTCGCCGCCAAGGTCTTCCAGGTGCTCGGCGAGCAGCGGATCAACATCGAGATGATCTCCACCTCGCCGATCAAGATCTCCTGCGTCATCGCCGCCGACCGGGTCCCCGACGCGGTCAACGCCCTGCACTCGGCGTTCGAGCTCGACGCGGACGCGGTCGCCCCCGAGGACGCGGCCGGCACCGACCGGCCGACGGTGGCCGGCTGAGGCGGCGGCGATGTCCGGCAACGGCTACAGGGTCGGCGTGGTCGGGGCAACCGGCCTCGTCGGCATGACGATCATCGACCTGCTCGCCGAACGCGACTTCCCGGTCTCCGAGCTGGTCCCCTTCGCCTCCGAGCGCTCGGCCGGCAAACAGATCGAGTGGCGCGGCGAAGCGCTCACCTGCCGGCCGCTGCGCGAGGACGGCATCCAGGGCCTGGACCTGGTGCTCTCCTCGGCCGGCGGCGCGGTCAGCGCCGAGTGGACGCCGCGCCTGGTCGAGGCCGGCGCCACCGTGGTCGACAACACGAGCTACTGGCGCCTGCACGACGACGTGCCGCTGGTCGTGGCCGAGGTCAACCCGGACGACCTCGAGGGCCACCGCGGGATCATCGCCAACCCCAACTGCTCGACGATGCAGATGGTCGTGGCGCTGAAGCCGCTCTACGACGCGGCGGGGATCGAGCGCCTGGTCATCTCCACCTACCAGGCGGTCTCCGGCACCGGCAAGGCGGCGATCGACGAGCTGCGCGAGCAGGCGCGCGCGATCCTCGACGGCGGCGAGGCCGAGCCGAGCGTCTACCCGCACCAGATCGCCTTCAACGCGCTGCCCCAGGCGGGCAGCTTCCCGGAGGGCGACGACCACACCGACGAGGAGCGCAAGCTGATCAACGAGACGCGCAAGATCCTCGGCGACGACTCGATCCGGGTCAGCGCCACCTGCGTGCGGGTGCCGGTCGTCACCGGCCACTCGGAGGCGGTCAACGTCGAGACGCGCGAACCGCTGGAGCCGGAGCGCGCCCGCGAGCTGCTCGCCGCCGCGCCGGGCGTGGTGGTCGCCGACGACCCCGCCGCCGGGCGCTACCCGATGGCGGTCGAGGCGGCGGGCCGCGATGAGGTCTTCGTCGGCCGCATCCGCCGCGACCCGGGCAACGAGCGCGCGATCGACCTCTGGATCGTGGCCGACAACCTGCGCAAGGGCGCGGCCACCAACACGGTCCAGATCGCCGAGCTGCTGGTCGAGCGCGGCCTGCTGCGCCGCTAGCCGCTCCCCTCGGCGGCGACGCGGCCGGTCATCCGCCGCAGCACGAACGGCGCCATCAGCGTGGTGAGGATCGACATCCCGACCACGACCGCGAACAGCTCCTGGCCGACCACGCCCTCGGCGACGCCGATCGAGGCGACGACGATGCCGACCTCGCCGCGCGGGCTCATCCCGACTCCGACCAGCGCCGCTTCGCCGCCGCCCAGGCCCGGGCGCGCCGCCAAGTAGGCGGGCACCAGCTTGGTCCCCACCGCCAGCGCGGTGACCCCGGCGAGCAGCGCCAGCGTGCCCGGCTCGAGCAGCTCCGCCAGCTCCAGCTCGATCCCGATGAAGGCGAAGAAGAAGGGGGGCAGGAAGGCGTAGAGAGGCCGCACTTCGTCCTCGATCGAGCTGTGCTCCTTCGTCTCGGCGACGACCATGCCGGCGAGGAAGGCGCCGATCAGCGCGGCGAGGCCGATGCTGGCGGCGAAGGCGGCCAGGCCGAGGCAGAGCAGCACCGCCGGCAGGAAGGGGGAGGCGGCGAAGCGCGGCGCTTCCAGCAGGTGCGGGCGGCGCTGCAGCAGCCGCGTGCCGCCGAGCGTGACGAAGGCGATGAAGACGACGGCGACCGCGAGCGCGGCGAGGATCCGGCCCGCGTCGACGCCGCCCTCGCCGGCCATCCC
>Ga0207864_1002298_pt1 | contig 18306 bp, 13 predicted proteins | sample HigsolmetaAR202D_FD_184834 | JGI IMG/M metagenome (GOLD analysis project Ga0207864, IMG submission 184834) | Ionic liquid and high solid enriched microbial communities from the Joint BioEnergy Institute, USA - AR20-2-D (SPAdes) (version 2) ... | reverse complement strand
GGGGCGGGGGCGGGGGCGGGGGCCCGCGGAGGCGTCCGCGGGCCTGATCCTGCCCCTGCGCCGCGTCGTGGTCGGCCGCGGTGTGCAGAAGGTCACGCGGGAGGGCGGTCAGCGGATGCGCAGCGTCCGCATCAGGCGGGCTCCGGCGGTCATCACCCGGGACAGGGTCTCGGCGGACATGCCGGGGGGACCGTTGAGGCCGACGAAGTGCTGGCTGGCGACGGTCTGCGCCTCGGTGTAGCGCAGCAGGCCCTCCTCGCCGTGGCGCCGTCCCAGGCCGGAGCGCTTCATGCCGCCCATGGGCGCGCCGTAGCTGGCGAACGCGGCGCTGTAGCCCTCGTTGATGTTGACCGTTCCGGCCCGCAGGCGCGCGGCGATGCGGCGTCCGCGGGCCACGTCGCGGGTCCACACGCTGGCGTTGAGGCCGTAGGGGGTGTCGTTGGCGCGCTCCACCGCCTCGTCCTCCGTGGCGAACCGGTAGACGGAGACGACCGGTCCGAAGGTCTCCTCGGCGTAGAGGGTCATGGACTCGTCGACGCCAGTGAGCACGGTGGGTTCGTAGAACAGCGGTCCGAGGTCGGGGCGGGGGCGGCCGCCGGCCAGCACGGTGGCGCCCTTGGCCCGGGCGTCCTCCACGTGGGCGACGACCCGGTCGAACTGGCGGCGGTAGGTGAGCGAGCCCATGTCGGCGGAGTAGTCCAGGCCCGCTCCCAGCCGCAGGTTCCGCGTCGCCTCGGCGAACCTCGCCACGAACTCGTCGTGGACCGACTCGTGCACGTAGAGGCGCTCCATGGAGATGCACAACTGGCCGGAGTTGCTGAAGCAGGCGCTCAGCGCGCCGCGGACGGTCCGGTCCAGGTCGGCGTCGGCGCACACGATCATCGGGTTCTTGCCGCCGAGCTCCGCGGAGCAGCCGACGAGCCGGGAGGCGGCGCGCTGGGCGATGCGGGCGCCTGTCGCGGAGGAGCCGGTGAAGGCCACGTAGTCGGCCTCGTCGACGAGCGGGTCGCCGATCTCCTCGGGGTCGCCCAGGACGACCAGCCACAGGTCCTGCGGCAGTCCCGCCTCGACCAGCAGGTCGACGGCCCACAGGGCGCTGAGCGCGGTCTGGGTGTCGGGTTTGGCGACGACGGCGTTGCCCGCCAGGAGCGCGGGCACCGCGTCGGCTACGGGCAGCGTCAGCGGGTAGTTCCACGGGGTGATGACGCTGACGACCCCCTTGGGCTGGCGGTTCACGACGGTCCGGGTGGCCGCGGGGAGCGCGCCGGGGACCCGTCGGCTGCGCAGGAGGCGGGGGGCGTGGCGGGCGTAGTGGAGGGTGCCCAGGGCGGCGTCGCAGACCTCTTCGAAGGCGTGGCGGCGGGCCTTGCCGGTCTCCCATTGCAGGAGGTCCAGGACCTCGGCCTGCCGGTCGAGGACCAGGTCGTGGAAGCGGAGGAAGGGGGCGACGCGTCGGCTCGGCGGCTGCTGGGACCACTGTTGCTGGGCGGCGCGGGCGCGGCGGAACGCCTCGGCGACGTCGGCGGCGGAGGAGCGGGGCAGTTCGGCGAGGGGCTGTCCGGTGAAGGGGGCGGTGGTGACGGTGGTGGCGCCGGAGGTGCTCACCACGTGTCGGGTCAGCCGGCGGACGGTTCCGTCGTCCAGGGGACGGGAACGCGCGGCTGTGGTGGTCGTCACAGACTCCATGACCAGCAGCTTAGGTGACCGGGAGCCCGCTTCTCTACTCGCCGGTAACGGCGGGGGCCGCATCCGGGGGCGCCTTCCCTGGACTCCGGGAGCCCCAGGAGATAAATTCATTATGTGATGAATTTCTGATCCCGGGAGCACACCATGACGCGACCGCCGACCTCCACCACCACCTGCGCGATCGTCGGCGGCGGCCCCGCCGGGATCATGCTCGGCCTGCTGCTCGCCCGCGCCGGGGTCCAGGTCACCGTGCTGGAGAAGCACGGCGACTTCCTGCGCGACTTCCGCGGCGACACCGTGCACCCCTCCACCCTGACCCTGCTCGCCGAGCTCGGCCTGCTGGAGGCGTTCGACGCCCTGCCCCACCGCGACGTGGCGCAGATCGGGTTCGAGGTGTCCGGACAGCAGCTCGTGGGCGTGCGCCTGGCCGACATCCCCGGGCCGCACAGGCGGATCGCCCTGGTCCCCCAGTGGGACTTCCTGACCCTGCTCGCCGAGCACGCCCAGCGCTACCCCACCTTCCGCCTGCTGCTCAACTCCCCCGCCCACGGCCTCGTCCGGGAGAACGGCGCGGTGCGCGGCGTGCGCTACCGCGACGCCGACGGCGAGCACGAGCTGCGGGCCGTGCTCACCGTGGCCGCCGACGGCCGCCGCTCGGTGCTGCGCGCGGCCGCCGGGCTGACCCCCGTCGACCTGGGGGCGCCGATGGACGTGCTGTGGCTGCGCCTGCCCCGGACCGAAGGCGACCCCCACGGCCTCGCCGGCCGGATCGGGGCGCGGGGCATGTCCGTGGGCATCGACCGCGGCGACTACTGGCAGATCGCCTACCTGGTGCGCAAGGGCGGCTACGCGGAGCTGCGCCGCCGCGGCCTGGGACCGCTGCGCGAGGCCGTCGCCGACCTGCTGCCGTTCCTGGCCGACCGGGTCGCCGGACTGGAGTCCTGGGACCAGGTGGCCTTCCTGGAGGTCGGCCTGGACCTGCTGCCCCGCTGGTCGGTGCCGGGCCTGCTGTGCATCGGCGACGCCGCCCACACCATGAGCCCGATCGGCGGAGTCGGCATCAACCTGGCCGTCCAGGACGCGGTGGCCGCCGCCAACCTGCTGGCCGAGCCGCTGTACCGGGCGCAGGCCGACCCCGACCGCTTCACCCGGACGTTCAACCCCGCCCTGGTGGAGCGGGTGCAGCGCCGCCGCGAACTGCCCACCCGGGGCACCCAGCTCGTCCAGCGCGTCATCCAGCGGCGGATCGTCGAACCGGCGCTGAACGGCCGGGTCGCCCTGCCGCCCGCGGTCGCCCGCCTGTTCTCCGACGGCAGGTGGAGCAGGGTGGCGGGCCGGGTGCTGGGCGCCTCGCTGGGCCGGACCCTGATGTACGGCCTGCTCCCCGAACACGTCCGCACCCCCGAACGCCGCTGACCGGCCGGTCCGTCCGCAACGGCGGCGATTCGGCGGAAGTGCCCCCGCCGCTGCCGCGGGAGGGCTGCCGGTTCAGCCCGCGAACCCGTTCGGGTTGGCGCTCTGCCAGCGCCACGTGTCGGCGCAGGCGTCGTCCAGGGTGAGGCTGGTCTTCCACCCCAGGTCCCGCTGTGCGGCGGACGGGTCGGCGTAGCAGATCGCGATGTCCCCGGGGCGGCGGGCCACCACCTGGCGCGGGATCGGACGGCCGCAGGCGCGCTCGAAGGCGGCGATGACCTCCAGCACCGAGAAGCCGTGCCCGTTGCCCAGGTTGTAGGCGCGCATGCCGTAGGCGTCCTCCAGCCGCTCCAGGGCGGCCAGGTGCCCCCGGGCCAGGTCCACCACGTGCAGGTAGTCGCGGACGCCGGTGCCGTCGGGGGTGTCGTAGTCGTCGCCGTAGACCAGCACCTTCTCCCGGCGGCCCGCCGCGACCTGCGCGATGTAGGGGAAGAGGTTGTTGGGCACCCCGTTGGAGTCCTCCCCGATCAGCCCGCTGGGGTGGGCGCCCACCGGGTTGAAGTAGCGCAGCGCGATGATCCGCCAGTCGGGCGCGGCCCGCGCCAGGTCGGCGAGGATGCGCTCGGCGAAGAGCTTGGTGGCCCCGTAGGGGTTGGTGGCGCTCAGCGGCGCGTCCTCGGTGACGGGCACCCGCTCGGGGTCGCCGTAGACGGTCGCCGAAGAGCTGAACACCATGGAGCGCACGCCGTGGGCGTCCATGACCTCGCACAGCGTCAGCAGCGAGCCGAGGTTGTTGCGGTAGTACAGCAGCGGCAGCTCCGTGGACTCGCCGACCGCCTTCAGTCCGGCACAGTGCACGACCGCGTCGATCCGGTGCTCGGCGAAGACCCGCTCCAGCAGGGCCCGGTCGGCGCAGTCCCCGATGTAGGAGGGGACCTGGCGGCCGGTGATCCGTTCCACCCTGCGGATCGCTTCTTCGTAGCTGTTGCTCAGGTTGTCGACGACGATCACCCCGTGGCCGCTCTCCAGCAGCTCGACGGCGACGTGCGTTCCGATGTACCCGGCTCCACCGGTGAGCAGTACGTTCATGGTCACACCTGGATTCGCGTGGCAGACCGCAGTGACGGTGCGGCCCCACCAGCATAGGCGGGCCGACGGCGGGGCCGTGCCGTGCCGGGCTGTGGTCCTCCCGACGCGACGGGCCGCGCCGCCACCGCGTCCGGTGTCCACTACCCGGCTTCCGGCCGGGTCAACTGCGGGGTTCGAGCGGCCGCCCCCGGTCGTACCAGACCCGCTCGGCGGGCACGTCGACGATCTCCCGTTCGGGGTAGCGCAGCGCGGTCAGCTTCCCGCCGAACACGCACCCGGTGTCCACGCAGAGCGTGTTGTTGACCCACATGGTGTCGCTGGCGGGCACGTGGCCGTGGACGACCACCGCGCGCCCCCGGTAGTCCCGGGCCCAGGGCAGGCGGACGGGCAGCCCGTAGTCGTCCACCTCTCCCGTGGTCTCGCCGTACAGCGCGAAGGCGCGCACCCGGCCGGAGGAGCGGCCGTGGTACTCCTCCTTGAGCCCGGCGTGCGCGACCACGAGGTTCCCGCCGTCCAGCACATAGTGGTCGACCAGGCCCGCGCAGAAGGAGAGGACCCGGTCGCGGAACTCCTCGGTTTCGGCGCCGAGCTGGTCGAGGGTCTCCTGGAGGCCGTACGACAGCCGCGTCGCTCTGCCCCGCAGCGCCCGCACCAGCCGGTTCTCGTGGTTGCCCATCACGCACAGCGCGTCGCCGTCGGCGACCATGCCCATGACCAGGCGCAGCACCCCGGGCGAGTCCGGGCCGCGGTCCACCAGGTCGCCGACGAACACCGCGGTGCGGTCGGGGTGGTGCGCGCCGACCGCGCGCCCCTGCCCGTCGCGGCGCAGCCGGTAGCCGAGCCGGTGCAGCAGCTCCTCCAGTTCGGCGCGGCAGCCGTGCACGTCGCCGATGATGTCGAAGGGGCCGCGCAGGTCGGAGCGGTCGCAGCGGAGGGGCACCAGCCGCACCACGGCGGCGTCGACCTCCTCGGGGGTGCGCAGCACGTGGAGGGCGCGGTACTTCTCCTGGTCCAACTGGCGCAGCGCGCGCCGCAGGTCGTGCAGTTGCCGGGCGGTGACGTCGTCGTCGATGACGCGGTCGGACCGGTTGCGGGTGCGCTCGCGGATCAGGTCGGCCGGGAGGTCCAGGACGACCGCGGCGGTCGGCAGGCAGTGCTTCTTGGCGATGCGCCGCAGCTCCTGGCGGGGGTGCGGGTGGAGGTTGGTGGCGTCGACCACGGTGAGCAGGCCGCGGCGCAGCCGCCGGTCGACGACGGAGTGGAGCAGTTCGAAGGCGTCGGCGGTGGCGGACTGGTCGTTCTCGTCGTCGCTGACCATGGCCCGGCAGCGGTCGGAGCTGACCACCTGGGTGGGGCGGAAGTGGCGGGCGGCGAAGGTGGACTTGCCCGCTCCGGAGACTCCCACGAGCAGCACCAGGCCCGCCGCGGGGAGGTCGAGGACCCGGGTCACTGTGCCTGCCTCCTCCCCGCGAGGCGGGGCGTGGTCACAGCCGTGCTGCTGCCGCCTGCGGCACGATGTCGGGGGCGCCGTGCTGCACCGCGTCGGCCTCGTGGTCGCTGTCCTGTTCCTGCGCGGCGCGTTCGGCTTCGATGCGTTTGCGATAGTACTCCACTTCTCGGGCGATCTGTCCGTTGTCCCAGCCGAGCGGTCCGGCCATCAGCCGGGCGGCCTCCTCGGCGGCGGCCAGGCCGCGGTCCCAGGTCTCGATGGCGATGTGGGTGCGGCGGCTGAGCACGTCGTCCAGGTGGCGGGCGCCCTCGCACAGGACCGCGTACACGACCTCGGCGCGCAGGTAGTCGTCGGCCCCGGTGAGCGGCTCGCCCAGGTCCGGCCGCTCGGCGACCAGTTCCAGCACCTCGTGGACGAGGGAGCCGTAGCGGCGCAGCAGGTGCTGGATGCGGGAGACGTGCAGCCCGGCCCGGCGGGCCAGGGCGCGGCGCTGGTTCCACAGGACGGCGTAACCGTCGGCGCCCACCAGGGGCAGCCGGTCGGTCACCGACTCGGGCACTCCCCCGCCGAGACCGTGCGCGACGGCGTCCACGGCGTCCTTGGCCATGACGCGGTAGGTGGTGTACTTGCCGCCCGCGATGAGCACCAGGCCGGGGACCGGGTGCGCCACGGTGTGCTCGCGGGACAGCTTGGAGGTCTCGTCGGACTCCCCGGACAGCAGCGGCCGCAGCCCCGCATACACCCCCTCGACGTCGTCCCTGGTCAGCGGGGTCTTCAACACCGCGTTGACGTGGTCGAGCACGTAGTCGATGTCGGCGCGGCTGGCCGCGGGGTGCGCCTTGTCCAGGTCCCAGGCGGTGTCGGTGGTGCCGATGATCCAGTGCCGCCCCCACGGGATGACGAACAGCACGCTCTTCTCGGTGCGCAGGATCAGCCCCGAGGACGCCTGGATGCGGTCGCGGGGCACCACCAGGTGCACGCCCTTGGAGGCGCGCACGTGGATCTGGCCGCGCCCGCCCACCATCTGCTGGATGTCGTCGGTCCACACCCCGGCGGCGTTGACCACCTGCTTGGCGCGGATCGGGAACTCCCGGCCGCGCTCCAGGTCGACCACGCGGGCGCCGGTGACGTGCTCGCCCTCCCGCAGGAAGCCCACGGCCTGGGTGCGGGAGGCGAGGTGGGCGCCGTAGGTGGCGGCCGTGCGCAGCACCGTCACCACGTAGCGGGCGTCGTCGACCTGCGCGTCCCAGTACCGCACGGCGCCCACCAGCGCGTCGCGGCGCAGCGCGGGGAAGATCCGCTGGGCTCCGCGGCGGGTGAGGTGGCGGTGGGCGGGCAGTCCGCGGGTGTGGGTGGAGGTCAGGGAGAGCGCGTCGTAGAGGGCCACCCCCGCGCCGACGTAGGGCCGCTCCCAGTGGTGGCGCAGCGGGAACAGGAACGGGACGGGGCGCACCAGGTGGGGGGCGATGCGGCCGAGCAGCAGCCCCCGTTCGGTCAGCGCCTCGCGCACCAGCGCGAAGTCGAGCTGCTCCAGGTAGCGCAGGCCGCCGTGGATGAGCTTGCTGGACCTGCTGGAGGTCCCCGAGGCGAAGTCGCGGGCCTCGACGAGCCCGACCGACAGGCCGCGCGACACCGCGTCCAGTGCGACGCCGGCGCCGACGATGCCGCCGCCCACGACCAACACGTCGAGTTCGTTGCCGGCCATGTGGTCGAGGGCGGCGTCCCGTTCTCCCGGTCCCAACCGTGCTGCCGTCATCAGGTTCGCGGTGTCCCCCTCCCCGGGTCGCGGGGAACGGAGGACCCCCGCTTCCCTCCTCTCGCGGGAAGCCGCGCGGTGCGCGGCGCGTGGAGCGGGTGGCTGTCCGTTGTGAGGTCCGTCCTGGAGTCAGGCTATAACGGACAGTTCATCACGGTCTGTACCCCGCGCGGAGGAGGTCAGTTGGCGGCCTCGGCGTAGTCGGACGCGATGGCGAGGACCTTCTCGGCGTACTTCTCGGACCGGTTGTAGGCGAGGACGGCCTCCCACCAGCCCTGCGCGGTGGTCATCACCCGGCCGTCGGCGCACAGGTAGCGGGCGGCGCTGAGCGCGGCGTCGTCGATGTCGTGGGGATCGGGTTCGCCGCCGTCGGCGGAGGTCCCCCAGATCGCCCAGGTGGTGGGGATGAACTGCATGGGGCCGACCGCCCGGTCCCACTCGGTGTCGCCGTCCAGGCGGCCCCCGTCGGTGTCGGGGATCGCCGCGGTCCCGGCGGTCCCGTCGAGGGGGATGCCGATCACCGGGACGGTGGTGGTCCCGTCGGCGGCGAGCTCGCCGCCCGCGTAGGTGCCGTGCTCGGACTCCACCTCGCCGATCGCGGCCAGGGTGGGCCAGGAGACCTGGCAGTCCGGCTGCTCCACCATCAGCCGGAGCTGCGCGGCCGCGTACGCCTGGAGGGCGCGGCGGGGGATGCCGGTGGCCGACGCGACCCGGTCCAGCCACGCGGGGTCGGCCTGCGGCACCGTCTGGGGGGTCTGCGACGGCAGCGGCCGGGCCTCGGGGAGCGCCGTGGCCTCCTCGGCCGGGTCCGCCCCGGACTCGACGACGGTCGCCACGCTCCCGCCCAGGTCGCCGGGGCCGGGGGGCAGGGTCGGCTGCCCGTCGGGCCCGGTGGTGGACGCCACCACGCCGAGGATGCCGCCGGTGGCCCCCACCACCACGGTCAACGCGACTCCGGCCACGGCCAGGGAACGCCGTCCGGACGCGGGAGTCGTGTCGGGGACCGGTTCTGTCTGGGTGTTGGAGAGCGTCTCGGCCACCAGAACCCCACTTCTCTGCCGACCCAGGGAGTTCAGGGCCGAAATTACCCGTCCCCGCTCCTCGGAACAGCGGCTTGCCGGAAGAATTCAGACTGTTCGCGTCATCGGCTCCGTACGGGATTTTTCCCGACACGGCGACGCCCCCGAACCGCGGGACGGGGGCGTCGTGAAGAGTTGTCGGTGAGAGGGGGGTGCGGGCGCGCTCAGTGCGGCGCCACCACGACCTCGACCCGCTGGAACTCCTTCAGGTCGGTGTATCCGGCGGTCGCCATGGTGCGGCGCAGCGCACCCATGAGGTTCATGGAGCCGTCGCTGGTAGAGGCCGGGCCGCGCAGGATCTCCTCCAGGGTGCCGATCGTGCCGACGGCCACCCGCTCGCCCCGCGGCAGCTCCTGGTGGTGCGCCTCGCTGCCCCAGTGGTAGCCGCCGCCGGGGGCCTCGGTGGCGCGGGCCAGCGGGGAGCCGATCATGACCGCGTCGGCGCCGCACGCCAGCGCCTTGGCGATGTCGCCGCTGCGGGTCATGCCGCCGTCGGCGATGACGTGCACGTACCGGCCGCCGGACTCGTCGAGGTAGTCGCGCCGGGCCGCCGCGACGTCGCCGATCGCGCTGGCCATGGGCACCGCGACGCCCAGCACGCTGCGGGTGGTGTGCCCGGAGCCGCCGCCGAAGCCGACGAGGACGCCCGCCGCCCCGGTGCGCATCAGGTGCAGGGCCGCGGTGTAGGTGGCGCAGCCTCCCACCACCACCGGGACGTCGAGGTCGTAGATGAACTGCTTGAGGTTGAGCGGCTCGGCGCGGCCGGAGACGTGCTCGGCGGAGACCGTGGTGCCCCGGATGACGAAGATGTCCACGCCCGCGTCGATCACGGCCTTGTGGTACTGGGCGGTGCGCTGCGGGGAGAGGCGGGCCGCGGTGATCACCCCGGCCTGGCGGATCTCCTCGATGCGGCGGCCGATCAGCTCCTCCTTGATCGGCTCGGCGTAGATCTCCTGGAGCCGGCGGGTGGCCGTGGCGTCGTCGAGCTCCCGGATCTCGGCGAGCAGCGGCTCGGGGTCCTCGTAGCGGGTCCACAGACCCTCCAGGTCGAGCACCGCCAGGCCGCCCAGTTCGCCGATGGCGACGGCGGTCTTCGGCGAGACCACGCTGTCCATGGGGCTCACCATCAGCGGTGTGTCGAACCGGTAGGCGTCGATCTGCCACGAGATGGAGACCTCTTCGGGGTCCCGGGTGCGCCGTGCGGGCACGATCCCGATCTCGTCGAGCTCGTACGCCCGCCGTCCGGCCTTGCCCAGCCCGATCTCAACCTGAGCCAACGCTGTGCTCTCCTCTGTAAGTCTGCGGAGCCGCCCCGCCCGGCGGCGGGGTCTTCGGTCGGGGCTGCCGAGTGCCGCGGCGGCGACCGGCGATGACCACCGGCGCGAGTCTACCGCCGGGCGGCCCGCCGCCCCGCGCGCGCCCGGAGGCGCGCGGCGTGGGACGGGTCAGCTTCGCGCCTGGTAGTTGGGGGCCTCGACCATCATCTGGATGTCGTGCGGGTGGCTCTCCTTGAGACCGGCGGTGGTGATCTGCATGAGCTGGCCGCGCTCGCGCAGCTCGTCCAGGGTGCGCACGCCCGCGTACCACATGGACTGGCGCAGTCCGCCGACGAGCTGGTGCGCCACCGTGGCCAGCGGCCCCCGGTAGGGGACTCGGCCCTCGATGCCCTCGGGGATGAGCTTGTCCTCGGCGGCCACGTCGGCCTGGGAGTAGCGGTCCTTGGAGTAGGAGCGGCCGCGCATCGCGCCGAGCGACCCCATGCCCCGGTAGGTCTTGTACTGCTTGCCGTTGATGAAGACGAGCTCGCCGGGGCTCTCCTCGACGCCGGCCAGCAGGCTGCCGATCATCACGGTGCTGGCGCCCGCGACGACGGCCTTGGCGATGTCGCCGGAGTACTGCAATCCGCCGTCGGCGATGACCGGCACTCCCGCCGGTCCGGCGGCCTTGGCCGCCTCCAGGATCGCGGTGATCTGCGGCGCGCCCACGCCCGCGACCACCCGGGTGGTGCAGATGGAGCCGGGTCCCACGCCCACCTTGACCGCGTCGGCTCCGGCGTCGATGAGGGCCTGGGCCGCCGCGCGGGTGGCGATGTTGCCGCCGACGACGTCGACCCGGGTGTTGGCCTTGAGCTTGGCGACCATGTCCAGCACGCCGGCGGAGTGCCCGTGGGCGGTGTCCACCACGAGGAAGTCCACCCCGGCCTCGACCAGGGCGCGGGCGCGCCGCTCGGCCTCGGGTCCCACGCCGACCGCGGCGCCCACGACGAGGCGGCCCTCGGAGTCCTTGGTGGCGTTGGGGAACTGCTCGCTCTTGGTGAAGTCCTTGACGGTGATCAGGCCGCGCAGCCGTCCCTGCTCGTCGACGAGGGGAAGCTTCTCGATCTTGTTGTCGCGCAGCAGTGCGAACGCCTCTTCGCGGGAGACCCCCACCGGTGCGGTCACCAGCGGCATGGGGGTCATGACCTCGCGGACCGGGCGGGAGCGGTCCTCCTCGAAGCGCATGTCCCGGTTGGTGACGATGCCGACGAGGCGGCCGTCGGAGTCGACGACGGGCGCGCCGGAGATCCGGTAGTGGGCGCTGAGCCGTTCGACGTCGGCGAGGGTGTCGTCGGGGCGGCAGGTCACCGGGTGGGTGATCATCCCGGCCTCGGAGCGCTTGACCAGGTCGACCTGGGCGGCCTGCTCCTCGATGGAGAGGTTGCGGTGCAGCACGCCGACACCGCCCTGGCGGGCGATCGCCACGGCCATCCGCGACTCGGTCACGGTGTCCATCGCCGCGGAGACCAGCGGGATGCGCAGGGTGATGTTGCGGGTGAGTCTGGTGGTGGTGTTCGCCTCGCCTGGCTGGAGATCGGAGTAGGCGGGAACCAGCAGGACATCGTCGTAGGTGAGCCCGGGAGCGAGCACCTTCTCGAACTCCTCCTGGCCCCCTGGTGAGTTGAGCGACATGGCACCTTCCAACCGAGCGACAGCTTCCCCGTTCATCCTAGGGCGCACCGGCCACTCGTCGTGGCCGGTGGAGGGCGTCGGACCGCTCACAGCCCGCGGAACGGGGAGGCCGGTCAGAACAGGCGGTTGGCCGTGGCGGCGCGTCGCAGCCGGGCCAGGGCGCGGTGCTGGGCGACCCGGACCGCGCCGGGCGACATGCCCAGGACGTGCCCGGTCTCGTCCGCCGACAGCCCGGCGATCACCCGCATGGACAGCAGGCGCCGCTGCTGTTCGGGCAGTTCGCTGAGCAGTTCGCGGGCCTGCTCGACCTCGGCGGTGCGCACCGCCGACTCCTCGGGACCGGGCGAGTCGTCGGGCCGGTCGGGCACCGAGTCGGTGGGCACGTCCGCGCGGGTGCAGCCGCGCAGGGCGTCGGCGACCTTGTGCGCCGCGATCCCGAAGACGAAGGAGGCGAACGGACGCCCCATGTCCCGGTAGCGCGGCAGCGCGGACAGCAGGGCGATGCAGACCTCCTGGGCCACGTCGTCGGAGTCGTGGGCGTAACCGGAGACGCGGGACAGCCGGGCACGGCAGTAGCGCACCACCATGGGGTGTACCTCGCGGATCAGCGAGTCCACCGCGCCGTCGTCCCCCTGGGCCGCCAGCGAGGTGAGGTGGTTGAGCTCTGCGTCGTCCGCCCGCGAGCGGGTGGCGTGTCCCCGAGACAGCGGCGTGCCCCCCGCGACGCGTAGATCCCTCACATATCGAATGATGCCCACTGGCGGAGACTCACTCGTCACGATTCGGGGCAACAGAATGGTTACATTCGGAACTATTCTCGCGAAACACCACGTGTGTCCCGGGCGCACACCCGGGACACACGTGGTAAGGGACTGCCCCAGCCGTAGCGGGGACTACGGAATCAGTGGCCGTGTCCGTGGCCGCCCGCGGCCGCCTCTTCCTCCTCGGGCTTGTCCACGACCAGCGCCTCGGTGGTCAGCAGCATCCCGGCGATGGACGCCGCGTTCTGCACCGCGGAGCGGGTGACCTTGACCGGGTCGATGATGCCCTGGGAGGCCAGGTCGCCGTACTCGCCGGTCGCCGCGTTGTAGCCCTGGCCGGGCTCCAGCTCGGCGATCTTGGAGACGACCACGGAGCCCTCGGCCCCGGCGTTGATCGCGATCCAGCGCGCGGGCTCGGACAGCGCGCGGCGCACGATCGCCACACCGGTGGCCTCGTCACCGCTGAGGCCCAGGTCGCCCTCCAGGGACTTGGCGGCGTGCACCAGGGTGGCGCCGCCGCCGGCGACGATGCCCTCCTCCACGGCCGCGCGGGTCGCGGAGATGGCGTCCTCCAGGCGGTGCTTCTTCTCCTTGAGCTCGACCTCGGTGGCCGCGCCCACCCGCAGCACGCAGACGCCGCCGGCGAGCTTGGCCAGCCGCTCCTGGAGCTTCTCGCGGTCCCAGTCGGAGTCGCTGGCCTCGATCTCCTTGCGGATCTGGTTGATGCGGTCGTTGACCTCGGACTGGTCGCCGGCGCCGTCCACGATGGTGGTGTCGTCCTTCGTGACGGTGATGCGGCGGGCCTTGCCGAGCACGTCCAGCTCGGCGTTCTCCAGGGTGAGGCCGACCTCCTCGGCGACGACCTGGCCGCCGGTGAGGATCGCGATGTCCTGGAGCATGGCCTTGCGGCGCTCGCCGAAGCCGGGCGCCTTGACCGCGGCGACGGACAGCGTGCCGCGGATCTTGTTGAGCACGAGGGCGCCCAGCGCGTCGCCCTCGACGTCCTCGGCGATGATGAGCAGCGGCTTCTTGGTCTGGACGACCTTCTCCAGCAGCGGCAGCAGCTCGTTGAGGTTGCTGATCTTGCCCTGGTGGATCAGGACGAGGGCGTCCTCCAGCACCGCCTCCTGGCGGTCGCCGTCGGTGACGAAGTAGGGCGAGATGTAGCCCTTGTCGAATTGCAGGCCCTCGGTGAACTCCAGGTCCATGCCGAAGGTCTGGGACTCCTCGACGGTGATGACGCCGTCCTTGCCGACCTTGTCGAACGCCTCGGCGATCAGCTCGCCGATCCGCTGGTCCTGGGCGGAGTTGGTGGCCACGTAGGCGATGTCGGCGCGCTCGCCGACCTCGCGGGCCTGGGAGAGCAGGGCCTCGGAGACGGCGCGCGCGGCCGCGTCGATCCCCCGCTTCAGCGCGATGGGCGAGGCCCCCGCGGCGACGCTGCGCAGGCCCTCGCGGACCAGCGCCTGGGCGAGCACGGTGGCGGTGGTGGTGCCGTCGCCCGCGGCGTCGTTGGTCTTGGTGGCGACCTCCTTGACGAGCTGGGCGCCCAGGTTCTCGTACGGGTCCTCCAGCTCGATCTCGCGCGCCACGGTGACGCCGTCGTTGGTGATGGTCGGGGCGCCGAACTTCTTGTCGATGACGACGTTGCGGCCCTTGGGGCCGAGCGTCACCTTGACCGCGTCGGCGAGGCGGTTCACGCCGCTTTCGAGGGAGCGCCGTGCGGCCTCCTCGAACTCCAGAATCTTGGGCATTGGGACTTCCTCGGGGTTTGTCGGAGATCGACTCTGCGGACGGCCGTGCCGGACGGCACGGCTCGGCGGCACGGAAAGCGCGCGGGCGGGTGGCCCCGCCCGCGCGCTGTCAAACCTTGCTCGGAAGGATGTTCCGTGGCCTACTTCTCGACGACCGCGAGCAGGTCGCGAGCGGAGAGCACCAGGTACTCCTCACCGTCGTACTTGACCTCGGTGCCGCCGAACTTGCTGTAGAGGACGATGTCGCCCTCCTTGACGTCCAGCGGGATGCGCTTGTTGCCCTCGTCGTCCCAACGGCCCGGGCCCACGGCGAGGACCTTGCCCTCCTGCGGCTTCTCCTTGGCGGTGTCCGGGATCACCAGGCCGGACGCGGTGGTCTGCTCGGCCTCCAGAGGCTGGACGACGACGCGGTCCTCAAGCGGCTTGAGCACGATCTTGGTGGCGGTCGACACGGTGTGACCTCCCCCTTCAGAATTTCTGAACGATGAATGGCATGCAGACAAAAGGGACGACCACGGCGGCCTGCCGTCGCGGGTGCCAGACCAACCTCGTCGTGGTTAGCACTCTACCCTTGAGAGTGCCAATACGAAACAGTAGTAGGGCGTATCAGGGTCGTCAAACAACAGGTCACAGGGGAACACGAGGGTGACGAACAGGCAGATTGCGGGCTTCCGGGCGCTGCTCAGCCCGGTGGGACGACGCCTCCTCGACGAGGTCTCCCCGGGCGAGTCGGCGGCCGACCCGCTACGGGCCGCGGACCGGCTGCGCCGCCACCCCGCACTGGCCGAAACCCCCCGCGACGCCGCCGCCGACCTGGTCACCGCGGTCCTGACCCAGGCGCGGCTGCGCGCCCGCGCCCGGGAGAAGTTCGGCCCCCTCGCCGACCGCCTCTTCTTCACCCCCGACGGCCTGGAGCAGGCCACCCGAGCGCCGCTGGCGGCCTACCGGGCGCGCCGCGTCGCCGAACGGGTCGGCCGCGACAGCGCCCCCGTGGCCGACCTGTGCTGCGGGATCGGCGCCGACCTGCTCGCCCTCGCCAGGGAGGGGCTGTCGGTGGAGGGCGTGGACCTGGACCCGTTCACCGTCGCCGTCGCCGAGGCCAACATCGCGGCGGCCGGGCTGGCCGACCGGGCCCGGGTGCGCGTCGGCGACGCCACCGAGGTCCGCGCCGGGCAGTACGCGGCCGTGTTCTGCGACCCGGCTCGGCGCGGACGGCACGGGCGCGTCTTCGACCCGCGCGCCTACTCCCCCGCCTGGGACACGGTCGTGCACCTGGCCCGCACCGCCCCGGCCGGCTGCGTCAAGGCCGCACCCGGCCTGCCCCACGAGTCGCTGCCCGCGGGGGCGGCGGTCGAGTGGATCTCGGTGGACTGGGAGGTCAAGGAGACCGCGCTGTGGTTCGGGGCGCTCGCCGAGGGCGTCCCGGCGCGGCGGGCCACGCTGCTGCGGACCCGCCCCGGCTCCGCAGAGCCGGAGGTCACCACGCTGGCCGGACGCGGCCTGGGCGCGCCCCCGGTGTCGCGGCCGCTGCGCTACCTGTACGAACCCGACGGCGCGGTCGTCCGCTCGCACCTGGTCGCCGAGGCCGCGCAGGCCGTGGACGGCGCACTGCTCGACCCGGACATCGCCTACCTCACCTCCGACTCCCTGGTGCGCACCCCGCTGTGCCGGGTCTACGAGGTGCACGAGGTCATGCCCTTCTCCCTGAAGCGGCTGCGGGCCGCCCTGCGGGAACGGGGCGTGGGAACGGTGACGATCAAGAAGCGCGGCTCCGCGGTCGACGTGGAACGCCTCCGCCGCGACCTGCGGCTGAACGGCCCGGAGTCGGCGGTGGTGGTGCTGACCCGCTTCGGCTCCCGGCCCTACTGCCTGCTGTGCGCCGAGGTCGGCCCCGACACCGGCGGCCAGGAGCGCACCGCCTCGGGCCCTTCTTCCCGCGCCGGCGCGCCGAACCTCCGTACATAACGGTACGTACGGTTCTTCGGCTGTCTCATGGGACAACGGCCCCCGTGTCGTTAGACTGGCCGCGCTGAATGTTTCCCCCTTCAACCCGCTCTGGTACGGCGGTCGGTTCCGGACCACCCACACGGCCTCTCCGCCACGGCAACGTCGCCTACCCACCGTGGACAAGAGGTTGCGCTGCGTGCCGTGGTGGTCCCGCGTCACCGCCGGACCTCGCGGGAACTCCCCCGTCCCGGGGCACCGAAGGACGGGGACGTGCCATACATAAGGAGCACCTCGGTGGAACAGACCAACCACAACTTCCTCAACGGGGGAGGTCAGGCCGGGATCTCTGATCGCATGCGGGAGCTGCTCTCCCGGGCTGCCCAGGAGCATCTCTCGGAGCAGAAATCGCAGGGCGCGATCACCGAGGAGATGCGCCAGCGGCTGGAGGGCATGGAGTGGCTGCTGCGCGAGTTCCGGGAGCGGGAGCTGGCCGCGCTGTCCGAGACCGTCGCCGCGGTCCAGGCCCGTGTCGACGAGCTGTCCACGCGCCCCCCGGAGTGGGCCGAGACGCTCGCCGAGCACATCGAGCAGGTGGGGGTGCGGGTCAGGCCGCTCGCGGAGATGGCCCCGCTGCGTTCGGACGTCACCGGACTGGTGAGCGGCCTGGACAGCTCCCTGGACCGCCTGGCGGAGCTGGCCGACACCGCCGCGCGCACCGCGGACCGGACCGCCGCGCTCTCCGAGCGGCTGGAGAGCCTGGCCAGCGCCCTGGACCTGCGTCTGTCCCGCATCGACGAGGCCATCGAGTCGCTGAGCACCCGGGCCGCGACCCTGGAGAACGCGGTGGAGTCGGTGGGCGAGCGGCTGGAGCAGCGGCTCGGCGCTGCCGCGGAGGCGCAGCGCGAGGCGCTGGAGGAGACCCGCACACAGCTCGAACAGCGCATCACCGACACCGCTGCCTCCCTGAGCCAGGAGGCCACCGAGCGCCACACCAGCCTCACCACCGCCCTCACCGAACAGCGCGACGCCCTCACCGCGCTCCTGGAGGCGCAGCGCGAGGCGCTGGAGGAGACCCGCACACAGCTCGAACAGCGCATCACCGACACCGCTGCCTCCCTGAGCCAGGAGGCCTCCGAGCGCCACACCAGCCTCACCACCGCCCTCACCGAACAGCGCGACGCCCTGAACAGCGCCCTCTCGCAGAGCGTGGAGTTCCTGACCACGCAGGCCGACGAGAACCACGCCGAGGCCACCGCGGCGATCGCCGACGTCAACAGCGCGGTCGTGAAGCTGGGCAGCAGCAGCGCCGAGCAGCTCGGCGAGATGCGCGAGCAACTGCGCAAGAACCGCGCCGAGCTGTCCGAGCAGCTCAGCGCCCAGCACGCGGAGCTGCGGGAGCGCGACGACGAGCTGCACGAGGCGGTGCTGGCCCGGCTCGCCGAGGCCGCCGAGAACCTGCGCGCCGCGCTCGCCGAGGCCCGTTCCGAGGCCGCCGCTGCCGCTGCCGAGCTGACCTCCGCGCTCGCCGAGGCCCGCACCGAGGCCAAGACGGACTCCGCCGCCCTGGCCGAGCGGCTCACCGCGCTCGTCGAGGAGCTGCGCGCGGCCGTGGCCGAGGACGTCCGCACGCTCGGCACCACCGTGGAGGAGCGCGGCACCGCCCTGGCCGAGGCGTTCGCCGAACACCGCTCCGCCGTCGCCGAACAGCTCGACCAGCACGAGCGCAAGGTGGCCGAGCGGCTCGACGCCCACCAGGCCGCCGTCGACACCCGCCTGGAGACCCAGCACGAGTCGCTGACCAGCAAGTTCGAGCTCGGACTGGGCAACCTGAGCAGCCGTTTCGACACCTTCGAGGGCCGCTTCGACGGCAGCTTCGAGGGCATCGACGGCAAGATCGACGGGATCAACGGCCGACTGGACGGCCTGGACGGCCGGGTCACCGGCGTGGAGGGCAAGTTCGAGGGCGTCCACGGCCACTTCGAGGGGGTCGACGGCCGCCTGGAGGCGATCGACGACCGGCTGGAGGCGGTCAACCAGCGCCTGGCCCAACTGCCCGCCGTCCTGGAGGTCAGCGAGGTGCACCGGCGCCTGGCCGAACTGGTGGAGCGCCCGGTCATCGACCACGGCGACCGCCTCGACTCGCTCGACCGCAAGCTGGAGGAGGGCCTCGACCCGCTGCTGAACGAGCTGCGCGCACGGCCCGACCGGCACGAGTTCGAGGAGACCGTCAGCGAGGCCGTGGAGACGTCGCACGACGACATCACCAAGCGCCTGGCCGCCCTGGAGGAGACCATGCTCGCCCTGGCCGAGGCCCTGCTGCGGCCCGGCCGCGACGGCAGCCGGAAGCGGCGCTCCGGCGGCTACGACGACGAGGACGACGAGTAGTCCCGGACGGAAAAACCGGAGGGGCCGGTCCGCACGGA
>Ga0207864_1002295_pt1 | contig 18330 bp, 16 predicted proteins | sample HigsolmetaAR202D_FD_184834 | JGI IMG/M metagenome (GOLD analysis project Ga0207864, IMG submission 184834) | Ionic liquid and high solid enriched microbial communities from the Joint BioEnergy Institute, USA - AR20-2-D (SPAdes) (version 2) ... | reverse complement strand
CCGCGCATCAAGAGGAGCATGATATTCATGCGGCCTTACCGACTGCAACTAGGAGCGTCGGTGGTGTTAATAGTGGCTGGCACTGCAATATCGCTGGCGCTGCCACTCGGCATCCGCGCACTGCTCGATACAGCGCTCAGGGACCGCGACGCCTCACTCCTTCACATCCTCGCTGGGGTGTTACTTGCCCTGTTTCTTGTCCGCTCATTGTTGTCCTTTATCGGGAGCTACGTTTTGCAGGTTACCGGAGAGCGCATTACGGTCGATCTTCGTCGCCAGCTGTTTGATCATCTCCACAAGCTCGATTTTCTCTACACGACTAACCGCAGGACGGGCGATCTCGCGAATAGAGTTGTCGGAGATACAACATATATCCGAACACTTGTCAGTGAACAGATTGTCACGTCAGTCATCCAGGTGGTTCAGCTTTTAGGAGCAGTGGCCATAATGGTAACAATTGACTTGCGTCTTAGCCTTCTCGTGCTTGTGCTAGCCCCGGCAACGACCGCGCTGTCGCATATTTTTGGACCGCGCATGCGTCAGGTCTCCCGAGAGTTGCAGGATCAGGTAGCTCGCGGCACGAGTATGGTCTTTGAATCGCTTTCGGGAATGCACGTCGTGAAGACCTTCGGACGCACGGAATATGAGTCGATCCGATTTGCTTCCGCTCTTGAGAGAGTCGCGGAGGTGTACAAGCAGTCCGTGCGCCTTCAGAGTGCATTTCGAGGAATCACTGGGCTGCTGACCACGATGTCTTCGATCAGCATCTTCTGGTATGGCGGGGTGCAGGTGCTTGGCAACCGGCTCAGTGCTGGCGATCTTGTTGCGTTTCTCTTCTACTCTCAAGTGATCACCGCCTCGCTTGGACAACTGGCGCAGGTATACAGCAGTCTCAATGCATCTGTTGGATCGGCGGATCGTGTGTTCGAGGTGTTTGACGCGACGCCATCCGTGAAAAACTCTCCACATGCAATCGAGCCCCATAAACTTCACGGTCACATCCGCTTCGAGAACGTTTCGTTCACATACGAAGGGCGGCAACCTACGCTTCACAATGTGAGCTTCGATGTGGAGCCGGGTGAGGTGCTTGCTCTTGTTGGCCCGAGCGGTGGTGGTAAGACCACTATTGTTCATCTCCTATTGCGGCTCTTCGATCCGTCCGCCGGCCGAATTCTTCTTGACGGCCACGACCTCCGCAACATTCGGCTGGAGTGGCTGTGGAAGCACTGTGCAGTTGTAGCTCAGGATGTGTTCCTATTTGGCATGTCGGTACGCGAGAATATACGCTACGGCAGGCTGGACGCGACCGATGAAGAGGTAGAAGCTGCGGCACGCGCCGCCCAAGCCCATGAGTTCATCACGCAGCTTCCCGCCGGATACGACACAGAAATCGGCGAACGTGGCGCAAGGCTCAGTGGCGGACAGAAGCAAAGGATTGCGATCGCACGGGCGTTTCTAAAGAACGCTCCGATTCTCGTGCTGGATGAGGCTACGTCCCACGTCGATGCTGCATCGGAGCAGCTTATCCAAGAAACCATCGAGCGTCTCGTAAAGGGCCGGACGACGATAGTGGTAGCTCACCGGCTCAGTACTGTCAGGTCTGCCGATCGTATACTAGTCATCCAGAACGGCTGTATTGTGGAGGCCGGCAGACATGATGAGCTGCTCGAGCATGGCCATCTTTATCATCGGCTTATAGAGAGTCAGGCGGCGGCATCTGCCTGACCTTTTTCTGTATGATTGCGAAGCGATAAAACGGCTATGACCGAAATCTTCGAGGACTTCCGGCACACGATACGCGGATTGCTGCGGTCGCCCGCATATACAATCACATGCCTGCTCACGATGACGATTGGCATCGGAGCAACCATCACGATACTGAGCGTCGTTTATTCAGTGCTGTTCAAGCCGCTGCCTTTTGCAGAGCCGGATCGACTGGTAGCGATCGCCCGTGAAGGCAGCACGCGCCTCAGCGGTCAAATCTTTCTGCAGATCCGGGAGCATGCGCGCAGCTTTGAACACGTTGTGGGTCAGAGCGGTCGCCTCGGCTGGAATGTGATCGCCGGGCAGGAAGCCGAGTATCTCGAGGGGTTCCGGATCTCCAGAGGTTACTTTGCCGCGCTGGGGATCCGGCCGGCGCTTGGCCGCGAGTTTACAGAGCAGGAAGATCAGCCGGGCGGCCCTAGCGCTGTAATCCTCAGCGGCGAGTTATGGCGGCGCCGGTTTCAGGAGCGCGCCGACGTTATCGGGACGACTGTTCTATTAGGCGGGGTGCCGCATACCGTCGTAGGGGTCATGCCGGCCGGCATCCAGACTTTCCCCGCTGCTGATATCTGGACGCCGCTGCGGGTTTCTCTGGCGGATAATTCGTGGAACTATGATGTGTTCGCCCGCTTACGCGGCGGCGTTACTGTCGCTCAGGCGGCGAGCGAGATCCAGTCATTGCGTGCCTCGCTCGTGGTGACCGGTCCCAACCGGGATACACAGCCGCCAGCTCTCATTGTCACGCCGTACCAGACCGCTCTCGTCGGGGACAAGAGCCGGGCGCTTTACGTTCTGCTGGCGGCAGTCACGCTGCTGCTCGTAATCGCGTGCGCGAACGTCGCTGCCCTGCAGCTGGTGCGCGGCACAGCCCGGTTGCGGGAGCTGGCAGTCCGAATCGCGCTCGGAGGACGCCGCCGGGTGGTGCAACTGTTGCTCGTCGAAGCAGCGGTCCACGCGGTTCTCGCCGCGTCCTTTGGTCTGGCGGCCGCCTTGTGGGCAATCCGCATTGCTCCGACGTTCGTGCCTGATGAACTCCTCGCTCAGACTCGTGTCAGCGTGGAGTGGCCGGTTGTGCTGGCATCGGTCGGGCTGGCCGTTGTGACGGTCGTTCTTTGTGCATTGGTGCCAGCTCTGGACCTTGCGCAGACCGGCATTCATACGGCGCTTCAGTCCGGAGCGGCCCGGCATACGGCCAGCGCTCACACCGTTCGCCGACTGCGGGTTATTGCCTCCGGGGAGATGGCCCTCACCGCTGTCTTGCTTGTCGCAGCGGGACTACTGATCAAAACCTACACAAACATGCGCCGCGCCGAGCTCGGCTTCGATCCGCGGAATGTCCTTGTCGCATCGATGTCTCTGCGTGGCTCGCTCGATGGGATGGAGCCGCTGGCGTTCTTCGACCGAGCTCTGGCCCGCTTGCGGGAAGTGCCGGGTGTGGAAAGTGCGGCCGTTGCGAGCAGTATTCCGGTCGATCGCGGGCTCAACCTCCCGATTGAATCCCCGCCGGAGCGTGCTTCGCGAGAGGTGACCTCGGTGGACTGGGTGTACGTATCTCCTGATTACTTCGAAACGCTTCGTATCCCGCTGCTGGACGGTCGCCGGTTTACCCCGCATGACCGGCGCGCCGGCGCGCCGGTGGCCATTGTCAATGAGGCCTTTGCGCGCGAGTATTTCGGAGGGCCAGCGGCGCTTGGGCGGCAAATTCGTCTTGTCAAAGGTTTGCAAGGAGACCCGCCGCGTGAGATCGTCGGCATCGTGGGCAATGTAAAGAGCGCCAGTTCCGCGGCGCAATCCGACGCGCCGAATGCGCTCGCCGCAGCTGCGCCGCCAACGATCTATGTTCCGGTTGCTCAGGTGCCTCCTGGCCTCATGAACCTGGCGCACAATTTTGTGCATGTTCATTGGATTGTCCGCGGACGCGGCATGGATGCGGAAACGCAAGCTGCCGTCAGAGCGACACTTGCAAGAGAGCAGCCTCTGCTTCCGGTCATCGGTTTGCGGTCCATGGCCGAAGTCGTCGCGGAAGCAATCGCGACCGAACGATTCCACGCGGTCATCGTCGCGGCGTTCGCGATCGTTGCGATGATTCTCGCCGGCGTCGGCCTCTATGCGCTTTTTGCTTACAGCGTGAAGCAGCGTACGCAGGAAATCGGCATCCGGATGGCGCTGGGCGCCCGTCCTGCGGACATTGTTGCTCAATTTGGCCGGGAGGCCCTGAGCATTTCCGTGATCGCGATCGGCGCCGGTTTCGGTTTGGCCCTCGCGCTGTCGCGAGTTCTCCAAAGTGTCATTTGGGGAGTAGAGGCACTCGACCCGGGAACATACATTACTGCAGCCGGCTTGCTCGTACTCTGCGGGATTGCGGTAACTCTGGCGTCAGCCGGTCGTGCGGCACGCATTGACCCCGCTGACGCCCTGCGTTCGGAGTAGTTCCAATTCAGTACGCGCCGCTTCGGATCGCAGCCAGATGGCGGCGGAGAACTTAGCCGTGGGCGAAACCCGCCTCATTCGTTGAACTGCTTCAACGCTGCTCGAGAGAAGCTTTGATTTCACGGATGATCTCATCTATGGTCAATCCTTCGTATGCCTTACGAAGCGGGTCTGGCTGACTCGTGCGCAGCGTCATTCTGCCGTTATGAAACGGAAATAAACCAGACCAGACTCCCGTAACTACGTAACGGTTCTCAGTCGTAGGTAGGTTGGGTCGGTTATCTTTGTTCAAAAACAGCAGATACTTCTCTCCTGGCTCGACGAGTGAATACTGCATGGGTTGTATAGACAGTTCTCCTTTGGTTCCGCCGCGTTGTGCGATCACCAATGATCTCAAGTCTGCTGGTCCTTTGATTGTGCGCTCGACTTGGACCGCAGCGTCCGTTTCAAGAGACCGAATGCCAGTTTCGCGAACTGCGAGGATCGATGTTACCGTACCCTCCACGACAACATCGGCCATGTCATACAGGTGCTTGAGAGACCTGGGGATGTCCTTTGGAAGTGGGGTTATATAAAGTTGTCCGGTGCCTCGTATAGGCGGATCCTCTCCCCGCTTTCGTCTAGCATTGTTTTCTTGTGAATAGCCTTGGGGGACAACGATCAAGGCTATTAAGATAGCAGCGATGGAAGCGGTGCTTGTGTTCATCATGTGCGTGAATCCTCACAGAAAACATTTGGATGTGACTAGTTAGTTGCTACATGTCGATGATAGGTTGCAGACCACACAAGCGGCACCTACGGTAGTCCAGCCGGAATACACGGTCGCAACCGCGCTGCCATCGCATGCCGTTGGGCCTGTTAGGGCACAATAGAATTCGTCATTAACGGACATGATTGTTCGGGTCTGCACAGTTCTGGGCGCCGTTCCAGTTGGAAAGCCCAAAGAAGTGACCAAACTCGTGCGAGACTGTAATCTTCGTAACTCTGTTTACGGCATCTGCTGGGCTAATCCCCAATAGCTTGCCCAATCGTACGCAGCCCCAGCGAGTTGTTCGGATTCAACTGTACATCCGCAACATATATGCGAGAAGTATTGAAGCAAATCTGCGAGCAGTTGGTGCTTCTATGCAAATAGCAAGCGCTGCCCCCATTTCCATAATTGTAAACGGTAATTTGGCCTAGGATCGGCCCGATGTTATTGTCGTCCCAAATGCGAACATCGTTGTAGGTCTCGGCCGGCATAATGGTGGTAAAAGATTGGCGTGAATTCCATGCTGCCGCGCCTTCCGAAACTGCAGAAGTAGACAAGACTCCGGTGTAGGTCCATTCAAGTGTGGTGAAGGACCATCGTGGGGCGGAAGGAGTTATGGCGTTCGGACATGCACCCGAGGCCAGAGGAGCGAAACTTAGCGAGCATAGTATCCCAATAAACGCATTGTGTAGGGTCATGGATCGAAAATATGTCGGTGTCATTTGCGCTTCTCCGTAAAAAGATCGTGAACGGCTGTTAGCCAGATGGTGACAACATAGCACGAGTTGTTAGGTGATGAGTGTGCATTTGCAAACTTATGGAGCGGAAAGTGTTGCACTGCAACAAGAAATAATAGTGGGTACTAAGTGGAAATGTCCGCGGCTGCCAGATGTCGGGAGAACGAATAAACGTTCTTATCCCGCTGGAGCAGGTACCCGTTTCGAATCAGAACGCGTTTCAGCCGACTGAAGGCTGAACGGTTCATGCCAATTAGGTCGGCGATCTCGGCTTCGCTCAAGGGCACACGGACTGACACGCGGGAATCAGCGGAACGAACAGAGTTCGTTGCCACTGCGAGTTGCAGAAGGAAACGGAAGAAGCGCTGCTCGGCGACGAGGGTGCGAGCTTCCATGAGCAGCGAGCTGATCCGGATGGCATCGATCATTTGCTGCTGGGCGAGAAAGGAGGCGGCTTCCGCACTAGTGTGAAAGGTTTCGAGCGCCCGGCCGACAGGTAATGAGATGAGCCGGCAGTCGGTTACAGCGGTGGCGGAGACTAGGTGGGGCATCCGGAGCAGCATTCCGCAAGCGCCCACGAGGTTGCCAGGCGAGCGCAGGAGTAGGGTCGCTCCCGGCCGCAGTTACTGGTCCGGCTGAGTTTGACGAGGCCGGATTCGATTAAAAAGATCGCGCGTGCACTGGAAGCTTGGCCAAAGAGGCGAGTTCCAGCTTTCACGAGCCGGGCAGGGCCGAGAGAGAGCAGCCGGCGCCATTCCCGGATGATGACGGTCGAGCTTTGGGCGGCCCGCTCCGGGAGGGTGGATCGATCGAGGGTAGGAATAGGGGCGGACAGCGGATAGAACAGGGATTCGGGTGGTACGTGCAATAACATTAAGCGAGGTTACACAAAGAAATAAAGAAATAAGGCAACCAATTCTGTAACTAGTAAGCCGTTGCTGCAAAGAGCTTATACAAATACTCGAATCGGAGTGTCAATCTCAGAGAAATCCGTAAACTGCGAGCGGGCACTGCCGGTACGAGTGCGTTTTAATGGTGGCGATTGTGGGGCGCAGAACAGCGCGTGCTGCGCTGCAAGCCGAATCAATATTCCGCCGGTTGTTCGACCACTGGTCGGCAAACGGGTTTCGACCGGCGAACATGCGGTCGTCGAGAAACTTCCGAGGCGCGCGCCCGAAGCGCGAGGCCGGGGACACTTGTACGGAGGGGAAGCAACATGCCGAACGAGAAGATGGACCGCGCGCCCACTGGACCAAGTGGTCTCCGTCTGTTCTGACCTCCGCGGGTAACTCGGGCTCGGGGCATCTTCTTCTGTTGCAGGCCGGCCTGAAGTGACGAGCACAAGCCCGGACGTGACAATCAACGGGCGGCCCGATCGTTCAAGCGCCGTTCCGAGCGTCTCGATGGCGCGCTGATCCGCCTCGGCCGCAGGTCCGTAGTTATTGCCATTGATATTGATTTCGACGCCGCGCGATCTACACTAATAATATAAACGGAGACTATCTCCGGTGACAAACATTTTCTCGGTTTCCTAAGAATTGGATGGCCGAAGAGCCCGCGCTGAACCCCGCTCCAGTGCGACGGAGCAGGAGAACGATCTTGACGGTCGAAGTGTGATTGCTGTATGGTTCATATGTGAACGAAAGGTCTTCCGCACGCGTAACCCTGACAGCCCTGTTACACGCCGCGCATTCCGTCGAGCACGAGGTCGAAATGAGGCTCAGCGCGGTTGGGCTGTCTCTCGCAAAGCTTGCCGCCCTCAGGGTGCTGGCCGAGAACGGCGGGTCCCTGTCGCTCACCCAGCTAGCCGAACGGCTCTCGTGTGTGAAATCGAACATCACCCAGCTCGTGGATCGGCTGGAAGCGGATGGTTTGGTTGAACGGCAATCCGACCCGAACGACCGGCGTACGCGCCTCGCAACACTCACCCCCGCCGGACGAAAGGCGTGCCGCGAGGGTCTCCAGGTACAGCAGGAGGCGGAGCAGGAGCTCCTCCGCAGACTGACGGCAACTGAATCCCGGCTGCTGGCTGACCTGCTGGCGAAGGTCGCCGGCGGCTAAAAAATTTTTGCATCGTAGTTCATATCTGTACAGTCTATCAGTGAAAAGGAGGATGACATGGATTTCGGAGTTCTGCTGTTGAGGATGACAATCGGGTTAACCTTCGCCGCTCATGGAGCGCAGAAGGCGTTTGGATGGTTTGGTGGATACGGCCCAGACGGAACCGGCCAGTTCATGGAGGCGATGGGGTTCCGGCCTGGTCGCCGCCACGCTCTGGCGGCTGGCTACACAGAACTGATCAGTGGACTGTTACTGGCTGCGGGCTTCCTCACGCCGCTGGCTGCTGCGATGATTGCATCGGTGATGGTGGTTGCTGCGGCGACCGTTCACTGGAAGAACGGCTTCTTTATTACAAGCGGAGGCTATGAGTACAATTTCGTGTTTGGCGCCGCTGCTCTGAGCCTTGCTTTCACTGGACCCGGCGCACTGTCGCTTGACTATGCTGCAGGCCTTTCCCTCAATGGTGTTGTGTGGGGTCTCGGTGCTGCTGTCGTCGGCGTGCTCGGGGCGATTGGACAGCTCGCCCAGCGGCAGCAGACGCCAGCCGCGTCGACCCACCCGGCCGAGGCCAGGGATTGATGCCACGACTTCTTCGACTGCCAATGACCGGGTTCGTCAGATGGTTGAAACGAACCCGGTCCTGCGGCGACGGCACGGCTCGCACGGTCCAGAGCACTTTCGTAGCTCGCGAACAGTTCTCGCCACCTGGTTCCGAGTGGCACAATGAGGCTACCGAGACGGCGGAAGTGTGTGCCATGGAAGGAGGAATTGTGGGAGGGGTGAGCGTATTGCGGCGCGCAGTTCTAGCTGGCGCTGTCCCAGCTCTGGTACTTCTCTTCGCGCAAGGGATGGTGGCATTGCCGGCTCGCGATTTGGTCGCACGTGCGGACGTGATTGTCATCGGCGCCGGCACGGCTCGCGCGAAGACTGGTGCTACAGTCTCGTTCTTCATCGAAGTCGAGCGCGTACTAAAAGGAGATGTCGGGCCAGGAAGGTCGCTGCAGGTTGAATGGGATTCCTGGACCGAAGAGCCAATCTGGCGAGACCCGCCGAAAGTGAGGAAGGGTATCTGGTTCCTTCAGAACAGTTCGGGAGCATGGAGGTGTATTCCAGCCCGCTCTGGCTTACCGAGTTTTAAAAGACTATTCTATCCTGCCGCTGAGGGACCGCTGCCGACAGACATCCGTTATGACAGTTCCCTACCGGTGATTGACCAAATCATGATCGAGATCGCAGTTGCGGAAAAGGATAGGACAAATGCAATACCCGTCATCAATGAAGCGGCGGCGGGATACGATTCAGCCGAAGTACGTAATGCCTTTCGCTACCTGGCGCGTCTTGCGACACCTCGGACAAAGGCGCTAGGATTGGCTGGCCTCGTCCAGCGAGGAGACATCGAAGGCTTGCTCCTGCTTGAGCAGGCGCAGGAAAGTCTATCCGACTCGCCGGAGGTGGAGAGGCTTGTAAGAGACGTTGATGTCCTCTTCCGAAATCCCGATCCAGAGGCGATTCAGGCGCTTGGACACTTGTCGGCGTCGGCCTCAAAAATCCGTGGCCTGCAGCTCGCTGCTGCCCGCGCCCTGGCGGCGATCCGTACCCGGGAGGCGGTTCCGCATCTTGCAGCCCTCCTTGACGACCTCAACCCGGAAATTTCGAAGACGGCGGCAATCGGGCTGAGCTTCTTTGCGAATGGCGTCGGGGTTCAGACGATCCAGGGTGCTCGCATGATGGAGCATCTGAACTACCGTGTGCCTGCACCCTATCCTGGCGAGAACACTCGGAGCTACCTTGGCTTTGATGAGAGCAAGCGAGACGAATATATTACTTTTTGGAAAAACTGGTGCATCCGGCACAGGGCCGATTTCCCGCCGCGAAACTAGCACCTTGGCGTCTTATGCCTGTAGCCCAGTCCACGACCAGCGTGGGATGCTCAGGCATTTGGGCACATCATCAGGCGAGTGGGGATAGCGGGACATAGTGGTCGTGGTCGGGCGCCTCGGCCCTTGCGCCCAGCAAGGCCTTGACATGCGGCCAGAAAGTAAGATCAACGGACCGGTACCCATTGTTCGACCCCCCGCTCTACAGCGAACCGCTCCGGCCGGACGGCAACTCCCGCGGGGATCCACTGGCATGTTGAGTTCTGGTAGTCACGACAGGCTGATGGATTGGCTTCTACGAGGGCGGTTAAGCGATCCAGTTCACTGACGTTCCTGGCGGCCAGAATTGCCGCGTTGTGGTCGGCCGAGCTGGCACGAACCATGTGCAGAAGCCGGACGGATCGCGCCCACCGTGGCAGCTTGAAAAGCGGCTGGACGGGTTGGGAACGCGACGTCGAGGAGTCGCCGATTGTCGCGATAGCGCTCTGAAATGCGATGGTAACTCCGCCGCGAGGGTGTGCAGTTACTAAGTAGAAGGACGTCTCGTAACCAAGGAGATCGTCGTCGGCAGTGACTGTGATGTCCAACGTCAGATCCGAGGGACTGCGCACCGCTGCTGTGACCTTGGAGAGACTTCCTCCTTTGTTGGGAGCGTATCTCACGATGTAGCTGCCCGACTTCTGAATGGGCGTGATCACGCGAATGCGCCAGTCGGGTTCCAGGTCGATCCAATTCCAAGAGCTTTGGGGAGCCGGTGCTGGTAGGTGTACATCTTTTCTGCAGGCGCCCAACGCCGTTAACAAAAGGAGACAACTGGCGCCAGCCGTTAGGCTGCGGCTCAAGCAGAAGGACGGGAGTGCCTCCGTTTTCATTGCCGTTGCGCATCCTCTCCACGATTCTACCGGGGCTCGCTCAGAAGGAATGCCGGGCCTTTTAAGCGGGCTTAACCGTGATTGCTGAAGCAGCGGGAGGCAGAGGTGCGAAAAGCGTCGGCAATCTCGTCTCTTGTGGCAAGCCAGACCCCGTCGCGCGAGGTGATGTATTCCAAGGCTTTCGCTAAATATCGGGCGCGGAATGGCTGTCCAATTACGAATGGGTGAAGCGCTAGAGTCATCACTCGGCCGGATTGCGCGCTTTCGCTGTATAGCTGTTCGAACTGGTCGACGACGGCACGGTAAAACTCCTCCCCTGACCAGCCATTAGACAGGAACAGGATGATGTCGTTCAGCTCAACGGAATATGGAACCGAGATCATTCCCGGCACGTTGAGCGGAAATGGTTGATCGTCGCACCAATCCAAGATATAGGACAGACCGAGATCTTTGAGAATCTCTGGTGTTTGAAAAGTCTCCGTCAGCCCGGGCCCTAGCCAGCCTCTTGGGCGCTCCCCGGTGGCTTGCGCGATCGTGTCGACGACTGTACTTAACAAGATCCTTTCGTCGTCAGGCGCGACGGCGGTATGCAACTCTGAATTTGTCTTACCGTGGGCAAGCCATGCCCAGTTCCGTTGCGTTCCGGCCTCAATGATCTGCGGGTAGTGCAGGGCGGCCTCGGAGTTCAAGAGCGCGGAGGCGCGGATTCCGTACCTGTCGAGGATGTCGATGACGCGCCAGATTCCAACTCGCGCGCCATAGTCGCGCCAACCGTAGTTGAGCGGATCCGGAATCAGGGCCGATGTGGCGCTCCAGATGCTGGTTGACGGCTTGTCGATGTGGAAATGTTCGATATTGAGGCCAATATAGAATGCGACACGAGCACCTCCAGGCCAGACGATTCTCGGACGGAGGTGTATGGGGCAATAACTGTAAAGCAAATTCTCCATGAGAATGCTTGTCTTTAACGGGCTCGATAAATCTGATTCGATACGTACTGGAATGGATTCACCCATTCCTCAACCTTCTTCTCTCAACCGCAAAGACAGTGAGCTAACCGTCCGCGTCTGACTGCGGCGGCTGTCTTGAAAGTAGGCATCTGGTCTGGTGAATTTCGAGGCGATTTCGATCCGAGGGCGCGATCGATGCCTTGTATGGCAGGCTATGCGACCGCCTGCTGTTACGCCCGGCTTTCTCCGAAGTACGCACGTCAAGCGGGGAACACCGTGCTGGAAGGTATGTGGCGAGTTAAATTCGATTCCCCGCAGGAAGACAAGGGAGCGAACCTGTTCCGGGATAGACCTCTCCGTTATCCGTGTGCCCGGGTAGCCGGACACCGGCATCGCCAACCTTCCGGTCACCACCGTTTCGTTCACGCCGGTAGAACCTTAAGACAGTTTCATGCGCGTCGCCGCCACCAGTTCCTTATTAATTAATTTGGTACTCCTTGGGCGGCGAAATTGAACTCGCGCTCCCACCACGGAGGAGTGGAAGACAGAGCCAAGTCTGGAAGCGACCCGACACCGTTAAAAAAGCCGCGGCGACAGATAGCAGTGTATTGACCTTGGCCGAGAGGCAAATATATAATCCTTCGACATTGCTGAACTTCTTTGGGGGTTATGCATGAACCATCCTTGCAGAGCGTTTCTGCTCGTAGTCGTAGCGGCCGCGTTAGCCGCGATTAACTTATTCTCCCAGTCGTTCACTGCAAGCGTGCGGGGAACGGTGACCGACCAGGAGAACGCGGTCATCGCCGCGGCGAAAGTCGTGGTGACTGACGTAGACCGTGGAACAAACTTTAACACCGTGACCGACGAAGCCGGACGGTACGTCGTCACGGCACTGCCTCCCGGCAACTACATCCTGACGGTTGAGGCCCCGGGATTTAAGAAGTTTTCAAGTGGCCGATTCACGCTTACCGTTCAAGGGCAGACGACTGTCAACGCCCAACTGCAAGTCGGCGATGTCGCCACGACGATCGAGGTCCAGGGCTCGGCAGCTCTGGTAAACACGACGATCGCGAACCTTGGACAAGTGATCGAGAACAAGTACATCCTTTCGCTGCCCAACATTGCGCGGAACTCCATGAGCCTGGCCTATCTGACGCCGGGCGTCGTTGGTTCGGGCGGACGGCGCGGCGACAGCAATACCAACTTCGTCGCGAACGGATCGCGCAACTCCACGTCCGACGTGCTCATCGACGGTGTGACTGTGACAACGGTTGAGCAGAACTCCGGCATTACGGATCTGAAGTTCTCGCCTTCCGTCGACGTCGTGCAGGAGTTCAAGATTCAGACGAACTTCTTCTCCGCGGAGTACGGCCAGACCGGCGGGGCGGTCGTGAACATGGTCACGCGTTCTGGCACGAACGACTTCCATGGGACCGGATATTACTTCCTCCGTGACTCCGCGTTGAACTCGAACGACTGGTTCTCCAATCGGGCAGGCCGCGCGATTCCGGACTACCACCGCGATCAGTTCGGCGGCGTCTTCCACGGACCCGTAATTCGGAACAAGACCTTTTTCCTGGCCGCCTACGAGTACACACGAGAGCAGAGCCCCTTCAACCGGACTGCGACCGTGCCCACTGCGTTGCAGCGTGTCGGTGACTTCTCTCAAACCTTCAACGGCTCGGGCCAGTTGATGACGATCTACAATCCCTTTGACACGTTCGTCAATGCGGCTGGGGATATCGAGCGCCGGCCCTTCCCTGGCAACATCATCCCCCGGTCCATGATGGATCCGATCGCGCTGAAGGCAATGGAGTATTACCCGATGCCGAATCAGCCGGGTTCACCCTTTACCGAAACCAACAACTGGTTCGAGCAGGGTGTCAACAACAACCGCGGCCACCAGATGAACTTCAAAGGCGACCACAACTTTAACAGCAACAACCGCCTCAGCGGCCGCTACAGCCACACGCGGTCGAACAATCAGAATCCGAACCTGTTCGGGGAAGGGAACCCCGCGATGTTCACCGGTGGGCCCAGCCAGAACCGGATGCACTCTGTTGTTGTCGACTACACGCACGTCCGCAGCGCCACGACGCTGTTCACGTTCCGCTACGGACTGACCTACGCGGATTACCACCGCAACCCCTTCTTTAAGAGCTTCGACTCAACGACTCTTGGGTTCCCGGCGTACATGGTCGAAACATCCACGCATGACGTCTTCCCGCGATTCACTCCCGATGGCTACCAGGCGATCGGTACCGAAGGGTGGTGGATCATGGACCGCCAGGAAGCCGTGCATCACTGGTCGGGTTCGATGACGAAGATCATCGGCGGACACAACATCAAAGTTGGCGGCGAGCGCCGGTTCAACATTCTCGATTACTCGCAGCCTGGCTACCCGTCCGGCAACTTTAACTTTGGCCGCGGCGTTACCTGTAAGAACCGCTTCACCTGCCCCGGCAACGAGGGCAACGGCATTGCCACCATGCTGCTTGGCTGGTCCACTGGCAGCGACTACCACATTGAGCCGAAGGCCTTCTCACGCTCCGCATACTGGGGCTTCTACTTCCAGGACGACTGGAAGATCACCAGCAAACTCACTCTGAACCTTGGCTTGCGGTATGACTTCGACGTTCCGCGATGGGAGAAGCTGAACCGCTACAGCTACTGGGATCTGAACGCTCAATCGCCCATTAAGGCCGAGGGGTATGATACGCGGGGTGTGATCCGCTTTGTGAATGATGACCGGCGGTCGGATTTCAAGGCTGACCTGAACAACTGGCAGCCGCGCGTCGGTTTCGCTTACGCGCTTACTCCGAAGACCGCCATTCGTGCCGGCTACGGCCTGTTCTACACCCTTTCCAGAGCCACCGTATACGGCCGCCCAGGTACCGGCTTCACCATCAATTCGCCAGCAATCTGGACGAGGGATTCGAACGCCACACTGAATACCAGGTTGAGCAACCCATTCCCGAACGGCATTTTGCAGCCGCCCGGAAGCTCTCAGGGTGACGCGACCCTTCTCGGGTTCGGAGCTGGTGCTACCCTTGGCGAAAACAACCGGAATCCCGAGTATCATTCGTGGAACTTCTCGATCCAGCGCGAATTGCCGCTGCAGTCCGTCCTGGAGGTGAACTACACGGGCAGCCGCGGAACGCATCTGTTCATGCCGATCACGACGCTGTCGCCGCTTCCTCAGGTTTACTGGTCGCTCGGCCGCACCTACCTGAATCAGGCTGTACCCAATCCGTTCTACGGCCAGATAACGGATACCCGGTCGCGGTTCAGCAATCCGACAGTGGAGCGGTTCCGGCTGCTGCGCCCGATGCCGCATTTCGACGGTGCAAGCGTCGGCACTGCAGAGCCCGCTCGCGGCGACTCGAATTACCACGCGCTTCAGCTGAAGTGGGAGAAGCGCTTCAGCCGCGGTCTCACAACCCTGGTTCACTACACGTGGTCCAAGATGATTGACAACATCTCGCACAGCTCCGGCAACGTGTCCTGGCTGGGCGGATCTACGAGTATCCAGAATATCTGGGATCTCCGCGGTGAACGGGCTTTGTCCGCTCACGATATCGCTCATCGTGTTGTGATCACCGGCGCTTACGAGCTGCCGTTCGGCAGGGGACGTAAGTGGGGTTCGGACTGGAACCGCGCGCTCGACTGGATTGCTGGAGGCTGGGAAATCAGCGGCATGGCGACGCTGCAGAGCGGCATGCCTCTGCAGGTGACCCAGTCCGGCGGAACGATCTGGGATGGCACGCAGCGGCCGAACCTGATCGGCGATCCGAGCACCTCCGGCTCCGTCACCGATCGCCTGAATAATTGGTTCAACCCCGCGGCCTTCTCGCAGCCCGCCGCCGATGTGCCGGGCAGCGCTCCGCGCAACTTGAACTATCGCGGACCGGGCATCCGGACACTCGACGCAGCCCTGCTGAAGAGCTTCCGGACGGTGGAAGGACAGCGCATCGAGTTGCGGTTGGAAGCGCAGAACGCAACCAACACGCCGATGTTTGGCGATCCTAACACCAGCTTCGGCTCCACGAGCTTCGGCCAGATTACCGGGCTCCGGAGCGGAGTCGGAGCTCGTAACGTTCAGTTCGGCTTGAAGTACTACTTCTGAGGCTGATCCCTCAGGCTTCGCTGCTGGTTTGCCCGGCCCAATCGGCTGATTGAGGCCGGGCGCCCTCAGCGGGCCAGGGCGTAAAGGGCATCACCGGCGAGCCTGTATTTCGTCCAGTCATCCAACGGAACGGCGCCCAGTTGCCGGTAAAAGCGAATCGCCGGGTCGTTCCAGTCAAGTACTCCCCATTCCACCCTGCCGCAGCCGCGTTGCGCCGCAATCCTTGCCAGGTACTTCATCAAGGCAAGCCCAATCCCTTTACCGCGCAAGTAAGGTTTGACAAAGAGGTCTTCCAGGTAGATCCCGGGCTGAGCCAGAAACGTGGAATAGGTCGGGAAGAACACGGCGAATCCCGCGCATTCCTGGTTCCAATGCGCCAGGACCACCTCGGCTGCGGGCCTGGAACCGAACAACGTTTCGCGCAGCCGTTCCTCGGTTGCCGTAACGTGATGAGCGAGCTTTTCGTACTTAGCAAGCGCGCAGATCAGATCGAGGATGACGGGGACGTCCGATTCAGCTGCTGGAACGATTCTGAGTTCTGACATGCTTTTACAGTCTAGGGGAATTTGAACCGCGATGCCGGGCAGCGTTGCCGGGTGCGCGGAAACGGTGGTAGGGTACGACGGTGGACACGTTTCGAATCGCACTCGCAAACGTCCGGTTTCCAAAGAGTCCCGCCGACAGCCTCGCGCTGGCCGAAGAAGCGATCGCACAAGCGTCGGTTGAAGGAGCGCGCCTGATTTGTTTCCCCGAATGCTTCATTCCGGGATACCGGGCGCAGGGAAAGCAAATTCCGCCTCCCGACCCTCTATTCCTGGAACGTGCCTGGTCTGCGATTGCGGCGGCTGCCGGAAGGGCAAACGTTGCCGTCATTCTCGGCACGGAACGCGTGGTGGACGGCGCCCTGATGGCTACCGCGCTGGTGATTCAGCCAGATGGGACGATCGCCGGTTTCCAGGATAAGGTGCAGCTCGACCCATCCGAGGAGTCTACCTATTCGCCCGGTTGCGGCAGACGAATTTTTCAAACCGGGCCGCTGAAATTCGGTATCGTCATCTGCCATGAAGGCTGGCGCTATCCGGAGACGGTCCGGTGGGCGGTGAGGCAAGGCGCGCAGATCGTGTTCCACCCCCAGTTCCACGAGGCCGAACCCGGCGGCTACGTGCCTGCCACGTACGCCGATCCGAGGAATACGTTTCACGAAAAAGCAATTTTGTGCCGTGCCGCCGAGAACACCTGCTACTTCGCGACCGTCAACTTTGCGAGCGCCGGATCGCCGACCACCTCTGCGGTGGCGCGACCCGACGGGACCCTGCTCTGCTATCAGCCCTACGGCGAGGAAGGATTGCTCATTGCGGACATCGACCTCGGCGCGGCCACCGGATTTCTGGCGGCGCGCTACAAACCCATCTAGCAGTGAACCGGATCTATGAACAGAAGAGAATTCTTCGCTTCGGCGCTTCTGGCCGCCGGTCCAAGCCCTGCTGGCGCTGCTTGCGACGTCCCCGTTCCCGACACGCAGTTTGAAACACCGGACCTCGGCAACCTCTACGAAGTCATTGCTGGCCTGAGGTGCGACCAAGGGCCGGCGCTTTCCGTCCTTGATTCGAAGTGGAAATCGCTCGACGCGTGGAAGAAGGCCGCGCGGCCGGTCCTCCAAAACTTGCTTCACTACAATCCGAAGGCGGAACCTGTCTCCGCCCGCACTCTGAACGTGGAAGAGCGCGATGGATTTCGAATCGAGACGGTTACGATCAAAGGGCCTGCCGCCTACGATGTCCCCGCGTGGGTTCTGTCTCCCGCGGGACCGCGGCGCAGGCGTCCGGGCATCGTTGCCATTCACTGCCACAGCGGCCGCTACGTCTGGGGACACGAGAAGATTGTGAGCCATCCGGATGACAGCGACGCGCTGAAGGCCTTCCGTGAGCGTGCCTATGGACGGCCTTATGCCGAGATCCTGGCTAAACGGGGGTTCGTCGTTCTTGTCATCGACGCCTTCTATTTCGGGAGCAGGCGCCTGCGCCCTGAAGCGATGGAGTCCGTGGCTGCGGTGCCCTCCGTGCGGCAGGAGCTCGCCATGCTGAAGAAGGAGGTCCCAAACTCGGCCGAGTGGATCAGGCGTATAGACCGGATTTGCGGCGAGTTCGAGCATCTGACGGCGAAGACCATCTTTTCCGCCGGCGCAACCTGGCCCGGTCTTCTTGTTTGGGATGACAGGCGGAGCCTCGATTACTTGTGCACCCGCCCGGACGTCGATCCAAAGCGTCTCGGATGCCTGGGTTTGTCGATCGGCGGCCTCAGAACGGGCCACCTGATCGCCACGGATCCCCGCATTCGGGTTGCCTGCATCACCGGCTGGATGACGGAGTTCCGGTCTCAGCTTCGCAATCACCTCCGCCACCATACCTGGATGATCTACGTTCCCGGGTTGTACAAGGCTCTCGATCTTCCCGATGCTGTGGGATTACATGCGCCGGGGGCGCTGCTTGTGCAGCAATGTGCGAAAGACTCCCTTTATCCGATGGCTGGCATGAAAGGCTCGGTTGAGAAGCTAACCAAAATCTATGCAAAGGCGGGGGCGCCTGAGAGATTCAAAGCTGCCTTTCACGACGTCCCGCACTCGTTTACGCCCGCTATGCAGGAAGAGGCCTTTGAATGGATCGAAAAGTGGATTTGACTGCGATGGCACGGCCACGCTCGTAGCGCCTTGATTCACCTCTCTTCCGGCCTCTCGGTCATGAACTGCGCGACGCCCACGACTT
>Ga0207864_1002292_pt1 | contig 18339 bp, 10 predicted proteins | sample HigsolmetaAR202D_FD_184834 | JGI IMG/M metagenome (GOLD analysis project Ga0207864, IMG submission 184834) | Ionic liquid and high solid enriched microbial communities from the Joint BioEnergy Institute, USA - AR20-2-D (SPAdes) (version 2) ... | reverse complement strand
GCTGCTGCTGCCGTGCTGCTGGTCCCCCCCGCCCTGGCGCTGCCGCTGGCCCCGGCCGCCATGGCCGGCGCCGCGGCCCGTGTCGAGAACGAGAAGGCCGGCGGCGGCGGTGGCGGCGGCGGGGGTGGCGGTGACGCCGCGGCGGCCGCGGCGATCGGGGAGGGGGGGGAGGGGGCGGGGGGGGGAGTGTGGGCGGGGGGGGGCGGCAACCCCGGGGCCACGCCGATCGACCCGCACGTGCTCTACCTCCGCGCCGGGGAGGTCCGCCTGCCGGAGAAACGCCGCGGCCTGGAGGCCCTGGTCACCCCCGCCGCCGGCCCCGAGCCGGCCCAGGTGGTGGTGATCCAGCTCGACGGCCCCATCACCCCCGCCTGGCGGGCGGCCCTGGAGGACGCCGGCGTCGCCCTGCTGGACTACCTGCCGGCCAACGCCTTCCTGGCCCGCCTGGACGGGGCCGACGCGGCCAGGGTCGCCACGCTGGACTTCGTCCGCTGGCACGGCCCGTACCTGACGCAGTGGAAGCTCGACCCGGAGCTGGGCCGCCGCCCCTGGGCCACGGCCGAGCGGCGGGCCCTGGCCCAGGCCGGGCTGTCGCTGCTGGAGGTCACCCTCTTTGAACGCTCCAGCCCCGAGGCGGCCGCGGCGGCGATCCTGGCCCTGCCCCAGGCCCGCGTGCACCGCGTCGAGACGGTGGCGGGCAACCCGGTGCTGGCGGTGACCGTGCGGACCGCGGACGTCCCGGCCCTGGCGGGGATCCCCCAGGTGCAGTTCGTCGAGGAGGCCCCGGAGCTGGAGCTGCGTTCCAACGCCAACACCCGCTGGGTGGTGCAGACCAACCTGCCGGGGCTGACCCCGTTCTACCAGGCCGGGATCCACGGGGAGGGGCAGATCGTGGGGGTGATCGACAGCCGGATCGACGCCAACCACTGCTCCTTCAGCGACACGGCCCCCATCGGCCCGGGCCACCGCAAGCTGCTGGCCTTCAACGCCTCCCCGGGGGCCGCGGCCAGCCACGGCACGCACGTGGCCGGCACGGTGGCCGGCGACGCCGGCGGCGACGACAACCTCCGCGGCGTGGCGTACCTGGCGCGGATCGTGCACAACGTCATCCCCTCCTTCACCGAGGCGGCCATCCGCACGATGCTGGTGACCCACCACGAGCAGGGGGCGCGGGTGCACACCAACTCCTGGGGCGACGACGGCACCACGGCCTACAACGGCCTGTGCCGCGGCTTCGACGACTTCCTCTGGGCCCACGAGGACTCCATGGTCACCCTGGCGGTGACCAACGGCGCCTCGCTGAAGAACCCCGAGAACGCCAAGAACCTGCTGGCCTGCGGGGCCACCGGCCCGGTGCCGGAGCAGCACGAGCACTGCTTCGGCGGGGTGGGGCCCACCAGCGACCTGCGTCGCAAGCCGGAGATCTACGCCCCCGGCTGCTCGACGATCTCCAGCGCCAGCGGCACCGCCTGCGGCACCCGCACCTCCAGCGGCACGTCCATGGCCACCCCGGCGATCGCCGGCGCGGCCCTGCTGGTGCGGCAGTACTACGCCCGGGGCTACCACCCCAGCGGCCTGCCCAACCCCGCCGACGCCTTCACCCCCTCGGGGGCGCTGGTGAAGGCGACGCTGCTGAACTCCACGGTGGACCTGACGGGGGTGCCCGGCTTCCCCTCCGACCGGGAGGGGTGGGGCCGGGTGCTGCTGGACAACGCGGCGTACTTCCCCGGCGACACGCGGCGGACGATCGTCCGGGACGTGCGCAACGCCGAGGGCCTGACCACCGGCGGGCAGGCGGAGCTGGCCTTCAACGTCCTGTCCGCGGACCAGCCGCTGCACGTGACGCTGGCCTGGACCGAGCCGGCGGCGGCGGCGGGGGCGGCGCTGGCGACGGTCAACGACCTGGACCTGGTGGTCACGGCCCCGGACGGGACGGTGTACCTGGGCAACGTCTTCGCCGGCGGCCAGTCCGCCCCCGGGGGGACGCGCGACGCCCGCAACAACGTCGAGCAGGTCCGCCTCGCCTCCCCCGCCCCCGGCCCCTGGACCGTCCGCGTCGACGCCCCGGCCGTCAACCTCGCCGCCCAGGGCTTCGCCCTCGTCATCTCCGGGGACGTCCACGAGGGACCCGCCCGCGTCCGCATCGCCCTCGCATCGTCCGTCCCCTCGCTCGTTCCCCCGGGCTCCGAGCAGAGCTTCGACGTCACCATCCTCCCCGGCGACGACACCATCATCCCCGGCAGCACCATGGTCATGTACCGGGCGGACGATGACGACGAGTTCGTCTCCCTTCCCCTGACGCACGTCACCGGCGACACCTACCGCGCCGTCCTCCCCGCTCCTCGTTGCGGCCAGACGCCCCAGTTCTACTTCACCGCCGCCGGTGTTGACTCCGGCGTCGTCACCTACCCCTTCGGCGCGCCGGAGAACGTCCTCACCTTCGACGTCGGCGTGGATGAACTCCCCTTCGCCGACGACTTCGAGACCGATCAGGGGTGGACCGTCCAGAACATCCCCGTCACCAGCGGCTTCACCGGCGCGTGGGAGCGGGCGATTCCCGTCCCCGCCACCGGCGCGCCGCCCGCCGACGCCGACCCCACCGGCGAGGGCTACTGCTTCGTCACCGACAACCGCGTCGGCAACTTCGACGTGGACGCCGGCATCACCATCCTCACCTCCCCTGTGATGGACGCCTCCGGCGGCGACGCCGTCATCTCCTACCACCGCTGGTTCTACAACAGCAACGGCGCCTACGACACGCTGCAGGTCGAGATCTCCGGCGACGGCGGCGCCACCTGGACGACCCTCGAGAACGTCGGCCCGCAGAGCACCGTCGGATGGGTCCACGCCTCCCATCCCATCCCCGCCGCGCTGGCCACCAACCAGTTCCGCATCCGCTTCAGCGTCAGCGACCTTGAGGTGCAGGCGGTCGTCGAGGCCGGCATCGACAGCGTCCGGCTCGATGTCCGCACCTGCCAGGACTCGTCCTGCCCGGCGGACTGGGACTCCAGCGGCACGGTCAACTCCAACGACATCTCCGCCTTCCTCGGCGCGTGGCTCACCAGCGTCCAGGACGGCACGCTGACCGCGGACTTCGACCACAGCGGCGCGGTGAACTCCAACGACATCAGCGCCTTCCTGAACGCCTGGCTCCAGGCCGTCCAGAACGGCTGCTGATCTCCGCGTGGCATGGGCTTCCAGCCCCATGCCCTCCCCCTCCCATCCCTCCTCAGCCTCACCCCTTCCCCCACCTCCCCCCGCGGCCCCGGCCCCCAAGCCGGGGCCGTTTCCTTTTCACCTTCACCGCCCCCCACCACCCGGCGCCGGCATCATCTCGTACACCATCCCCACCGACGACAGCACCACCGGGTACTCCACCCGCAGCCGCCACGCCTCAAAACGTCTCGGATCCCACCCCACCCGCCTGATCGCCCACTCCACCATCTCCGCGTACCGCGGCACCTCCCCCACCGCCAGCACCTCCGGCCCCCGCCCCAGCCGCACCACCGACTCCCCCTCGCTCAGCAGCCCCGTCGTCCACAACTCCTCCGGCGGGCACATCTGGCTGTTCTTCGTCGTCGTGAACCCCCGCAACGCCGGCTCCCGCGGCAGCGTCCCCTCCTCCAGAACCAGGTCCAGGATCGCCACGCGGAACGGCTTGGTGATCCGCGCGATCGACCAACTGTGCGTCTCCTCCCCGTAATACCGCGGCGCCCCATCCCGCAGCACGAACCCCATCACCAGGTCCACCGCCGCCTTCATCCCCAGGGCCGAGTGCATCAACACCGCCCTCGACCTCCCGTCCGGCCCTTCGCTCACCTCCACCTCCGGCAGCGGGCTCGAGCAGAACTCCGGGATCAGCCCCACCCCGTCCCCATCCCCCGACAGCCGCCGCCGACGCCCCGCCGAGTACTCCCGCCCCTGCTTGTCCAGCGTCGCGTACACCTGCTCGTACAGCGGCTGCCGCGTCGGACGCAGCCGCCTGACCCCGAACTCCCCCCGCAGCCCGATCTCGTCCAGCCGCGACGAATCCTGCTCCGACGGGCGCTGGATCATCGTCATCACCATCGCCTCGGCCTGCACCCCCCAGATGTGGCTGTTCGCCTGGAAGGCCGCCTTCCGCTGGCGCAGCACCGCCCGCTCGCCGTCCCCGCCCCCCGCGTACCCGCTCACCATGGAGTCGAACGTCCGCCGATCCCCGGCGTGCTCCTCCACCAGTTGCTCGAAGTGTTCGCTCGCCTCTTCCACCCGGCGCAGCAGAGCATCGGGCACCCCCAAACGCCCCATCGTCCGCAGCAGGTCCCGCATGTTCGCCGGCCCCGGCACGTATTGGGCCGCGGCCAGGGCGTCCGGCGCCCCGATCACGCGGAAGACCTTCCAGCAGAGTTTCATATCCAGTTTGGTCGCCCGCTGCAGTTCGCTCGCCGTCGTCACCCGCGTCGGCAGCGCCCGCACCATCGCCGCAAACAACTCCCGCAACGTCGAGACCTGCCGAACGGTCTCCTGCTGGAACTGCGGCAACGGCTCGCTCGCGGACGGAGTGGTGATTTGTGTCATGGCGTCAACATACCGGCGAACTGGCCCCGTGCATCCCTATCGGCGGTCAGCACATGCATTGTGGATCAGACGGAGACACCCCCACATCAAGGGGTCACGCACTGTGAAAGAGTGCACCGAACACTCCATCCACGCCAACTTTCGAGAACTTTTCAAGAAAAATCTTGCCCCGCCGATACCCCTGTTGCATACTCCCCCTGTCTTCAAACCACATCGCGCAGCGGATGCGCCATGGGAGAGAACATGAGACCTCGACGTACCGCACGCCCCGTCGGCACCCCCCTCGCTGTCGCCACCCTCCTCCTCGCCGCGGGCGCCGCACTCGCCCAGCCGGCCAACGACGACTGCGCCGCCGCGGCGCCGCTCCTCCCCGGCGTCCCCGCCGGCGGCACCACCATCGGCGCCACGCTCGACCAAGACCTGTCCATGATCTGCCAGGCGGACGCCTCCGACGTCTGGTTCGTCCTGACCGCCGACGCCGCCGGCCCGTACGAGTTCACCGTCTCGGGCCAGGACAACGCCGACCTCTCGCTGACGCTCCTGAGCGGCTGCGACTTCCCGATGGCGATCCACGGGTGCGCCGTCGGGGCCCCGGGCGCGCCCGCCCGTCTCGAGTACATGGTCTTCAGCCCCGGCGAGCTGATCTACGTCCGCGTCGGGAGCCTGAGCGCTCCCGGCCAGGCCTTCACCGTCACCGCCGGCCCCCTGCCCCCGCCGGGCAACGACGAGTGCGCCCAGGCCGCCCCGGTGCACCTCGGCATCCCCGTCGAGGCGAACAACCTCTCGGCGACGACGAGCGTCGAGCTGCCCATGAACGCCCTGTGCTCCTCGGTCGCCCCCGGCATCGCCGCCGGCGCCGACGTCTTCTTCGCCTTCACGCCCCCCTCCGACGGCTTCTACGACTTCCACACCTGCGGCGCGGTCTTCGACACCGTCATCTCGGTCCACAGCGGCTGCCCCGTCAGCGAGGCCAACGCCGTCGCCTGCAACGACAACGCCCCACTGACCCGCTGCGACGACCCGTTCAACACCTTCAACTCGTACCTCGCCGGCGTCGAACTCCTCGGCGGCCAGACCTACTACGTCCGCGTCGCCGGCGTCCTCGCCTACAACTCCTTCACCGGCGAACTCGGCGATCCCGGCCGCGGCACGTTCACCCTCACCGTCCTGCCCGGCGACGAGGTCCCCGTGCCCCCCAATGACGCCTGCGAGACCGCCTCGCCCCTGCCCATCGACGACGTCGTCTTCGGCACCACCGTCAACGCCACCGGCGCCCCCGGCCCCTGCGACGACGGCACCCTCGACGATGTGTGGGACGTCTGGTACTCCTACACCTCCACCGCCGCGATCCGCAGCGTCGTCGAGTTCCAGATCCTCCCCGGCGCGTTCAACACCCAGGCGACGCTCGCCGCCTACCGCGGCTCCTGCACCGGCGAACTGATCACCTGCCAGTACTTCAACGTCTTCATCAACCCCACCATGGCGATCACCGTCGCCGTTGATCCCGGCGAGACGATCCTCCTCCGCGTCGCCGGCTTCCCCGCGATCCAGGACGACTTCGCGCTTCTGAACACCAACCTCGGGCCCGCCGCCCCCAACGCCGCGTGCGCTCCCGCCTTCCCCCTCACCGCCGACGAGCCCGCGCTCGTCAACACCTTCTCCGCCCCCACCGCCCAGGAGAGCCCCTGCGGCGTCACCGACATCTACCCCCTCTGGTACACCTTCACCGCCCCGCAGGCGGGGTACTACCGCCTCGCCACCGACCCCGGCCCGGACCGCGCCACCACGCTGGCCGTCTACGACGCCTGCGGCGGCGCACACGTCGCCTGCTCCCGCCTCGGCGACAATGCCTCCCCAAGCCCGAACGCCGCGGCGACCTCCCTCTACCTCGACGCAGGCCAGACCGTCATCATCCGCGCCGCCCTCAACGGCCCGGAGCGCGGCCTCTTCTCCCTCGTCGCCCAGGGCCCGCTCCCCCCGCCGCCGCCGGTGACCAACGACACCTGCGACGAGGCCCACACCATCACGGCGATGCCCTTCTCCGCGAGCGTGGACATCACCCTCGCCGGCCCGGACCAGGACGTCTGCGCCATCGCCGGCCAGGACCCGCGCCCGACCCAGGGCGGCATCTGGTACCGCTACACGCCCGACGTCGATCGCGTCCTCAAGGGCGACATCTCCTGCCCCGGCCGCAGCACGCTCATGACCGTCTTCGAAGGCGGCTGCGGCTCGCTCACCCAGGTCTTCTGCCGCGAGCCCGACCAGTTCTACGACCGCGGCATCCGCCTTTCGGCCGGCGTCGAGTACCACATCCTCATCAGCTCCCTCCCGCAGGAGTACCAGCCCGGCGACCCGCTGGCGGCGATCCCCTACGGGACGACGCTCGACATCAGCCTCATCGCCCCCGCCGTTCCGGCCAACGACACCTGCGCCGCAGCCGAGCCGATCGTCGAGAGCGACCTGACCTTCAGCGTCTCCACGCTTCCCGCCGGCGACGACCCCGTGACGCCCAGCTGCGCGACCTCCGGCGGCGGCTTCGCCAACGCGGTCTGGTACACCTTCACCACCGAGACCGCCGGCACCCTCACCGTCGAGGGCGTCCGCGATGAGAACGCCGACTTCATCTACACCCCCGCCGGCGCCCTCTTCTCCGGCGGCTGCGGCGCCCTGACCGAGGTCGCCTGCGACAACGCCCAGTCCGGCTTCTTCCTCACCGACCGCTTCGAGTTCACCGCCCACCTCGCCGCCGGCGAGACGTACTACCTCGCCATCGGCGCCTGGCCCGTGGCGGTGGGCGACCGGACGAACGTCACCTTCTCCTACACCGGCGCCCTCGCCGCCGCCTGCCCGGCCGACTGGGACGGGAACCAGCAGGTCAACTCCAACGACATCTCCGCCTTCCTGACCTCCTGGCTCGCCAGCGTGCAGGACGGCACGCTCGACGCCGACTTCGACAACTCCGGCGCCGTCAACTCCAACGACATCAGCGCCTTCCTGACCGCCTGGCTCACCGCCGTCGGCAGCGGCTGCTGATCCCTCCTCTCTCGTCCTCAAGAACTCAGCACTCCTCTGACCCCACCCCCGCTCCCCGGCCCCCCGCCGCGGGAGCGGGGGTGGCGGCCTTTCCTTCCCACTCTCCCGTGGCACGGGCTCGTGGCACGGGCTTTGGGGGGGGCAGCCCGTGCTCTCTTCCTCTCCCCCCTCCTCCCCGCCTCATCCGCCTCCCCACGCTGCCCCCGGGTGCCCTCTCAAGCCCCCTCAGGAACCTGCTCGCACAAGTCGGGAGCGAGTTCCCCTTCTCCCCGACCTCCTCGCACAGACCGCATCACGAGTCCAGCGCGACCGCAACCTCCGGCGACATCGCCACCACGCCGACCATCACCCGGCGCAGCGCCGCGATGATCTCCGTCACCTCCTCGTTCTTCGACAGGTATCCCCACGCCCCCGCCTCGAACGACCGATCGATCAGTTCTCGCCGCACGTGCCCGCTGAGGATCACGACCTTCGTCCGCGGGCGCGTCTCCGACAACTCCTCCAGCGCCTCCAGCGGACGCCGCCCCGGCATGTCCAGGTCCAGCAGCACGATGTCCGGCTCCAGCCGGCCGACCGCGTCGATCAGCCCGTCGGCGCTGGTCAGGTGCCCGACCCACTCCAGGTCCGGCTCACGCGCCAGCCGGCGGCCGAGCGCACGACCGATCGCCTCCTGATCGTCCACGCCGAGCACGCGGATCGTCCGTCGCGCCGTCGCGCCGAGCCTCATCGCACCGTCGCGGCCCGGGCGGCCCCCAGCACCAGGTCCCGCAGCGCGGCCGGACGGAACGGCTCCGCCGCCGTCACCAGGCGCGGACCGTTGATCCCCTCCGGCGCTGGCCCATAGAGCACGATGTGCCGTCGCTCGTCGGCCTCGAGGAACGCGCTGAGCTGCCGCAGGTCCCCATGGTGCCTCGCATCGGTCACCCACAGCACCGCGCCGGGCGGCGGCGGCTCGCCGTCCACCACATCGAACCCGCGCGACGAGAGCACCGACGCGATGAAACTGCTCACCCTGGTCTCGGCGACGGTCACGGCGGCGATGGGCAGACCGCCCTCGCGCCCCGCCGGCGCCGCGGCGGGGAGTTCGATCACGATCGTCGTGCCGCGCCCGGGTTCCGACTCGACCGCGAGGTCCCCGCCGGCACGCTGGGCGATCCCCTTGGCGAGCGAGAGGCCGAGCCCCGTCGAGATCCCACGCGTCTTGGTGGTGAAGAAGGGTTCGAGACATCTCGCGAGCACCTCCCCGGACATCCCTGGTCCATCATCGGCCACGGTGAGCCTGACCCGGCGGCCGTCGGCCCCGGGCTCCGCCCTCACCTCGACCGTCCCGGTCCCGCGGGGCTGCATCGCGTCCCCGGCGTTCTGCACAAGATTGAACACCGCCTGCGTGAGCGCGCTCCGCACGATCATCACCGGCGGCAGCCCGCTGCCGATCAGCGAGCGCAGCACGACCTCCCTCGGGAGCGCCGTCCGCATCAGCGCCGCCACCTCCGACCACCATTCCGCCAGAGCCGTCGTCTCGGACTGCTGCGCCGCATCCTCCGACCCCGCCCGCGCCAGCAGGCGCAGCCCGCGGGCGAGCTGCCCGAGGTACTTCGTCGCCTCCCGGATCGCCGCGAGGTCCTCCGCGTGCTCCGGCCCCACCGCCCCCTCCAGCGCGTCCAGCCGGCTCCGCACCGGCAGCAGCAGGTTCCCGATGTCGTGCCCCAGCCCCGCCGCGAGCGTCCCCATCGCCGCCAGCCGCTCGCTCTGGCGCAGCTTCTCCCGCGACGCCTCCAACTCCGCCGTCCGCTGCTCGACCAGTTCGTTGAGGTGGTCCCGGTGCTGCACCAGCATCCGCTCGTTGATCTTCTGCTGCGTGATGTCCCTGGCGATCTTCGACGCCCCGACGATCCGCCCCCGCTCGTCCCGCACGGGCGAGACCGTCAGCGACACATCGATCCGCCGCCCGTCCTTCGCCAGCCGCACCGTCTCGTAGTGGTCCACGCGCTCGCCGCGCATGATCCGCCGCAGGATCTCCGGCTCCTCCTCGCGGCGATCGGGCGGGATCAGGATCGACACGTTCCGACCGATCGCCTCCTCCGCGGTGTAGCCGTACAGCCGCTCCGCCGCCCCGTTCCAACTGGTGATCCGCCCCTCGAGATCCTTCGAGATGATCGCGTCGTCCGACGACTCCACCACCGCGGCCAGCAGCAGCCGCGACCGCTCCCCGCGGCCGCGCTCCGTGAGGTCCCGCGCGATCCTCGACGCCCCCACCACCCGCCCCTGCCCGTCGCGCAGCGGCGCCGCCGTCAGCGAGATCTCCCGCCGCCAGCCGCCCCGGCTGACCCGCACCGTCTCGTAGCCCGACACCCGCTCCCCGCGCCGAACCTTCGCCAGGACCTCCTCGTCCTCCCCCCGGCGCTCCGGCGGGAGCAGCATCGAGATGTGCCGCCCGATCGCCTCCTGGGCCGTGTAGCCGAAGATCCGCTCCGCCGCGCGGTTCCAACTGGTGATCCGCCCCTCGAGATCCTTCGAGATGATCGCGTCGTCCGAAGATTCGATGATCGCGGCCAGAAGGTCCGTCGCGTCCCAGGAACGATGAGCGGGCAACGAGGTCGGCACAAATCTCTCGGCGGCGCTCCGCTCGTTCATGAACATCCCCGGGCTCGGCCGTGCATCGCGCGCCGACCGATGAACCAGGGATCATAACAACCGCGCCCACGATCCGCCGCCGCGGGAAGCACATAAATTGTTGTTCATCCGGCCCGCGTCATCGGCCGCGCGCCCGCTCCGGGCCAAGCGCACGCGCATCGCACACGCCCGCGTGCGAACCTCGCGACACACCCCCGACGATCGCATCCATCAAAAGAGTGCGGGCGCCGCGGCAACGCGGCGCCCGCACGAACGATGCATCACAAGCCGGAGCCTCCCCCACTACTCCGCCGACGCCGCACGCTTGCGGCCGGTCTTCTTTCTGGCGCCCGCCTTCTTCTTCGCGCCCGTTCCCTCACCCGGCTTGCGGCGGCCCGGGCTCGGCTCGAGCACCGGGTACACACGCACGTGCAGCCTCGACCCCCCGCCCCGATACCGCTGCCCGTCCGGCCCCTTCAGGATGATGTTCATCGCCAGCGTCGCCCGCCAGCCGCCCGTCGGGACCAGACCAACCTTGCGACACTCCGCCGACAGGTGCTCGACCTCGATCTTCCCGCCCCGGCCACGTCCGTTCTTCGCCATACCTGATGTCTCCAGCCACCCCTGATCCCATTACCAGAGTGCAGAGTAGCGAATTTGGCACATCCGTGTGGCCCATTGGGGACTCAAGTTATCTCGTTTTGTTTGATCTTTGTTTACTCAAGGCCGCACGCAGGCCGCACGCCGGCGCAGCCGCGACCGTGGCGGAATCACATAAACCCATATTTTGAAACAACTTATCCTCCAACGCCCCCCGCCGGTGGCGCGCCCTCTCCCCGCGCCTGCCCGACCGCTTCCCGTCCGGCCGCGACGCGTTTTTCCCCGTCCACCAGCGCCGCCCGCAGCACCTCTCCGATCTCGCTGACCAGGATGAACTCGAGCGCCCCCCGAACCTGCTCGGGGACGTGCCGCAGGTCCCGCTCGTTCTCCCGCGGCAGGATCACCCGCGACAGCCCCGCCCGGTGCGCCGCCAGCACCTTCTCCTTGATCCCCCCCACCGGCAGCACCAGCCCCGTCAGCGTGATCTCCCCCGTCATCGCCGTGTCCTTCCGCACCGGCACCCCCGCGTACAGCGACGCCATCGCCGCGACCATCGCCACCCCCGCCGACGGCCCGTCCTTCGGCACCGCCCCCGCCGGCACGTGCAGGTGAACCCCGTTCTCCTTCAGCACCCGCACGTCCAGCCCTAACTCCCCCGCGTGCGACCAGATGTACGCCTGCGCCGCCTGCGCCGACTCGCGCATCACCTCCCCCAGCGACCCGGTGATCCGCAGCCCCCCTCCCCCGCCCGCCTGCGGCAGCAGCGCGGCCTCAACGTACAGGATCTCTCCCCCCATCGGCGTCCACGCCAGCCCCGCCGCCACCCCCGGCTGCAGCTCCGGCCTCGCCTCCTCCGGGAAGAACCGCTCGTCGCCCACCAGATCCTGCAAGTCCTCCACGCGCACGACCACCGACTCCGCCCCCCCGGCCACGCCCCCGTCCCCCTCCGCCCGCTCCGCGAACCGCCTCGCCACCCGCCTGGCGATCCGCCCCAGCACCCGCTCCAACTCCCGCACCCCCGCCTCCCGCGTGTACCGCGAGATCACCCGCAGCAGCACCTCGTCGGGGACCACCTGCTGCCCCTCTCTCAGCCCCGCCTCCCTGACCCGACGCGGCAGCAGGTACTTCTTCGCGATGAACAACTTCTCCTCGTGGCTGTACCCCGACAGCCGCAGCACCTCCATCCGGTCGAGCAGCGCCCGCGGGATCGTCTCCGTCGTGTTCGCCGTCGTGATGAAGAAGACCTTCGAGAGGTCGAACGGCAGGTCGAGGTAGTTGTCGCGGAAGGTGTTGTTCTGCGCCGGATCGAGGATCTCCAGCAGCGCGGCCGCCGGGTCGCCGTGAAACCCCTGCCCCAGTTTGTCCACCTCGTCCAGCATCAGCAGCGGGTTGTTCACCCCCGCGCGGCGCAGCGCCTGGATGATCCGCCCCGGCATCGCCCCGATGTACGTCCGGCGGTGCCCGCGCAGCTCCGCCTCGTCGTGCACCCCCCCGAGGCTCAGCCGCTCGAACCGGCGGCCCAGCGCCCGCGCGATCGACTGCCCCAGCGACGTCTTCCCCACCCCCGGCGGTCCCACAAAGCAGAGGATCGGCGCGTGCGCCCCCGGGTTGAGCTTCATCACCGCCAGCTCTTCGATGATCCGGTCCTTCACCTCGTCCAGGTCGTAGTGGTCCTCGTCAAGAATCGCCCGCGCCCGCTTCAGGTCGATCACGTCCTCCGTCGATGCCCCCCACGGCAGCTCCGCCACCAGTTCCAGGTACCCCCGCGTCATCTGGTAGTCCGGCGCCGCCGGCGGCAGCCGCTCCAGCCGGTCCAACTCCCGCTCCGCCTCCTTGCGCACCGCCTCCGGGAGCTGCGCCGCCTCCAGCCTCTCCCGCAGCTGCGCCACCTCCGCCTTCTGCGGGTCCATCTCCCCCAGGGCCGACTGGATCGCCTTCAGCTGCTGCCGCAGGATGTACTCCCGCTGCGTCTTCTGCATCTCGTCCGACGCCTGCCCCGCGATCTGCTGCCGCACCTCCAGCACCTGCACCTCGTCCCGCAGGTACCCCAGCGCCAGCCGCAGCGCCTCCGCCCGCGTCGGCGCCTCCAGCACCGCCTGCTCCTTCTCCGTCTCCAGCGGCAGCATCGACGCCACCACCCCCGCCAGCAGCAATGGGTCGTCCGCACCCGGCAGCACCCGCGTCAGGTCCACCTCCACCCCCGGGCGCGTCAACTCCAGCGCCCGCTGCCCCAGTTCGAGCACGCTCCGCCGCAGCGCCTCCACCTCCGGCCCCGCGTCCGTCGGCTTCGGGATCGTCCGCACCCGCGCCCGCCGGTACGGCTCCAACTGCTCCATCGCCTCGATCTCCACCCGCTCCGTTCCCACCAGCAGCACCCGCACGCCCCCCGAGTCGTCCGGCGCCATCTGCCGGATCACCGCCCGCGTCCCCACGCGGTACAGGTCCTCCGGCCCGGGGTTCTCCACCCCCGCGTCGCGCTGCGCCACCACCATCAGCGCCTTGTCCTCCGTCGCCAGCGCCGCCTGGATCGCGCTCACCGACCCCTTCCGCCCCACCGTCACCGTCGTCGTCAGCCCGGGGAACAGCACCGTCTCCTTCACCGGCAGCACCGGCAGCGACAGCACCACCCCCGCCCCCTCGGCGCCGAGCCGTCCGCCCGCCCCCGCCCTCGCCCCCGTCGCGCCCCGCTCAGCGACCATCACGCGCCTCCGCTTGCGCCCTGAAGCCGGATGAACACCAGCACCATCCCGTCCCGGATCCCCCAGCTCATCTCGCACCGCTCCAGCCCCTCCCCGCACGGCAGCGAGATCCGCCGCTCGAACTCGCTGTAACTGATCTCCATCTGGTGCACCCGGTACCCCTCGTGCATCAGCGCATCCCGCCGCGCCCCCCGCACCACCAGCTCGCGCCCCTCCACGCGCACATCAACGTCCCGCGGCGACACCCCCGCGGCGTCCACCTTCACCAGCCACTCCCCCCCATCCTCCGACACGTACACATCCACCGCAGGCGACCACCCCCGCTCCGGCGGCGGGCACACCACCCCAGGGAACAGCACCGACGACCTCGCCCCACGCTGATCGATCACGCCGACAACCCCCTTTCCCGACGCGTGCCATCGACCTCACTTCTCGTACAAGCCTACCCCCTCCCTGACCGCACCCTCTGATATTTCCTCCACCCGCCGAGCGTGCTGCGCCCAGCGACGCGCTGCGTCTGAGCGCCCCCTCACCATCCGCCGGCCGCGCTCCGCCGCGTCCGCCGCGATCACACCGAGTCCCATCTCCCCTCGCGCCCACCCGGCGATGTGTGATCTTGAGCCTCGCCCCCTCTGGCCACGAGCGCGGACGCCGGCCGCGCGGGACCGCTCACCCCTCCGCCGCGACCGCCCCAAGCCGCCGCGGCGCACTTCGCACACAAGTGCCGTATTGACAACACCTTCCGCTGATCGCCCACCCCGATGCCCCCCCCGCCGCGGCGCCGGCTCACCCCCTCGCCGCCGCCACTGCCGCGCCCCCGCACGAACGCCATATTTCAACGAACCAACAGAGTTTCCCCGATTTTTCCGCATGCATTTTCTCATTCCCCGGGTCTTCCCGCTTCGGGCGCGGGAAACTCCTACCCGGTGACGTTCTTGTCACGCCCGCCGCGGCACGGCTCCCGTGGTGATCTGGCGCAGAGGGGGAGACCGCCCGCGGCTCGGAGTACACCCCATGGCTCACGACGACGTGCGCAAGTCGAACCAGCAGCAGCTGCTCGGTCTGGCTTCCGTGTACAAGGGCCTCACGCGCAAGCAACTCGCCGACGCCCTCGGGCGCGACCAGACCCGCCTCTTCCCCGCCAACGGCAACCCCAAACTCGACTACCTCATCCGCCTCGCCGACGTCCTCGACTGGCCCGTCGGCGACGTCGCCGAGGCGATCTGGGACCGCGGCGCCCCCGACCCCCTCCCCGACGAGCCCCCAGACGGCGCGGACTTCGACGCCCTCAACGCCGCCGCGCGCGACGCCCACCGCGCCGGCAAGTTCGCCCTCATGAGCCGCATCGCCCAGCGCATGTACGCCGTCGCCCGGACCCCGCAGCAGCGCGCCCTCGCCTGCCACCGCGAGTCCGGCGCGTGGGACGGCCTCGGCCGCTACACCCGCCAGCTCGAGGCCGTCCGCCGCGGCCTGGCCGAAAGCCCCATCGACCCCGAACTGCGCCTCCTCCTCCGCGTGAACCTCGCCAACTCCTACTACACCCTCTGGCACCTCCACGAGGCCCGCGCCATGGCGCGCGACATCATCGACGAGATCGCCGACCCCGCCTCCGCCCTCCCCTCCGGCTCCACCAACGTCCGCGCCGCCAACGCCTTCGCCCACTACGTCCTCGGCAACGCCTCCCGCCGCCTCATCGCCCTCGAGCCCGACCGGCGCATCCACCACGCCCGCGCCGCCCGGGCCGCCCTCCAGACCGCCCTGGACCTCTACACCGCCCTCGCCGACGAGCGCGACAACCCCGCCTGGCGCGGCATCGCCAACACCTGCCGCGCCGGCATCATCGAGGCCGACGTCGAACTCGGCGCCATCGCCCCCCTCGACGCCGTCGCCGCCCTCGCCGCGGGGCTCAGCGCCGTGGACGAACCCCCGAACGGCGCCGCCGACGCCGCCCAGCACGCCGGCCCCGTCGGCGACGGCCTGGAGAGCTACGGCTGGTGGTGCATCTTCGGCTGCAACATCGCCCTGCGCCACCTCGCCGGGCGCGACCTGCAGCGCCACATGGCCATCTTCACCAACAAGGGCTACGAGATCGCCGACCGCCTCGACAACTGGTCGATGCGCGAGCGGCTCTTCTCCCTCGAGTTCCTCCAGCGTCAGCGCCTCAATGACCTCGCGGGCTTCCCCGTGGACTGGACCATCGACCACGAGGAGGTCCGCGTCATCGTCGGCACCATGGGCCGATTCCCCATGTTCCGTTCCACCGGTTGGAAGATCCTCCAGACCGCCACGGTCGTCGGCGACAACTGAACCACAAGGGCCCCTCGACATGTCTCACCAGCACCAGACCAGCCTCGCCATCGGGCTCGCCGCGATCGCCCTCACGCTCACCCCCGCCGTCGCCGCGCCGCCCCCCGGCATCACCATCGTCAGCCACAACGAGCAGGGCGACCTCATGCAGCCCCCGGCGAACAAGGTCACCCACTCCGACGAACCGCCGCCCCCCCCGCCGTGCCCGGCCGACGCCGACCGCGACGGCGTGGTCACCAGCGCCGACGTCTCCGCGTTCATCACAACCTGGCTGCACTCCATCCAGACCGGCTCCCTCGAGGCCGACGTGGACGACAGCGGCGATGTCTCCAGCGCCGACATCGCCCGCTTCCTCTCGATCTGGATGAACGCCGTCGCGGCCGGGTGCTGACGACGCCCCATAACAGGACGCGATCACCCCCCGGCGCGTGGCACCGGCACGCCCGCCGTGTATGCTGGCGTACAGCAGGGCCGCATCCGCGCGCCCTCCCCGCGTGACCCCGCCCGCCACCTTGGCCGCGGCCCCGCCGTCACACGCACCACGCCTTACCGGAGTCTGTTCTGTGATGCCCCGCCCCTCCCGCTCCGCCGCCCCCTCCCGGGCCCGACGCACCCTCGCCCTGACCGCCGCGGCCGCCGCCACCCTCCTCCCCGGCATCGCCGCCGCCCAGGCAACGCCGCCGCTCACCACCGTCCGCGTCGCCTCCGGCGTCGCACAGCCCACCTGGATCGGCGCCCCCCGCAACGACTACAACCGCCTCTTCATCATCGAGCAGGGCATCCAGGGCGTCGGCAGGATCCGCGTGCTCGACCTGCGCACCAACACCCTCCTCCCCGAGCCGTACCTGACCATCTCCGGCATGCACACCGGCGGCGAGAACGGCCTGCTGAGCATGGCCTTCCACCCCGACTTCGCCGACAACGGCTACTTCTGGATCTACGGCAACTTCGGCACCGAGGTCCGCCTCGTCCGCTACCGCGCCCTGGGCGACCCGCTCACCTCCAACGTCGCCGACCCCGACTCCGCGCAGATCGTCCTCCGCGTCCCCGACCATCACACCGTCCACAACTCCGGGTGGATGGACTTCGACGCCGCCGGCAACCTCTACCTCGCCGTCGGCGACGGCGGCCACCTCGCCTCCGCCGCCGCCCAGGACATCACCGACAACCTCTCCGGCAAAATCCTGCGCATCGACCTCGACGGCCCCGACGACATCCCCGGCAACGAAGACGACGACGGCTTCCCCGACGACCCCGACCGCCACTACACCATCCCCCCCGACAACCCCTTCGTCGGCGTCGAGGGGGACGACGAGATCTGGGCCTACGGCCTGCGCAACCCGTGGCGCTGCGACCTCGACCCCGCCACCGGCGACCTGTACCTCGCCGACGTCGGCGACGGCGCCTGGGAGGAGATCAACTTCCAGCCCGCCCATATCCCCGGCGCCATGCCCGGCGACCCCGGCTACACCGGCGGACGCAACTACGGCTGGCCCTGCTACGAGGGGCACGCCGTCCGCACCCCCGGCCTGTGCGCCGACCCCGACGCCCTCACCTACCCCTTCCTCGTCTACCACCACTCCCAGCAGGTCCCCCCCACCAACCTCGCCGGATGCTCCGTCACCGGCGGCCTGGTCTACCGCGGCTGCGCCATCCCCCAACTCCAGGGCGCGTACTTCTTCGCCGACTTCTGCAACCACAACATCTTCACCCTCCGCTTCGACGGCCACACCATCACCGAGTTCACCAATCGAACCGCCGAACTCAACCCCGGCGGCGGGCTGAACATCGTCTTCATCTCTTCCTTCGGCCGCGACGCCTGGGGCGAGATCTACATCGCCGACCTCGTCGGCTGGGAGGTCTTCAAGATCGTCCCCGCCGTTCCCCACGACATCAACGGCGACGGCATCGCCGACGGCTGCCGCTGCCCCGCCGACTGGAACGGCGACGGGGCCACCAACTCCAACGACATCTCCGCCTTCCTCGCCGCCTGGCTCGACGCCGTGCAGAATCCCCCCGCCAGCGCCGACTACAACGGCGACGGCGTCACCAACTCCAACGACATCTCCGCCTTCCTCGCCTCCTGGCTCAACGCCCTCAACGGCGGCTGCTGACCCCCCACCCCCGTGGCACGGGCTTCCTGCCCGTGCTCTTCTTCTCTCCCCCTCCTCCCCGCCTCATCTGTCCCCTCCCCACTCCCCCCGGGCGCCACGGCCGAGCGCGTGGGGGGCGCTCGGCAGCGCTCTCTTCCTCTTCCTCCTCTTTCCGTCTCCCCCTCCGGCCCCCTCTCCCCTGGGGGGGCGGGAGAGGGCAGGGGTGAGGGCTCCATGGCCTCCCTCCGCCCTCTGCTTCCTCTCCCCCTCTAAGCCGCGCAGCGCGCCAGAAGCCAAAGCGCAACGGCGCTTTGCAAGGTGCCGCGCAGCCGCTGGATCAGCAGCGTCCTCTCGAATCCTCCGCCCCACCAGTCACGCAAAGCCCCAAAAGCGCGCCCCCCTCCACACCACGCCCCCCCTACTTCACCCCCACCCCA
>Ga0207864_1002289_pt1 | contig 18359 bp, 15 predicted proteins | sample HigsolmetaAR202D_FD_184834 | JGI IMG/M metagenome (GOLD analysis project Ga0207864, IMG submission 184834) | Ionic liquid and high solid enriched microbial communities from the Joint BioEnergy Institute, USA - AR20-2-D (SPAdes) (version 2) ... | reverse complement strand
GTTGCTTAAGAGAAATGGGAAATGAGAAAAGGGGAAGAAGGGAAGAAGGGAAGAAGGGAAGAAGGGAAGGAGGGAAGGGGACGGTTGCCCCGCCGCTCACTACTCACCACTCACTATTCACTACTCAAGTAGTCTCCTGCGCAATCTTCCGCAGTGCCCGCTCGAAGACATCGACGGGTTGCCCGCCTTGGATTAGGTACTTGTCGTTGATGATGACCGACGGGACGGCATGGATGCCGCGTTCTTGGTAGAACTGTTCCCGCTCGCGAACTTCCTGCGCGTAGCGATTCGATTCGAGAACTTCCCGCGCGCGATCCGGATCGAGCCCAGCGTTGCGCGCAGCCTCGATGAGCACCTCTCGATCGCTCGGATTTTGTCCCTCCGTGAAGTACGCGGCGAACAGCGTTCGTTTCAGTGCATGTTGGCGGCCTTCGAGCCCGGCCCAATGCAGTAGGCAATGCGCATCGAAAGTGTTGTAGATGCGCGAGCGCTTGTCCATGTTGAATTCGAAGCCGAGCTCGGCGCCGCGCGCGCGGATCGCCTCTTGTGTGCGTGCGAGTTGCTCCGGCGTGGATCCGTATTTCTGAGCGATGTGCTCCGCGATGTCCTGACCTTCGGGCGGCATGTGCGGATTCAGCTCGAACGGCTGAAAATGGATGTCGATGCTCGCTGCATCGCCGAAGCGTGCAATGGCGGCCTCCAACGATTTCAGTCCGATCGCGCACCACGGACACGAAACGTCGGAGACGAAGTCGATTTTGATTCGGGGCGTCATTGTCGCCGTAGAATGCGCGGAACGGCGGCACCGTTCAAGCAGGCGTTTCTGTGGATCGATGCTCATACGGAGGTCTTTATGCACGTTCACGGCACGATCGATTTCGACATCGTCGAGGTCACGCCAGACCGCGTGGTCGCCGAGATGCCCATCGCCGCCGGCATCCTCAACCCGTTCGGCGTCGCGCACGCGGGCGCGATGCTCTGGTTCGCAGATGTGACGGCCACCGTGCTCGTCAAAGGCCCAGGCGAAGCGACTGCAGGCATGAAGGGGTTTCCGCTTGCGATATCGCTCAATGCGAACTTCTTGAGCAATCAGAAAGAAGGCACCTTCAAGGCGACAGCGGTTTTCGTGAAGAAGGGCAAGACCGTGAGCGTCGTTCGCACGACAGTCACTGGAGACGACGGAAAGTTGATCGCCGATGTGACCACGAGTCACGTACTGTCGCGCTGATCGAAGAGTCTTTGTCGGCTTCAGGGAGCGAGCGCTAAGAGAGACACTCGTCCTGCGTCTCATGCGTGGCCTTTGCAGCGCTCCATTTATCGATTCGAATAGAGCTGCCCGACAGTTGACGCGTCCAAACTAGGCTTTTCGGCACGCCTTGCCGATGTAGGCTTTCTCTTGGCGAAGGTCGATGTGGATGCGGAACCGGCGCTCTCGCACAAATACGGCATCATGTCGATGCCGACATGTTTCGCGACGAAAAGTCGTCGGGAAATTCGTCGGCGTTCGGTGCGAGCATGCCGTGCGCTTTTTCTTGGCGCAAAACGGTGTGATGCTCCCGGAGCTGCCTGCTCCGGAGTCGGCACAGGAAGAGGCGCAATCGCCTGAAACGGAGCGGTGAGATCGAGATGAGACTTGTAAGGGCGAGGTAGAACTACTCGAGCTTGGGCGCGCGGGAGCGACAAGCCTCATCAAGAGTGTCGCCGAGCTACTGCACTTCGCCGTGCAGGACTTCTTTCAGCCCCGCAGCCCACGCTTCCTGTTCCGGGGTCCCGACTTCATACGGGCAGCGTGCATCGTCTTTGTATCGCCCGATGCCAAGCGCCGCGCGCATGCCTTCGATGTGCGCTTCGAGAATCGCCACTCGCATTTCAGGCGACTGTTGCGGAGCGCCTTGGATCAAGGTCGCGACGAAGTTCCAGTATTGATATTCGGGCTCGTTGGGCTTGTATTGATCGCGCATCTTGAGCGCGTACGCCCGTCCGCTCGCTTCTCCGCGTTGTTGTTTGAGTCGCTTTGCAGCCTGTTTTGCTGTTTCGGAAATTGCAGTCATACGACGCGTCTCGAAAGGAACGCGAATTTTTGCTCCTGATGTAATGAAGAGCAACTGCATCCGCGATGGAGTAACACGCGTAAGGTCCATGGCGCGACAGGATCAGTGCCTGACCGCGATTTCGACGCGCCCGTTGCGCGCTCGTCCTTCTTCGGTGTCGTTGCTGGCAACGGGCTGGCTTTCGCCTTTGCCTGCGATGCCGAGGCGGTCGATGCCGATGCCGCACTCTATGAGCCAGTCGCGGACCGCGCTTGCTCGGCGTTCGGATAACGCAAGATCGGCCTCGCGCGAACCGACGCTGTCGGTGTGACCGACGATGCGCACCGCAATTTGTTTGCGGCATTGGAGCAACTGCAGCACGGATTCGAGTGTTTCTGGATTGCGCTCTTTGGACACCCACGGAATCTGTCGCTCCAAATCGTCCAAGCCGGTAGCCGGTCAGTTCTAGAACTGATGAATGTCCCATTCCGGGCTCGCGAACTGATGGGCGCTTGCCGTTTGGACACCCATCGCTTGCGAATCAACCGTTCCGGGACGCCACCTGCCGTTTGCGCCACCTGCCCTTTGGACACCCACACCCACTGACTTGGACGCCCGCGCTGCGGACGAATTTGGACACCCATGAGCCCCGCTAATCGGCAGGGCTTGGGTACAGCCTTTCGCGCATTACGTGGGTGTCCAATCTCGCGTGGTAACAGAGCGCGTAACAGAGCGCCCTTGTTGAGCTCTCCACGCGTCCCTTTCTTCCCTTTCGGCTTGCTCTAGCGGTGCGGGTCTCTTGCTGCGGCCTGTCCCTACTAGTTTCCAATCAGAAAAAAGAAGATAAAAATTCTCGTCTAAGAGAAATAAGGTTTCTATAACGAGAAATTCCAGCCCACCCACGACGAAAAAGGAGTTCGCCATGCCGAAGCGATCGCGCGATTCCCGGCTGAAGAGTGCTTGCCGGGCAGCTCTACTGATGGCGGGTGTTGCCTGCCCGGTGCTTGCAGCGCCGCCGTCACAACCGCTGCCGAACGATCCGCTGTTCTACCGCCAATGGGGGATGGAGAACATCAACGGCGTCGACATCGACCTGCTCACCGCCTGGAAAATGATCGAGAACGAGCCGAAGTATCCCGTGACGGTCGCGGTCATCGATACGGCGCTCGATCCGCAGCATGCGGACCTGAAGGATCGAATGCACCCCGCTTCGTGGGACTACGTGAACAACGAGCCGAGCGTGTTCGACGGCGTTATCCATCACGCACACTTGATCTCGACGATCATCGCAGGCGAGGCGAACAACGGAAAGTCGGGTACCGGCGTCGCCGGCAACGTGCCCGTGCAAATCATGGCCATGCAGGTGGTCGACCTGGATTTCTTGGACCAGGTGCGCCCTTGGAACGAAGATCTGACCACCGCGTTCGCAAACCGGCTGCGCGACGCGTTCCAAGATGCGATCGATGCGGGCGCACAAATCATCAATGCTTCGACGAAGGCGGCATTGCCGCGCGAGTACTACGAGATCAAGAGCGGTAAGACCATTCAGCAGGTCGCCGATGAGATATGGAACGTGTGCGATCCGAAGGTCGCGGGAGACGAAACGGTGTGCGACCACCCGTTGGACGAGGCCGTCGCACGGGCCCGGAACGGCTTGATCTTGATGACCGCAGAGGATCTGAGGAGGAACGACGAAGTCGACTGCACGGGATTGAATGTCCTGAAGTGCTTGGATGCCACCTCCGTCGTGAGGTACTACCCGGATGAAGTGTATGCGGCGTTGCTCGACAACCTTCCCGAGATGGTGAGAGTGTCGGACCTCCTTCAGCCGCGCATCGATACGGAAATGGTCGAGCTCATCGAGCACGCCAAGGCGAACAACGTCTTGATCGTGGCCTCGGCGTCGAATGTGAACAAACACCTGCCGGCCGACCGACGTCAGGACCTCGTGACCTTTCCGGAGCCCAGTCCCATCGCCGACAACGTCATCAAGGTGTCGTCGATGAATCCCGACGGCACGCGGCTCGATACCGGCGAGTTCGGGTGGTCGATCGATCTCTATGCGCCGGGCAGAAACATCGTCAACGGCATGCCGCAGAACGATCTGGCCTTGGATCTGTACAACACCGGCGTTCCTATTCTGTCTCGGGACGGAGCTTCCTTTGCGGCGCCTCATGTGGCGGGAATTGCGGCGTTGGCGCTCTCCGTGCGGCCGGATCTCACCTATCAAGAGTTGCGCGATGCGTTGTTGGCAGGTTCCGTCGAGCTGCCGGGGCTTGCCGAGGCGGACAGCAGCGATCCCAACGTGATCATTCCCGGACGCATGATCAAAGCCCCGCTGGTGCTCGAGCAGCTGGGGTTCGAGCTTCCGGGCGGGCGCGATGCGCAGGGCCGGCCGCAGGCGCCTGTCGCACGGATCGAGAGAACGGACGTGCCGCTCGACAGCCCGCACTTCAAATACGACAACTATCAAATGTACGGCGTTTCGCGTATCGCGGGCGAAAGCATCGAATTCTCGGCAGAAGATTCGAGCGATCTGCAAGGAGGGATCGTCAGCTACGAGTGGTCGTTCGGCGACGGTACCGTAGTCACGACGACGTCGCCTGTCGTGACGCACAACTTCCCGCATCCCAACGGCGGCGATTACGACGTGCGAGTGACCGTAACCGACGAACAAGGCGTAAAGGACACTTCGGCGCCGTTACGCGTCAAGGTCACGCCTGCCAATGTCGACTGGGTGCACGTGAGCTTCGGCGACGACACCGCGACGGTCGAAGGCGTGCTCGAATGCGGCAACTTCACGGTCGCCGGCAATATCCTAGGTCATCGATCGATTTCCGGCAGCGGACGTGTTCGTACTTCGAATGACGCGCTCGTCGAAGTCTCGATCAGTACGTCTTTCTCTCTGCTCGGCTATACGAACGGCAGCGTGACGATCGACGACCTGGCGGGTAACGTGCAGACGCGGTCTTGGACGTTGCAGCCGACGTCCTGGTCGTCGTCGCCCAAGCGCATGGGCGTCAATTCGAGCGCTGTATCGTGGAGCGTGCTCGATAACGCCACGGGCGCAGCCTGTCAGTAGCCCAAAGCTCTCTTTAGCCAAGTGGAACGCCTGCCGGTTCGCGCCGGCAGGCGTTTACATTTCATCCCTTAGAGTCTCGGTTGTCTCAACTGTTTATTCTGTGGACAGGCTACCGCGCAATGTAAAGAACGTTCGAGAGTGCGCTGCGTACGGAAGCTATGAATTGTCTGCGATCGTTTCCAAGCGGAAATGGGATGGGACAATCATGAAGGATCCAGTTTGATTGACTCGAAATCCGGCCTCTGGGCAAGATCGCTGAGTAACACCGAATAACACGGGCCAGCATGGGGGGACGTATCGTGACTGCCGGCAAAACGGTGTCTTCGCGATGGCGGCTACTTGCGATCGCGATTTGTTCGAGCGCATTCGTTTCGTGTTACTCGCCCGAGTCGACGGACGTCGCAACGTCCTCTCCCGCCGAGGTGCTGCCGAAACCGGACGAAAACGGCACGTATCTTTTCTGGAAACCCGAGGAACAGCTTCTCGGCTATCGCAACATCGAGAAGATCTTTCCGACGCGCACGATTGCGCGCGGCCAGTCCGTCATGCCGTTGCCGAAGGCAGCGCAGGAATTGCAGCTCACCTATGACGTCGCAGGTGAGACATGGACACCCGACACGTTCATGGAACGCACGAACGCCGTCGGTCTGCTCGTCATTCATCGCGACGAAATCGTGTTCGAAAAATATCGCCTCGGCTACACCGAGGATCAGCGCTGGACCAGTTTCTCGGTCGCCAAGTCGATCTCGTCGACGCTTGCAGGCGCCGCGCTGAAGGACGGCGCCATTCGCAGCCTCGAGGATCCGATTACGGACTACCTGCCGGGACTCAAAGGCTCCGCCTACGAAGGCGTGACCGTTCGCCATCTGCTCAACATGACTTCGGGCGTGAAATGGAACGAGGATTACTCCGATCCGAAGTCCGACGTGGCGACGATTCGTTCGGAGAAATCGATCAACGGCTCGGATCCAATCGTGTCCTATATGGCGCGCTTGCCTCGCGAAGCCGAGCCGGGCACGAAGTTCGTTTACAAAACGGGCGAGACCCACCTCGTCGGATCGCTCGTGCGCGCCGCGACCGGAAAGACGCTCTCAGACTATCTCTCCGAAAAAATCTGGAAGCCGCTCGGCATGGAGAAAGACGCGGTCTGGATGCTCGATTCGGCGGGCAATGAATTCGCCGGCTGCTGCATTTCCGCGACGTTGCGCGACTTCGGCCGCTTCGGCGTGTTCTTCAAGAATGGCGCGAAGATCAATGGAGAGTCCGTCGTCCCCGAAACATGGGTGAAGGAGGCGACGAGTCCTTCGCCCGCGTCTGACCAGTACGGGTTTCAGTGGTGGCTGACCGACGGTCCTGCATACAACGCCATAGGTATCTTCGGGCAACAGATTCACATCAACCCGGAGAAGGATCTCGTCATCGTCATTCAGAGCGCAAACGCCACTGCGACCGATCGTGCGGCAAGAGCGGCGCGAGCGGAGCTCATTGCGGCAGTGACCAGGCAGCTTCAGTAGCGACTCTCACCTCGCAAATCGCTTATCGCTGCTTCCGGCAGAAGAGGGCGAATCCGCGCGATGCTCCGACATTCTCTGTAAGAAGGAACGCCGCCCAAAGGGCGGCGTTCTCGTCGACGTTTTCGGCGAGTCGTCAGTGCGTCGCGCGACGACGAACGGCCGCGAGTCCCGCAAGACCGAAACCGAACAATGCGAGCGTGCCGGGTTCGGGCACGGAAGCGATGTGAGGCCTCAGGGACGTGAGATCGATTTGTCCACCGAATCCCGTATATCCCGTGATCGGGTCGTACTGGCGATCGCCGAAGTCAATCGAATTGAGGAACGAAACGTCCCCGCCAGTCGGGGTCAGGCCTGTCACTGGGAAAAGCAGATCGTTCAACCACGTCGTATCGTAGGTCCAACGAACGAGCTGCGCCCAACGCTCGTGCACGCCTCCCATCCCGTCGGAACTGGAGTAGTACTCCCCGTTGATGAGCTGGTCGAATTCCAGATCGAGGAAATCAACCTGATTGTCCGCGACGCTCGCGTAGTGATTGCTCGTGCTCAGCGAAGGCATCGGATCCGGGTTGAAGACGTTGCCATCCCATCGAATGACGAAGTCCGACAGCACCCAGCCGTTGTAGTCGTATGCTTCGTTGTCGGTGATGCTCGAGTCCGGACCGCTGGGACCGTTCGCCAGCACGTCGATCGTTACCGTGCCTGTGAACGTTCCGCTATAGGTCATGTTGCACGTGTTGCCCGAATACGTGCAGACGTGACCGGCTCCAGTGAAATCGTAGACGACAGGTACGGCATGCGCGACGGCGGCGCCCAACAGGGACGCAACAAACGCAGCAGCACGCAACTGAAAACTACTCATAGTCCATCTCTCCCTTCCTGTTGTTCGATCTACCTACTATCGACGTTGTCGTCGACGACCTGCGTTTCGGCCGCTTCATGACCCCAGCGCCGATCCTGGAACCCGCGAACCGCGGCTATTGGCGAGAAGCCCGTTGTCTTCGGGTGTAAAAACTTTCGACGCTGAGTTGCGGCCACCGTTTTGCGGCGGGCGTACGTTAAGCCGGAGGCGTAAAACCGCTGCCTCGGACGGCGTGAAAAAGGTGTGAAAGCGCTGCAGTCGCGCCGGAAGCCATGGGAATCAACAGTTCGAGGACGCTCGGCAAGCTTTGGAGCGGAACGTATTTCGTCGTGCAACTGCCGTGCGGCTCACTCGGGTTGAAGTGCCGCCGCCTCGTGTCTCTCGAGATCTGGTGGGCCTGGCAGGATTCGAACCTGCAACCAAGGGATTATGAGTCCCCTGCACTAACCGTTGTGCTACAGGCCCACTTATGGATGGTCGTGGGCAGGTATTTGGTCGGCGCCTGCTCTTTTCCACGCTCTCCCGGGATTCGAGCCCTGTTTGACCGAGCGCTGGTGGTGTCCCGGGGCGGGAGTGACCGCTTTGCGACCGGCCGGGGCCGGCGGCGGGCGCGTGAGTGTAGCAGCAATACATTTTTAATGTGTCGGCCGGCTGATGCGCGTGCGCGACACGTGTTTTCGGCGCAATTTTCGATCGGCTGCCGAGGCGCAACAGGGCGCAGCAATGGACGCCGAGCCCCCGCTGGCTCCGACACGAGCGAATCAACGAAATTTTTCATTTGCGTGACGCCCTCGAAGCCTTGACACGGCGCACGTCAAGTCCCCTCGAATGTGTGCGGCAGATATCCACAGAACCAGTGGAAAACTTCTGGATAAGACGTGCTTGACTTCGCGAATGTGCGGCGGATTATTGAGCCGACGTTGCATTGATCGTTTCGTGAACAAAGTACGCGCGCAATGCGCGAACGAACGTCGGCAACGTTTTCTCATCGGTGTCAAGTCGGTTCGGGCAAAGGCGATGTAGTTGCGATCGCATACAAGGAGACTTCCTGATGGCTGCACGTATCCGTGCTTCGACGAAGAACAGTCGGTCGGCCGCTGAACAGATCGCACGAGAGATGCGAACTTCGGTGGAGGAAGTCCAAAGGTTGTACGAGGAGGAGCTCGAAGACCTCGCGCAAGAAGCGAGGGTGACGCAATACCTGAGCGTCCTTGCAAGTCGACGTGTGAAAGAACGATTGCGACGACACTGAGCGAAAGGCGACAGGCTACAGGCAACAGCAGCTCGCGCACTGTGCGAGCTACCGCACGCTGTGCTCGTATGAGGAATTGCTCGCTACGCGAGCACCCTCTCACCCGCACGCTTCGCTCAGCGGCCTGCCGCGAGGGGAGAGGTGCATCTCTCTGCGCGCGAACGCGCGCTCTTCCTTCAGCCTTCAGTCTTCAGCCTTCAGTCTTGTCTCCAGCCTTCAGGTGAGGGAACTTTGCGGACGGTTGCGCATTCGAAACGCATCGCGAAAGGTGCTCCATGCCGTTCGATCCGCGCATGCATACGGACTACCGAGCAGGGCAGCAGGTTCTGCGACGCCCGGCTACCGTCTCGCCCGACTTCTCACCGAAAGTTCTCCTTCTCACCTCCGGTCTCGGCCAAGGTCATACACGAGTCGCGCAAGCGATTGCCGCGGCGCTGACGCAGAGCGGGACAGAGCACGAGACCTTCGACCTCTGGTCATTGATGAATCCAGGAGTCGCGAGCATCGTGCACCACACGTACCTGCGGCTGGTGCAGGAATATCCCGCGCTCTATGAACGCCTGTATCGGCTCGATGAGCAAACGTGGCGGCAAATTTTCGAAAGCGAGCAGGGGCCGCCGGCCGAAGTGCTGGAAGTCTTGGAGCTCATCGCTTCGATTGCTGCGGAGGCCGATCCGCCGGCGGTCAAGAGCCTGAAGTATTCATCCGATCGATTTCTGCTGTCGCTGCTCTGCACCGCATTGCCGTACGACGGCACGAGCCTGGCTGGTAACGGCGTGCGTGCGCGGCTGGCGCTCATGAAATGGTCGTGGATGCGGCTCGTGAAGCGGCTCGAGAACGTCATTCGCGATGCTGAGCCCGACATCATCGTGTGCACGCAGATGATTCCCGCGGCAATGGTGTCGGCGCTCAAGAAGCGCCATCGTCTTTTCGTTCCGACGATCGGAGTGCTGACGGATTTCGGCGTGCACGATTTCTGGATTCAGCCAGGCGTCGATCGGTATTGCGTTGCTCACGAGTCGATGCGGGAGGCGTTCGCGGAGGATCGCCGGCAGGGCGATGTGGTCGCCACGGGTGTGCCGCTCATGCCGTCCTTCGCACTGCCGTTACCGCAGGACGAAGCGCGCCGGCAGCTTCAAGTGCCGCTCGATGCACGCGTGGTGCTCGTGCTCGGCGGAGGCTTGGGTCTCGGAGTGGACGCTGTCGCCAGCCGGTTGTTGCAGCCGAATGCAAACTTGCACGTCATCGTGATGCCGGGACGCAATACCCACGCACACGCGGCGCTCTCCGAATTGAGGCGCGCTCATCCTGAGCGTCTGCGGGTGTTCGGATGGACGGATCGGATGGATCTATTCCTGCGGGCAGCCGATCTGATCGTCGGCAAGCCCGGCGGTGTCACGGTCGCGGAAGTGCTCGCGTGCGGACGGCCGCTGTTTGCGACGCGCTCGCTCGGCGGTCAGGAAGGATTCAACGTTCGTTTTCTCGAACGCCACGAAGTCGGCGCGCTCGTCCGTGACCACGAGCTATTCGAACGCGTTCGCGACACCTTTTCGCAGCCGGAATCGCTCAGCGCAATGCAACGGCGCGCCTGGGCCCTCGGTCAACGCCACGGCGCCCGCTACGTCGCCGACATGATTCTCGATATGTCCTGGGCGGCGAGGGTGATGGTCTCGACTCGTGATTCGTGATCCGTAAGTGGTGAGTAGCGAGAGCCGGTCCCGGTAGATCGTTCGCACGGGCACGCGAGCCGAGTGTCCGAGGCGTGTGAACCATCTACCTGAACGTTCATAACCCATGCAGCGGGCGAGGCGATCGACAGTTGGTATTCTGACTCGAATCACGAATCACGAATCACGAATCACGGCGAGCAATGAGACCTTTCATCCGCTCCATCATGTCCCGCGTCGACCGGTGGTATCAGCGTAAGCATCGGTTGCGAGCGCTAGGGCCGGTGTTGCGGATCGGATTCGTGCGGTATCGAGGGCCTGAGCGGCGATTTTCGGATGGGACGGTTCTGCGAGAAAACGATTTGATCGGGCAGCTGCATTTCGACAATGTCAGTATCGCTGCGATCGGCGAAGGTTCGTTGCATCGGACCGGATTTCGATTTGCGAAGCTGATGCGCGAGTCGTTGCGGTTGCTGGCGGAGGCAGCGCAATCCGATCCGGAGTTGCGCTCCGTACGTGTCTTCCACGGCGTGACGTGGATTCCGGAGCACGGCAAGGTCGTCGGCTTCGAGAGCACGCCGCGGCCGAAGACTTGGAAGACGCGATTGCTTGCAGGTTATTTCAAGCTGCTGATGTGGACGTTCGCGCCGGCTGCTCGCACGCGTTCGAGTGCGAAGACCGAGCCGCGCGACTACTGGCTCACGCATCGCATGCTCGTCGAGAACATGCACAAGCTGTCGAAGGTGGATCGTGAGCGCACTCCGGCCTGAGCTGCCTGCTTTCGCGGGCATCCATTTCACGTTCGACGACGGACCGGATCCGGAGTGGACGCCGCGGTGTCTCGATGTTCTTGCGCACGTCAACGCGAAAGCGACCTTCTTCATGATCGGAGAGAAGGCACGCGCTCACGGAGAGCTCGCGCGGCGGATCATGAGGGAAGGCCATCAGATCGGAAATCACACGCTCTCGCACGCGCATCCGTGGCGGTTGAGCGCGTCCCGCGCGCGTGCGGAAGTGCGCGATGGCGCAGTCGCCATTGCAGATGTGCTCGGCATTGCACCGAAATTCTTTCGCCCGCCGCACGGTGCACGCCGCCGTTGCATGCTCGAGCAAGCGGAAATGCAGGGCGAGCACGTACTGATGTGGGATGTCAGCGCGATCGATTGGGGTTGGCTAGGGACTTCGAATCGAATCGCATCGCGACTCGCTCGCGTCCGCGACGGACAGATCGTGCTCATGCACGATGGAAAGAATCGACACAATCGGCCGGGGGAGCTGCTGAAAGTTCTGCCGCAGTTTCTCGAGAGCCTGCGGCAGGGCGACAGGTAACAGGCACAGGCGACGGTTGGTGCCCCCTCCCTGACCCTCCCCGCGCCGGCAGGGGAGGGAATCGAGAGCGCGCACTGCACGCCTCTGACCTTCAGCCTCGCGCTCGAGCACCCGCGCGCGTCTGCTCTGCGACCATGCTGTGCATGGACGCACGAATGCCGCGGACGCATGACGCGTAGGAGCGGCCGCCCGCAAGGAGAGGCGTTCCGCGCGAACGCGCACTCTACCTTCAGCCTTCAGTCTTCAGCCTTCAGCCTCCAGTCTTCAGCCTTATCTTCATCGAATCACGCGTTGTGCGCGCCACTGCGCAATCTCCTCATCGCTCGCTCCGACCAACGTGCGCAGCACCTCATCGGTGTGCTCGCCGAGCTTCGGCCCTGGCGTGCGCGTTGCGCCTGGTGTCTCGGACAAGAAAGGGACGATGGCCGGAATCTTGAGCGGTCGGCCGTCGATCTCGACGGTCTGAAACAAACCGCGTGCATTGAAGTGCGGGTCGGCAGCCATGTCGGCGACACTGTAGATCGGTCCGCCGGGCACTGAAGCTTCGTTCAGCGTACGAAGCACCGTCGCTGAGTCGTTGGCGCGCGTCCATTCGCTGATCGCGCGGTCGATCTCTTGCTCGTGCTGTACGCGGCCGGCGTTGTTCGCAAAGCGCGGATCGTCGGCCATTTCGGGTCGGCCGATCGCACGCATGAGTCGCTGGAACAGCGAGTCGCCGTTGGCGCCGATCACGACGTACTTGCCGTCGCCGCACAAATAGGTGTTCGACGGCACGATGCCGGTCAGTGTCGAACCCGACGGCTCGCGCACGACGCCGGCGCCGTCGTACTCGGGTACGACGCCTTCGAGCATGTTGAACACGGCTTCGTAGATCGCGACGTCGACGACTTGTCCGAATCCGGTCTTGCCGCGTGCGATCAGCGACAGAAGGATGCCGATCACCGCATGCAAACCCGCCAACGAATCGCCGAGCGAAAGGTTCGGTCTTACCGGCGGACGATCCGGGAAACCATTCACGTAACGCAGTCCGCCGATCGCTTCGCACACGGACGCAAAGCCGGGTTTGGAAGAGTAGGGGCCCGTTTGGCCATAACCCGAGACGCGCGCATAGATGAGATCCGGTCGTAGTGCTTTCAGCGTGTCCGGGCCGAGTCCCCACTTCTCCATCGTGCCCGGTTTGAAGTTCTCGATGACGACATCGCATTGTGCAGCCAGCTTGCGCACGAGCGCACGCCCGGAGTCGGTCTGCAAATCGAGTGCAACCGATTTCTTGTTGCGCGCGAGGCTGTACCACCACAGCGATGTGCCGTCGCGCAGCACGCGCCAGGTGCGTATGGGATCGCCGTTGAGCGGTTCGATCTTGATGACTTCGGCGCCGAAGTATCCGAGCACACAGCCGGCAAACGGTCCGGCGAGCAATTGACCGAGCTCGAGCACACGGATGCCGGCGAGCGGTGCAGCCGGTGAATTGAATTCGGAGTTGGACAAGGCACGCTCCATGATCGAGACAGTTACTTATCTAATGGGCCCGCCCGTCCCAACCGGATTCGCCGAAAAGACGGGCAAACATTGTCAAATCCGGCATTTTGCCGCAGCGCGATCGTGTGATGGGAATCACATTCTGCACGAGTGCTGACAGACCGCTGTGAGGGTAAGTGGCACATTGCTGAACCTCCGCGGCTGGCCGCAGAACTGCGATGCAAGCTGACACGCCCGACGCTTCCCCGGAAAGAACGACGCCCGAGGCTGCCGCCCCGCCTGCCCGTCGCAATCGCTGGCGACTCGGCATGGCCGGGCGCATGGCGATCGGTTTCGCCGCGCTCGCGCTGACCGTGCTCGGCGCGAACATCATCACCCAGCGCAGCAATCTCCACGAGCGCATGCACATGCGCGAGCTGGTCGTGAAGCACGAGCCGATCGTGCGCTCGACGGAGCTGCTCGCGAATGCAGTGACCGAATACGAACGCGCCGTACTCGCGTATGCGGAAGGTCGGCTGACGGATGCGGCGCGCGTCAGCGAAGCGTTGCAGCGTCTGTCCGATGCGGCCGAGGCTTACGCGCAGCTCGAGGATGCCGATGAGCATCGCCGGGGTTCGATGCGCCAGCTCCTCGAGGATCTCGAGCTGTATGGCATGCTCGGGACCGAACTCGTGGAGCAGGCGGAGGCGCGTCGAGCACGAATCGCGGAGTATCGAGAACACTTCGCGCGTGTCGAGAATCGGATCAACGAACCGCAGGATCGCGCAACGCGCTTCGCCGGCGGCGTGTTCGCAAGCGAGGCGCTGCTCGAGCTGTCGCGCACGCTGAATTTGATTCGCGAGCGGTTCTCTGCGGCCATCGACGCCGCTCCGGTTCCCTCGACGCGTTCGCTCGTGAATGCCGAGAACGCCTTCTCGCAGGCGATACAGCGGCATTCCGACAATCTGGTCCGTTCGCAGGGAGTGCAGTGGCTTGCGTATTTGAAAGTCGAGTTCTCCTCGCTCGTCAGCGCGCGCCGGTTGGCGATCGATGCGGTGACCGAGTTGCAGCGACGTATCGCGGAGTTTCGCGATCAGGGCGCTGCCGTCTCGGGTGTCGTGCGTACGCAGCTCGTCGAGCCGGCTCGACACAGTTTGAGCGATGCCCAACAGCTTGCCGACCGAGTCGCTGCCAATGCGGATCGTCAAATTGCGGTCGTCAGCGTCATCGTCTTGGCGCTGTTCGTTGCAATCGCCGTTGCAACGGTCTTGAGCGTCACGCGTCCCGTGCGTCGGCTGATTCGGGCGACGCGCGAGCTGACCACCGGTGCGGTCGGTACGCGCGTCGTGGGCGGCGGTCCCCGGGAGCTCGACACGCTCGCGACCGCCTTTAATCAGATGGCCGAAAAGCTGGAACAGGCGCAAGCCGAAGTTCAGCGCAATCACGCGCAACTGGAAGCGCGCGTAGCGGAACGCACACGCGAGCTGCAGCACCTTGCGCATCACGATCCGTTGACGCAATTGCCGAATCGGCGGCACTTGTTCGCACGCTTGGAGGCAGCGCTGGTACGTGCGCGCGCCAACGGCACGCGGCTTGCGGTGCTGTTCATCGATCTCGACAACTTCAAGATGATCAACGACAGCTTGGGTCATGCTTTCGGAGACCGCGTGCTGCAGGCCGTGAGCGAACGCATTCGGGCGAACGCAAATTTCGCGAATTCGTTCAGTGCGCGGCTCGGCGGCGATGAATTCACGATCGTTTGCGAAGACGTGGGTTCCGTCGCGGAAGTGGAGCGCATGTGCGCGGCGATCCTGCAGGATTTCCAGAACTCGCTGTCCATTCACGGTCGGGAGCTGCGCTTGAGTGTGAGCGTCGGGGCGGGCATTTATCCCGATGACGCAAGCGATGGCCACTCCCTGCTGCGGGCGGCCGACAGTGCCTTGTTCCGCGCCAAGGAGCTTGGGCGCAACCGCTTTAGCTTGTTCACGCCGCAGCTGCTCGAAGCGGCGTCGTCACGGTTCAAGCTCGAGCAAGCGATGCGTCGCGCCATCGATCGTGCCGAGTTCGATCTGCTCTATCAGCCCCAGGTCTGTTTCGAGTCGATGCGCACGCATTCGGTCGAGGCGCTCTTGCGCTGGTATCAGCCGGACGGACAAGTCGTGTTGCCGGCAAGCTTCATCGAAGTCGCCGAGCGCTCGGGAATGATCATGGAGATCAGCGACTGGGTGCTGGAGTCGGCCGTTCGAACCGCTGCATTGTGGCGTGCTTCCGGCTGGATCGATGGATGCGTTGCCATCAATGTGTCGGCTCAGCAGCTGCTGAGCGGCAAGTTCGTCGAACGTCTGCAAGCCTTGCTCTCCAAGCACGACCTGCCGCCGTCCTATCTGGAAATCGAGCTCACCGAGCACGTGCTGCAAACCGGCTCCCCAACGATTGCAGCGCTGCGCCAGCTTCGCGAGCTCGGCGTGTCGATCGCGCTCGACGACTTCGGAACGGGATACTCCTCGCTGACCTCGCTCGAGCGTTTGCCGCTGACACGCGTGAAGATCGATCGCAGCCTGATCGATGCCGTGGACAAAGGCGCGCGAGGACCGGCGATCGTGCGTTCGATCGTCGGGCTGTGCTACAGCCTCGGCCTACACGTGACTGCCGAAGGCGTCGAGCGGCTGAGCCAGCTCGGGTTGCTGCTGTCGGATCGCGGCGTGTACGTACAGGGATTCTTGGTCTCGCGTCCGCTGCGAGCCGAAAAGGTGCCGGAATTCATCGCGCGGTCGTCGCAACTGCTCGAAGAGCTATTGATTGCGGCGCCGATGCCGGAACAGGACATCGATTCGACCGGCGCGCGTTCGGTTCGCGCGTTGCGTCGCGCAGCATTGAAGGTCGGTCGAACGACGGACTGAGCCGGTTCTTCGCGGACCGCTCATGTAGGGCCCATATCGACGCAGTGTGCGGAACCGCACGGGGTTTCGCGGAGTTCTCGCCTGCAAGCAGGTCGTCATCCTGCCGCGAGTATCCATGCCGTGCCACACAGTCGCTTAGTCACCAAGGTCAACGGTCCTTGGGGCTCGCTGCTCGCAATCGTCCTCATTACCGGCATTCTCATTGTCGGCAAGACGGTGCTGGTGCCGTTGGCGCTCGGCATCATTCTCGCTTTCCTGCTGACACCGCTCGTGCGGGTGTTCGACCGATTACGGTTTCCGCGTTTTCTCGGCGTGCTGCTCACGATGTCGCTTGCGCTCGGCGTCGTCGGCGGCATCGGCTACGTCACTTGGACGCAGTTCGCCGAGCTATCGAACGAAGTCTCCAAGTACACCTCGTCGATGCGTAAGAAGGTGGCCGACTTGAAGCTCGGCAACGATGCGGCGCTCACACAGCTCACACGCACTGTCGACAAGGTGACCGAACAGCTCGACGACAATCTTGCGGAGCAGCGTCGCGCGCAACCTGTTCGCGTCGTGCCGCCGCGGGCAACGCCGATGGAGCGCGTGCGGGAAGGGATGGAGACGGTTTTCGAGCCCATTGCGAGCGCGGTCATCGTGCTCGTTCTCGTGATGTTCATGCTCGGACAGCGCGAGGATTTGCGCGACCGCTTCATTCGTCTGATCGGTGCATCGAATATCACGATGACGACGCGCTTGATGGACGAGGCGGCACAGCGTGTGAGCCGGTTCATCGTCGCTCAAGTGCTGCTCAATTTCGCGTTCGGAATCATCGTTGCGGCCGGTCTTTACTGGATCGGCGTGCCGTACGCGGTGTTGTGGGGCGGTCTCACGGCAGCGCTACGGTTCGTGCCGTTCGTCGGCACCATGCTGGCGGTCCTGATGCCGGCGTCGCTCGCATTCGCAGTCTTTCCGGGATGGACCGAAACGCTGCAGACGCTTGCGCTGTTTCTGGCGGTGGATTTGATATTCGCTTATTTCGCCGAGCCGATCGTGTTCGGTCAGGGCACCGGTGTCTCTTCGTTTGCGCTATTGATCTCGGCCCTGTACTGGATCTGGGTTTGGGGTCCGATCGGTTTGCTGCTCGCGACACCGCTGACGGTGTGTATCGCCGTGCTCGGCAAACATGTGCGTTCGTTGCGATTCCTCGCGGTCATGTTCGGGGACGAACCGGCTTTGCAGCCGCATGTGCGCTATTACCAGCGTCTGCTAGCGCGGGATGAAGACGAAGCGTATGCGGTGCTGAACCAGAAAATCTCGGAGGCGGGAACGGCTGCCTCGATGGACTTGGTGCTGATTCCCGCGCTCACGCTGGCCGTGCAGCATCGTGCGGACAACGAAATCACCGAAGAGGATTTCGTCTTCATTCTGGAAGAGACCTCCGACATCGTGCAGCAATTCAGGCCGGTCGAGGCGACGCCCAAAGAGGAGCGCATGACGATCGTCGGTGTCGCGACGCGTACGCCAGTGGATCAAGTCGTTCTGGAAATGCTGTGTCTTGCGATCGAGTCGACGCCCGCGAGGTTCGAAGCGATCGATGCGAGTCTCGGCAGCGAAGATGCCATTGCACGCGCGATGGCATCGGATGCGAAGTTGGTGTGCATCGTTTCGTTGTTCCCCGCGCGAGGCGCTGAAGTGCGGCGCTGGTGTCGGCGGATTCGCGCCGAACGCCCGGATGCGCAGGTGCTCGTGTTGCGGCCGAACGTTGCCGACACGGATCCGCGCCGCTCGGCCGAGCGCATCAAAGAAGCCGGCGCCGACTGGGTGGCAACGAGCATTGCCGAAACGCTCGAAGGCATCGAGCGGCTGTGTCCCGAAGCGCCGTCGTTGGAAGGTGCAGAGCCGGAGGTGGAAGGCGGAACGGTGAGCTTCGTAGGCGACAGGCTACAGGCTACGGGCTACAGCCGGTAGCTGCTCGCTCGCGAGTTCCCCTCACCGGCACGCGTTCGCTTTCCCTGCCTCTCCCGAGGAGAGGCGAACATTGTGCGCGCAAGCGCGCCTTCCCTGTTTCCCTCCTTCCCTTATTCCCTCCTTCCCTTATTCCCTTCTTCCCTCATTCCCCATTCCCTTTTCCCTTTTCCCTTTTCCCCTTTCCCTTACTGCTGGGCTTCCCCCGATTTCGCGGACACCTTGCAAGAGGTGGACAATGCGGAAATCGGAGGGCAAGAGATGTCGACTAAGAGACGAAAGTTCACAGACGAGTACAAGGCTGAAGCAGTACGGATTTGG
>Ga0207864_1002287_pt1 | contig 18361 bp, 18 predicted proteins | sample HigsolmetaAR202D_FD_184834 | JGI IMG/M metagenome (GOLD analysis project Ga0207864, IMG submission 184834) | Ionic liquid and high solid enriched microbial communities from the Joint BioEnergy Institute, USA - AR20-2-D (SPAdes) (version 2) ... | reverse complement strand
ACCACCGACGGCCTGGCCCGCGGCCTGTGCTGGATCACCGGCCGCTGGGAGCGCCGCCACCTCGTCGCGGCGCTGCTGCGCGACCCGCAGACCCTGCCGATGCTGCGGGCCGAGGCCGACCTGGAGTGAGGGGCGGCCCGCTCACGCCGACGGCGCCGCCCGCACCTCCCCCTCGGAGGCCTGGACCAGCACGAACCCCTGCCCCTCCAGGGCGAGCTGGAACGCCTCGCCGCTGCCGCGGCCGATGAGCGCGCCCGCCTTGACGGTGCTGCGCAGGCTGGTCTTCAGGGAGGTGGACCAGGCGACCGCGGCCTTGGTGTCGACGTAGGTCGGCTGGTCGACGTCGAGCAGGACCGGGGTGCCGTGGCAGGCGATGGCGATCCGCCCCCGGCCGGTGAAGACCGTGTTGAACAGGCCGCCGGCGAAGATGCCCATGCCCCGCACCCGGTGGATGTCCCAGTCCAGTCCGGCGTCGAAGGCGAGCACGTTCTGCCCGTTGACGGTGATCGAGTCGTCCTCCAGGTCGAGGATGTGGATCTCCCAGGCGTCCCGGGCGAGGAAGACGTCGCCCTTGCCGGAGACCCGCATGAGCGGCAGCCCCTCGCCGGTGAGCATCTTCTTGGCGAACCGGCCGACTCCCGCCCCCCGGTAGGCGAAGTCGATGTCGCCCTGGTAGGCCACCATCGAGCCCTGCCGCGCGTAGAACTCGCCGTCGCAGGCGACCCGCAGCATCCGCGGGTTCTGGAGGGTCATGCCCGGCAGGTCGTTCTCCCGGGCCTCGCTGAACAGTTCACTGCGCACGTGCTCACTCCTCGGCGTGTGGGGCGCGGCCGGTCGGGTCTGCGGCACCGGCCGGGCCGTGCGACGCTGCGACCGCCATCATCGCAGGTGACGCCGGAAGAATTCCACGGCCTCGGCCGCCACCGCGGCGCGGACCGGCTCCCCCGACCGGACCGCCTCGTACATCGGGCTTCCCGGCTCGGCCAGGCACAGGAACGCGTAGTGGCCGACGTCCGCGCCGACGGAGCGCCCCTCTGCCCCGGGCAGGGCGTCGAGGTACCCGCGGACGGTCTCGGGCGGTACGACGGTGTCGGCGTCGCCCCAGCGCACCGCGACCGGTCGGCGCACCCGTGCGGGGGAACCGGTGTCGAGAATCCCGCCGGAGGCCGGGGCGACGAGGAAGGCGCAGCGCACCCGCGGGTCGGTGTGGTCGGCCGCCAGTCTCTGCGGCCAGGAGGCGGTGGTCTCGGCGGGCAGCGCGAGGATCTCCTCGGCCAGGGTCGGGTACTCGGGAGGGGACGGCAGCGGGTGGTCGCCCCGCAGGACCGCCTCGATCGGCTGCCGCGCCAGGCGCGCGCCCACGAGGGCGGCGGCGGTGTAGCCGCCGAGGGAGAACCCCGCCGCGCCCACCGCGCCGACCTGCTCGTGGTCGAGGAGGTGGTCCAGGGCGAAGGTCAGGTCCCGGGGCCGGTCCGCCCAGAAGGCGAACCCCGGCACGGTGAAGCCGTCGCGGTGGTTGTTGCCGTGGTGGTCCACCGCCGCGACGAGGAAGCCCGCCTCCGCCAGGGGTTCGGCCAGCCAGGACATCTGCTCGGCGGAACCGCCGGTGCCGTGCGACAGCAGCACCAGGGGGGCGTGTCCCGGCCGCTGCGGCCGGTGCAGGTGGAGGCGGACCGGGCGCGGTCCGGCCTCCGTGTGGTGGGGGCGGCTGGGGTCGGAGAGCTCGCGGATCTCGCTGGCGGCCATGGCCGCGAAGCGTAACTGAACCGTTTCAGCAAGCGGAAGGGCCTGACCGTTTCCGGTCAGGCCCGCCGGTCACTGCTGGGACTGCTGGTCCGAGGAGACGAGTTCCAGCTCGCCGGTGTCGTCGAACACGATGGTGTCGTAGCCCATCTCGTCCACCACCGGGGTGAGCGGCTGGGACTCCGGTTCGGGCAGCGTGGCCTCCGAGTGCGCCCCGCAGCCGTGGTCCAGGGAGACCACCCGGCCGTCGTCGGGGGCGTACTCGTTGGCGCACACCCCGAACATCTGCCGCAGCTCGCCCGCCAGCGGGACCATGAACCCGCAGGTGGCGCACTTGGCCGGGGCGGCGTTGGCGATGGGGCTGTTCGGCCCGCCCGGACCGGCGTACCAGCGTGCGGCCGCCGCCTCGCGCCCCACCTCGGAGAGCACGCGGGGTCGGCCCAGCCCCAGCTCCCACAGCATCTGCTTGTCCTCGCCGTCCTCGACGGTCTCGTCGGTGGCGATCTGGGCGTAGCCCGGCATCAGCCGCTCGTCGTCGGCGGAGCTGGGCAGCAGGTCGCCCACGCCGAGGTCACCCGGACGCAGGCGCTCCTTCCAGGGCAGCCACTCGGGTGCGACGAGCGCGTCGGGCCCCGGAAGCAGCACCGACTCGTTGACGGTGACGTACTTGGCCCGGGCGGCGCGCACCACGGTGACCGAGTAGTGCCAGCCCGGGTAGGCGGGGTCGAGGCACGCGAAGAGGTGGGTGACCAGGCGGTCACCCTCGACCTGGGTACCGAGGTGCTCTCCCACCCACTCGGGGCGTCCGATCTCGGCAGCCGCCGCGCGGGCGAGATCCTGCGCCTCGATACACGCCTTGTCTGGTACGGGGGATCGACGGGTGCGTCTCACACTTCCATTTTCGCTGATTACCGGTACCGGCTTGACCACGACGGCGATCGATAGCCGACCGTTACTCGCTTATCAGTCCGGAAAAGCACCGACGCGCCCTGTGGCGTGTGCCACACTGGGCGCGTCAGCGGGGGTTACAGTTCCAGGTCGTCGGCGACCACGCGCAGCACCTGGGCGATCTTGGCCGCCTCGCGGTGGTCGGGGTGCTTGTTCCGGCGGTAGGTGTTGGACACACTGTCGAGCAGTTTGATCAGGTCCTCGATGATGACCACCATCTCGTCCGGCTTCTTGCGCAGCGCCTTGGCCACCGAACGCGGCTCTTCCAGAAGTCTGACCTGGAGGGCCTGAGCGCCCTTGCGCCCCTCCGCGATTCCGAACTCGACCCGCTGCCCGGGGCGGAGCGTGGTCGTGCCGGGAGGAAGCGCCGAAGCATGCAGGAAGACCTCGCCGCCGTCGTCTTTGGTGAGGAAACCGAAACCCTTACCCGCGTCGTACCACTTGACCTTGCCAGTGGGCACGTGTGACCTCTTCGCTTTCGCAGTCGGAACACCGAAGGACCGTGTCCGCTCCGGTCGCGCCGGGACCGGACGGCACGGTTCCCCTCGCCCCTCCAACATTGGACGGGTCTTTCAGGCTAACCTCGACCGCCCGCAACAGCTACCGGACCTCTCGCTCGAAACGGCCAAAAAGCAAGTTAATTCCGACCGCGACTGATATGCGGGCTTACCTTGCCGCCATCCCCCGCACAACGGACGAGAGGCCCGGACGCCATCGTTCCGGGCCTCTCACTCGTGGCACCCGCGTACCACCGTTGCGGAGTTGTGGGACGGGACCCGGTGGTCCCGGATGCCACCCCGGCCGACGGCCACCACGGTGACGGGCTGCACCGGTGGCTGTCGCGCCGTCGTCCACGACCTCGGCACGCTTGGGACGAACTCGCCAGGACAGCCGCACGCCAGGGCTGGGACGCATGACCATCCTGCATTCCCCCCGGCCCCGGACTCCTGCCCCGAACCGCGGCTGTACGGGGATATTCCGGATCGTTTGCCCCGAGTTTGGGCGGACCGACCGGCCCGCCCCGGAACCGGCCGCGGAGGCCGCTCCAGGGCGGCTTGGCACCCCCGGGACGCGGCCCCGGAGGGCGGGAGCCGGAAGCGCCGATCCCCCGGCGGACAAGCGCTCCCAGCGCGGTGCGCGCACGTCCCTCTCGGCACCGGGGCACGGATTCTGGTGAGATGGGGGAAGCCATTGCAGCCGTACGGAATCGAGGTTTCTCCCCCATGAGCAACCCGTCGCTGCCTCCCGGAGCCGCCGACCCCCGCGACGAGCCGCCGCCTCGGGTCAACCGGGCCGCACGCGAGCGGGACGAGGACCGCTCCGACCACGCACCGGGACCGCACCCCACCGGGTCGAGCAGTTCCACGATGGCGCTCATCCTGCACACGCTGACCTTCCTGTGCTGCGCCAACTGGCTGTTCGGGGTGCTCGGCATCGTCTTCGCGGTACGCGCCGCGCACAAGCGTGATCAGGGGCTCTACACTCAGGCCGAAACTCTTACCAGGTACTCCTGGTACTGCCTTGGCGCCGGCGCGGTGATGCTCCTGGTCATGTTGGTCTCCTTCGGCGTGCTCCTCACCCAGGCGGGGTCCTGGGTGGACGACGCGGTCTCGCCGGGACTGAACTACTGACCGAGTTCGCGGTCGGCGCTCCGCCATGTGGAGAACGCGGACCTGAAGAGAGGGCAGAACTCATGAACAGCCAGTGGCCCGGCTCGGCCGACCCCTGGGGCGACCGCACCGGCCCTTGGCCCCCGACGGGCGGTGGCGCCCACGACGCTTCCGGCACGCCCTGGCACCCCGCCCCACCGCCCGTCCCGTCCGGCCTGCCTCCGGTCTCCGGTCCTCCGCTGGCCAGGGGCAACGCGGTCCTCGCGCTGATCATCGCGATCATCCTCACGATGACCTGCGTGGGCGTCACCGACGTCATCGGGATCGTGCTGGCCGCCGTCGCGCTGAGCAAGGACCAGGACCCCGAGGAGTTCGACCGCTACGTCCGCTGGGCGTGGCTGAGCAACTTCATCCACGTCGGCTTCCTGGTGCTGCTGCTCGTGCTGTTCCTCACGCTGAGCACGCTCTGACCGCTCTCCGGCCGGGCGGGGTCCGACCGCGCAGGCGGCCGCGGACGCGCCTAGATCGCGGGCAGCCAGCCCATGAGCACGGTGCCCCCGGCGATCATCCAGGCCACCAGCGAGTATCCGAGGGTCTGGGCGCGCAGCGCGGGCTGGACGCGCAGGGCGGGAGAGGTGAAGGCGACGATCATGAGCACCAGGGCGAGCACCGCGGGGATGAGCGAGGCCCCCGCGAACAGCTCCATCTGGTCGACGCATTTCTGGTAGCCCTGCTCCAGCGGGTCACCGCAGAACACCTTGTCTCCCGTTTCCGTGAAAGCCGACAGTGCGTACGTGGCCGCCATCGCGCCGCCCGCGGACGCCAGTGCCGTGGCCACCGCGGTTCCGCACCGGGCCGATGAGGACGACACCCTCGACGGTACCCCGGAAAGTCGGACTCGCGCGTAAGCTCCCGGCAAGCCGGATGCGCTCGGGGTCCTAGGGTGGGGCCATGGGCTTCTCCGACTCCGCCGCGCCCGGCGTCGTGGACGCGCTGGCCTGGGTGTGCGTCCGCGACGGCAGGGTGCTCAAGGTCCGGTCCAGGGGCAAGGACGTCTTCTACCTCCCCGGCGGCAAACGCGAGCCGGGGGAGAGCGACGCCGCGGCGCTGGTGCGCGAGGTCGCCGAGGAGGTGTCGGTACGGCTCGACCCGGCGACGCTGCGGCTGTTCACCGTGGTCGACGAGCGGGCGCACGGCTACCCGGAGGGCACCCGGGTCCGCCTGGCCTGCTACACCGCCGAGTTCACCGGGACCCTCGCCCCCAGTTCGGAGATCGCCGAGCTGGCCTGGTTCACCGGGGCCGACGCCGACCGGTGCGCTCCCGCGGGGGTGCGGGTGCTGGAGGAGCTGGCCCGGCGCGGTCTGGTGGCGGGCTGACTCCGGCTGTCCGGGCGCGGACAGCAGAAAGGGGACGGCCCGCAGGGACCGTCCCCGTGGACGTCTGCGACGTCGGGCGCGGACTAGAAGTCCATGCCGCCCATGTCACCGCCGCCGGCGGCCGGAGCGGGCTTCTCCGGCTTCTCGGCGATGACGGCCTCGGTGGTCAGGAACAGACCGGCGATGGAGGCGGCGTTCTGGAGCGCCGAGCGGGTGACCTTGGTCGGGTCGATGACACCGGCCTTGAACAGGTCGGTGTACTCGCCGGTGGCGGCGTTCAGGCCGACGCCGGGCTCCAGGCTCTTCACCTTCTCCACGACGACGCCGCCCTCGAGACCGGCGTTGATCGCGATCTGCTTCAGCGGCTCCTCGACGGCGCGGCGGACGATGTTGGCGCCGATGGCCTCGTCGCCCTCCAGGTCCAGCTTCTCGAAGGCGGTGACGCTGGCCTGAAGCAGCGCGACACCACCACCGGGCAGGATGCCCTCCTCGACCGCGGCCTTGGCGTTGCGGACGGCGTCCTCGATGCGGTGCTTGCGCTCCTTGAGCTCCACCTCGGTGGCGGCGCCGGCCTTGATGACGGCCACGCCACCGGCCAGGCGGGCCAGGCGCTCCTGGAGCTTCTCGCGGTCGTAGTCGGAGTCGGTGCGCTCGATCTCGGCGCGGATCTCGTTGACCCGGCCGGCGATCGCGGCGGCGTCACCGGCGCCGTCGACGATGGTGGTCTCGTCCTTGGTGACGACGACCTTGCGGGCCCGGCCGAGCATGTCCAGCTCGGTGTTCTCGAGCTTGAGGCCGACCTCCTCGGTGATGACCTGGCCGCCGGTCAGCACGGCGATGTCGCCGAGCTGGGCCTTGCGGCGGTCGCCGAAGCCGGGGGCCTTGATCGCGACGGACTTGAAGGTGCCGCGGATCTTGTTGACCACCAGGGTCTGCAACGCGGTGCCCTCGACGTCCTCGGCGATGACGACCAGCGGGCGGCCGGACTGCAGGACCTTCTCGATGACCGGAAGGAACTCGTTGTTGTTGGAGATCTTCTGGTTGGCGATGAGGATGTACGGGTCCTCGAGGACCGTCTCCATGCGCTCCAGGTCGGTGGCGAAGTAGGGCGAGATGTAGCCCTTGTCGAAGCGCATACCCTCGGCGAGCTCGAGCTCCAGCCCGAAGGTCTGGCCCTCCTCGACCGTGATGACGCCTTCCTTGCCGACCTTGTCCATCGCCTCGGCGATGTACTCGCCGATCTGGGTGTCGCCGGCGGAGATGGAGGCGGTGGAGGCGATCTGCTCCTTGGTCTCGATCTCCTTGGAGAGGTTGGCCAGCTCCTCGCTGATCCGGGCCACGGCGGCGTCGATGCCGCGCTTCAGACCGATCGGGTTGGCACCGGCGGCCACGTTGCGCAGACCCTCGCGCACCAGGGCCTGCGCCAGCACGGTGGCGGTGGTGGTGCCGTCACCGGCGACGTCGTCGGTCTTCTTCGCGACCTCCTTGACCAGCTCGGCGCCGATCTTCTCGTAGGGGTCCTCGAGCTCGATCTCCTTGGCGATGGAGACACCGTCGTTGGTGATGGTCGGCGCGCCCCACTTCTTCTCAAGGACGACGTTGCGGCCCTTGGGGCCGAGCGTCACCTTGACGGCGTCCGCGAGCTGGTTCATACCGCGCTCGAGGCCGCGCCGGGCTTCCTCGTCAAACGCGATCAGTTTGGCTGCCATAGAGTTCTAGTCCTCCCGAGACCGGGCTGATACGCGAGGGAACGAGCCGACGCCCGCGACGGATGGCCACGGCGCTCCGGCACCCGTCTGCCGGAGGACGCGACCTCATCGTCTCGATCCGAGATTTAGCACTCACGACATGAGAGTGCTAACGGTCTCTTTTTAGCACTCCCAGGTGTCGAGTGCAAACGTCCGCCGCGTCCTTCCCGGCCTCGCTACCCGCAGGTCAGCGCAGCTCAAACTGGGTCGCGAAAACTTTTCCGCGCCGCCGAACGGGGACGGCCGGAGCGCCTGGCGCTCCGGCCGTCCCCGTTCACGTCGCTTCCGGTCAACAGCCGCCCGCGACCGCCGGGATGATCGAGACCTGGGTGCCCTGCGGGGTCTGGGTGTCCAGCCCGTCGGCGAACCGGACGTCCTCGTCGCCCACGTAGACGTTGACGAAACGGCGCACCGCGCCCTTGTCGTCGAGGATGCGGGCCTGGATGCCGGGGTAGTTGGCCTCCAGGTCGGCCAACACCTCCTTGAGGGTGCTCCCCTCGGCCGTCACCTCGGCCTGTCCCCTGGTGTAGGTGCGCAGGATGGTCGGGATACGGACGCTGACGCTCATCGCTGTGGACTCCTCGGTTCGTTTCGACTCTGCGGATGGAAGGGGGACCGGTGCCTCAGAGCAGCCCGGCGTCCTTGAAGGCGCGCAGCGACGGCTTGATCGTCGCGGTGACGCCGGTGCCGGCCACGGCGTTGAGCGTCTTCAGTCCGTCCCCGGTGTTGAGCACCACGGTCTCGGCCTCCGGGTCGAGCACGCCCTTGGCCAGCAGCTTGCGCAGCACACCGGTGGTGACCCCGCCCGCGGTCTCGGCGAAGACGCCCTCGGTGCGCGCCAGCAGCTTGATCGAGTCGACGATCTCCTCGTCGCTGACGTGCTCGACCGCTCCCCCGGTGCGGCGGCAGACGTCGAGCACGTACGGGCCGTCCGCCGGGTTGCCGATGGCCAGCGACTTGGCGATGGTGTCCGGCTTGACCGGCTGGATCACGTCGTAGCCGTTCTCCCAGGCGCGCGCCACGGGGGAGCAGCCGGTGGCCTGCGCCCCGAAGATCCGGTACGGCCGGTCCTCGACCAGCCCGAGCTTGACGAGCTCCTGGAAGCCCTTGTCGATCTTGGTGAGCTGGGAGCCGGAGGCGATGGGGATGACGATCTGCTCGGGGAGGCGCCACCCGAGCTGCTCGGCGATCTCGTAGGCGAGCGTCTTGGAGCCCTCGGCGTAGTAGGGGCGCAGGTTGACGTTGACGAACCCCCACTCCTCCCCGGCCGGGTCGCCGATGAGCTCGGAGCAGAACCGGTTGACGTCGTCGTAGGTGCCCTCGATCGCGACCAGTTGGCCGCCGTAGACGGCCGCCATGACGACCTTGGCCTCCTCGAGGCCGGCCGGGATGAACACGCAGGAGCGGAACCCGGCGCGGGCCGCCGCGGCGGCGACCGCCCCGGCGAGGTTGCCGGTGGAGGAGCAGGACAGGGTGGTGAAGCCGAAGGTGCGGGCGGCTTCGACGGCCATCGCCACGACGCGGTCCTTGAAGGAGTGCGTCGGGTTGCCGGAGTCGTCCTTGACGTAGAGGGAGCGCAGGCCCAGCTCGGCGGCGAGCCGGTCGGCCCGGACCAGCGGGGTCAGGCCGGGGTTCATGTTCGGCAGGCTCTCGACCTGCTCGGGGACCGGCAGGAGGGCCTTGTAGCGCCAGATGCTCTTCGGTCCCCGCTCGATGGACTCGCGGGTGACGGCGCCGAACTCGTAGGCGACTTCCAGGGGGCCGAAACACTCGATACAGGCGAAGACGGGTCCGAGGTCGTAGCGCGATCCGCACTCGCGACAGGAGAGCGCGACAGCGGAGCCGAAGGAGCTGGCGGTGGACGTGGCTGATTCCGTGGCAGTCAGCGCCATGAGGCGTCCTCCCCTCATCTTCCCCGCGCGCCACCCTGGCGCCGGGACGGAGTTGGCACCTGTCCCGGCCGCCTCGCACCTGACGAGCAACGTCCACCGGGATGGTTGCCGGGGCTTCACAGGGCCGTGTCCCTCCACCCCTCTGGATGAGCAATGTGAAGTTGTGCGCTCGTTCTCCGAACGAGACCCGACGGTCACTCTAACCGACTGTGTGTCGTTTTTTCCATGCCGGGTAGTTCGTCCGCCGTTCCCCCGCCCAGCCCAATGTGACGCAACGCAACCCCCGGGACGGTTTGCGCGACTGCGCGACGGGCGACACTAACCAGACCGTGGGACGCGACCCGCCTCCCGTCGGCTCAAGGGCCGTGTAGTCAAATGGGGCATCGGACTCCGACCGCTGAGAGGTGGACCAACAGGTGGACAAGGCACAGATCCTCGTCGCTTCCAACAGGGGACCAGTGTCCTTCTCGATCGGGGACGACGGCACCGTCCGGTCCCGGCGCGGTGGCGGCGGCCTGGTCTCGGGACTGAGTTCGGTGGCCGCCGAGATCGACACTCTCTGGGTGTGCGCGGCGCTGTCCGACGCCGACCGCAAGGCCGCCGGGGCCGCCCCGGAGGGTCGGCTGGACAAGGCCGGGTACGACGTGGGCGGAGCCAGTGTACGCATGCTGGACATTCCCGCCGAGACTTTCGACAACGCCTACAACTCTGTGGCGAACTCCACACTGTGGTTCGTTCACCACATGCTCTACGACACCCCCAACAAACCGGCGTTCGGTGCGCGGTTCCGCAGCGAGTGGGCGGACTACCGGGCCTACAACTCCGCCTTCGCCGAGGCGCTGCTCACCGGCGCCGACGAGGGGGCGAAGGTGGCGGTGCAGGACTACCACCTGGCGCTGGTGCCCCGGATGCTGCGGGTACGCCGCCCGGACCTGCGCATCACGCACTTCTCCCACACCCCCTGGGCGCCGCCGGAGTACTTCCGGATGCTGCCCGCCGAGATCGGCCGGGAGCTCCTGGCGGGCATGCTCGGCGCCGACTACCTGGGCTTCCTCAGCGTGCGCTGGGCCGACGCGTTCCTGCGCTGCTGCGAGGTGTTCCTGCGCGCCCCGGTGAACTGGAGCACCCGCGCCGTCGAGTACGGCGGCCGGATCGTGCGCGTCGGCGTGCACGGCCTGGGCGCGGACGCCGAAGGACTGCGGGAGCGGGCCGCCGCCGAGGACGTGGCGCAGTGGCGGGAGCGGCTGCGCGAACGGGTCGGCGACCGCAAGCTGGTCGTGCGGGTGGACCGCACCGAGCTGTCCAAGAACATCGTGCGGGGCCTGGAAGCCTTCGGCGAGCTGCTGCGCGAGCACCCCGAGTGGCGCGGCCGCGTCACCCACCTGGCGTTCGCCTACCCCAGCCGGGGCGGCGTGGCCGAGTACCGCGCCTACACCGCGTCGGTGCACGCCACCGCCGAAGCGATCAACGCCGAGTTCGGCACCGACGGCTGGACGCCGGTGGTGCTGGAGGTCAACGACGACTACCCGCGCTCCCTGGCGTCCTACCAGATCGCCGACGTGCTGCTGGTCAACCCGATCCGCGACGGCATGAACCTGGTCGCCAAGGAGGGGCCGGTCCTGTCGCTGGACGGGGTGGCCCTGGTGCTCTCCACCGAGGCGGGCGCCGCCGACGACCTGGGCGCCGACGCGCTGCTGGTCAACCCCTACGACGTGTCCGAGACCGCCGCCGCGCTGCACCGGGCGCTGAGCATGGGCGACGAGGAGCGCAGGCAGCGCACCGAGCGCCTGGCCGAGGCCGCGGCCGCGCTGCCCCCGCACCGCTGGTTCGCCGACCAGTTGCGGGCGCTGGACTGACCCGATTCCTCCGGCACCGGGCGCGGCACGGCCCCGGCGCCGGAGGACCTGTCCGATGACCGGCGGCGCCGGGACCGACGCCGCCGGCCGACGGGCGGCCCCGGACGGTTCAGCCGCCCAGGGCCGCCCCGAGCTCCTCCAGGAACGCCACCACTCCGGACGGGCCGTCCACCACCAGGTCGGCCCGCTTGGCGAGTTCGGTGACCTCCGCAGAACCGCTGCACAGCTTGAACCCGGCCACGCCCTGCTCGTGCAACTGCTCCACCGCGTCGTAGGCCGCGAGGTCGCCCAGGTCGTCCCCGGCGTACAGCACCGCCTGCGCGCCCGTCTCGGCGACCAGGCCGGTGAGCGCCGCTCCCTTGTCCACACCGGGCGGGCGCAGCTCGATGACCATGCGCCCCGGCTCCACCGCGAGCCCGGTCTGCTCGGCGAGCTCGGCCAGCGGCGCCCGGAGCAGGTCCAGCGCGGCCTCGGGGTCGGCGGTGCGCCGCGTGTGCACGGCCAGCGCGTGGTGCTTGTCCTCGATCCAGGTGCCGTCGGGCGCGCCCACCCGTTCCAGCAGCCCGGGCAGGGCCTCGCGCACCGCGGCCACGCCGGGCGGCGGCTCGGGGACGGTGAGCACGCCGTCCGCCCAGCGCTCCCGGCCGTACTGGCCGAGCACGGTGATGCCCGGCACCGCGTCGAGGCCGCCGTACTCGACGGCCACCGCGGCGGGGCGTCCGGTGACGACGGCGACCGCGCGCACCCGGTCGGCCAGGGCGCGCAGCGCCGGGACCGCGCCGGGGTGGGCGCGGGAGTCCCGCGGGTCGGGCACGATCGGCGCGAGCGTCCCGTCGAAGTCGAACGCGAGAAGGGCGCGGTCGGGCGCCTCGCGGATACGGTCGAGCGCGGTCCTGCCGGTTTCGGTCGTCGGATTGAGAAGAGTCATGGACGGCTTTCCACTCGGTGGACTGGTCGGTGCCGGTATGCCCCGAACCGGTCGCGGCGGAACCCCGCCCGGCTGTGCTCCAGAACGCACCCGCCGTACGGCCCCGGAACCCCGGCCCCGCTCGCTCCCGCGGCGAAACCGCAGGCTGCGGCCCCGGGACGGGGGTTCGCGTCCTTCCCGGACCCCGGCCCCGGGGCAGTGCCCGGCACTTCCGCGCCGCCGTCCTAGAGTCGGATGCCGAGTTTCCGGGCGGTGCGCTGTCGTCGCCGGTCCGCGCGTCTGCGGCGGAGCCGTTTGACGGTCATCGGGTCGAAGACCAGTGCTTCGGGACGGTCGATGAGGCTGTTGAGGATCTGGTAGTAGCGAGTGGGCGAGAAACCGAACTCGTCGCGGATGGCCTGCTCCTTGGAGCCCTCGAGTTTCCACCACTGCCGCTCGAAGGAGAGGATGCGCTGGTCGCGTTCGTCGAGTTGGGGCTGTTGTGTCGTCGATCGCCGGGGGACGCGATCGTCAGGGTCCTGGGATCTGGGTCCGGCATCTGACATTGGACGCCTCCTCGTCCGGATCGGGCGACTTATCGTAGCGACTCCAGGTGAAAGATCGGGGGGAGCAGTGGAATGACTGACCGTCGGGGCCACAGTTGTCTGTCCTTCCTCACCGACTACGGGACCCGGGACGGCTTCGTGGCCGCCTGCAAGGGGCAGATGCTGCGGCACGCCCCGGGTGTGCCGGTGATCGACATCACCCACGAGATTCCACCGGGGGACGTGCGGCGCGGCGCGACCGTGCTGGCCGACACCGCCCCCGAACTGCCGGACGCGGTGCACGTGTGCGTGGTGGACCCGGGCGTGGGCACCGAACGGCGCGCCGTGGCGATCGCCGCGGGAGGGCACGTGCTGGTCGGCCCCGACAACGGGCTGATGGTCTGGGCGGCCCGGGCGCTCGGCGGGATCGACGCCGTCGTCGAGCTGACCAACGCGTCGCTGTGGCGGCACCCGGTGTCGCGCACCTTCCACGGCCGGGACGTCTACGCCCCTGTGGGGGCGCGGATCGCCGCCGGACTGCCGCTGTCCGAGGCCGGCAGGGCCGTGGACCCGGCGGGCCTGGTGCGCCTGCCCGAACCGGTCCGGGAGGTCTCCGCGGGCCTCGCCCGCGGCGAGGTGCACGCCGTCGACCGGTTCGGCAACTGCCAGTTGTCGCTGCTCCCCGAGGACCTGCACGCCGCCCTGGGCTCGCCGGAGCCGCCCGCCCGAGTGACGGTGCGCCTGCCCGGCGGAGCGCGCAGCGTCGCCGTCGCCCCGACCTTCGGCGCGGTGCCCGCCGGGGAGCCGCTGCTGTTCACCGACTCGGCCGGGCTGCTGGCGCTGGCCGTGAACGGCGGCAGCGCGGCCGACCTGCTCGGCCTGCGGGTCGGAGCGCCCGTGGAACTGGCACTGACCAGCGCAAAGCACATGGGAGAATGACAGGCGCCCACAGCAGTCTCGGCCGGGACGCCTCGTCTGAGGCCACCGGCCGCCGGGGAGGTTGAAGCCGCCATGCGCACGACACGGACCGGGACGCTCACGGCTCTGGGCGTCTGCGCGGTGCTGGCCGTCGGGCCGTTGACCGTTCCGGCGGAGGCGGCGGTGGACAGTGCGGACCTCCGCCTCGAACAGTGGGGGCTCGACACGGTCGGCGCCGCCGAGGTGTGGGAGGAGACCCAGGGCTCGGGAGTCACCGTCGCCCTGCTCGACACCGGCGCGGTCACCGACCACCCCGACCTGCACTCAGTCACGGTCGGCCCCGACCTCACCGGCGAGGACCTGTCGCCCGACAGCGACGGCTACGGCGTGCACGGCACGATGATGGCCGGGATCATCGCGGCCGGCGGGCACGGCGTCGAGCACACCGGCGGCGTCATGGGAGCCGCCCCGGAGGCGGAGATCCTCTCGATCCGGGTCGCCGCCGAACCGGACGGCCCCGGAGGCGGGGAGGTCGACCAGGCGGCGCTCGCCGAGGGCATCCGCCACGCCGTGGACGAGGGGGCGCAGGTCGTCTGCATCCCGCTGCCCGCCTCCGCGTTCTCCGCCCAGGCCGACCAGGCCGCGCAGGACGCGGTGGACTACGCCCTGGACAACGGCGTGGTCGTGGTCGCCTCCGGCGGCGCGGACGGCGCGGCCGTGTACCCGGCCGCCTACCCGGGCGTGCTGGCGGTGGGGTCGGTGGGCCCCGACGGGACGCTCTCGGCCTCCTCCAGCCGCGGCGAGCACATCGCGCTGACCGCGCCGGGCGAGGAGATCATCGCGCCGCAGGCGGGCGGCGGGTATGCGACGGTGAGCGGCAGCGACGCGGCCGCCGCGTTCACCGCGGGGGTGGCCGCGCTGATCCGCGCCGAGTACCCGCAGCTCCAGCCGGAACAGGTGGTCGAGGCGCTTCTCGAAGGCGCCTCCTCCGGCCAGGCGGGACAGCCCGGCCACGGGGCGGGGACGCTGAGCGCGCCGGGAGCGTTCAAGGCGGCGGGCACGACCGCCGAGACCGTGCCCCCCTTCGACCCGGACCTGGCCGAACAGCTCGCCGACGAGCCTCTCGTGCCCGGCTGGGTGCTGTGGACGGGCGGCGCGGTGCTCCTGGTGCTGCTGGCCGTCATCGGCCTGGTGGTGCTGGGGCGGCGCTCGGCCGACCCCTACGACCTGCGCACGAAGGAGCCGGAACAGGCGGCCCCCGAACGCCGTCCGGTGCGGGGACGCCGCCGCCGGGGACGCGGGCGGCGCGGCGTCAGCCGCTGAACGCCGCGCGGACGGTCGCCCTGAGGTCGCCCAGACCGCGGCGGCGGCGCCCGTAGTGGACGGCGTTGGTGAGCAGGCCGACGTAGCGCCGGGTGGCCGGGTGCAGGAACAGGCTGGTCCCGGTGTACCCGTGGTGGTAGACGAGGCCGTCGTCGGTGACCTTCCAGGCCAGGCCGCGGGAGAAGCGGCTGTCCACCGGCTGGTGCGGCAGCCAGCTCTGCCGCACGTAGGCGGTGAACGGGGTCACCCCGTGCTCCCCGGCGTGCCACGCCAGCAGGTCGCGGGCGAAGACCCCCAGGTCGGCGGCGGTGCTGAAGACTCCCGCGTGTCCCGCGACCCCGCCCATCAGGGCGGCGCTCTCGTTGTGCACCACGCCCCAGACGGCCGTCGTCCCGGGGATGCGGCGTTCGGTGGGCGCGACCGACGGGGTGCGCGGCAGCGGGCCGTAGCAGGTCGCCGACAGGCCGACGTGCCGCCACAGGTCGGCGGCGAGCCGGTCCAGGGGCTGCCGGTGCAGGCGTTCCAGTAGCAGGCCGAGCAGGACGAACCCCCGGTCGGTGGCGCGGTAGCCGGGCTCCTCCAGCGGTTCGGAGAGGATCGTCTCGGCCAGCGGCTGCTCGGTGCCGACGTAGCGTTCCAGCCAGGTCACCGGGTTCAGGCGGGAGGTGTGGGTGAGGATCTGCCGGACGGTCACCCCGCCCCCCGGGTAGCGTCCGGGGAAGTACCTGCCCACGGGCTCGTCGAGGTCCAGCAGCCCGCGGGCGACCGCCTGGCCGACCAGCGGCCAGGTCGCCATGACCTTGGTGAGACCGGCCACGTCGTAGCGGGTGTCGGGCGCGGTGACCGCCTCCCCGCACTCGACGCCGACGCGGCCGACCGCGACGAACTCCCACAGCTCCCCCGCACCGACCACCGCCACCCCGCCGGGCAGCCACCCGGCGTCGACCATGATCTTCAGGACTCCACGCAGCTCCGCGCCGGTGTCGGCGACCCACTCTCCGTCACGCACCCGTCCACCCCCTCCCCCTCGTCCCCGCAGGGCTACCTGCCGGATACCCCGGGCGGCGGGATTCTCCTGGAGGAGGAGTAAAACTTCGACTACGGAGAGTTCTGATGATCGTGACACGAACGGTCCTGTCCCCCGCAGGGCACAGGCCCGAAGCCGGAGTACGACGGCGACCGGCCGTCGGAACAGCGAAAGCCCGCCCGGCCGTGGCCGCTGTGAGAGCTCAAGTCCCCGGCCTGCTTCGGCCGGGGGCAGGCACGCCCCATCCCCGCGCACGCCGGGAGCAGCCTTGACGACCTGAGGCTTCAGCAGCGATCCAGGCCTGGAAACCCCGTGGAAGCACCCCGGCCGCCGGGAACGCCCCACAGCCTCGGCCCGGTCGCTCGTGCCCTGCCTGCTGTCCAAGGTGTCCACTGGACGCGGAACCAACCGGAAGTTCCCCTCCCGCCGAACTTCACGGCCGACCACCGACATGGCCTTGACGATCATGGTCTTAGGGACAGAACAGATGCCCGTTCTGTCCCCAGAACCATGGGAGATGGTGAGGGTGGCCAAGTCGGGGCTGACGGAGGCGGTGAACCCTCCGGTCCGCCTCGGCCGGGAGGCCCGGCAGCCTTGACCGCCCCTGGGGTGCGGGAGGGATTGTCGGCCGCCGGGTTTCCAGACGGCCAAGCGCCGGGGAAACAGGGGCGGGTTCCCAGGTGGTGCAGCGCTGCGGCAAGGTGACAGTCCCTCAGGTACCGGCGCGGCGGTCAAGGCTGCCGGGCCTTGCGGCCGAAGCAGACGAAGACCATTGCGGGACGAGGTAGGCCCGCCGACCAGGCGATGCGGCGGCGCCGGGGCAGTCTCAGTCTCCCGGCTCCTCGGGGAGCTGTTCCACCACGAACGATCCCATGCCGGGCTCTGTGTAGATCAGGCCGTCTGCGCGGAGTGCTCGCATCACCTTCTGGCCTGTGGCCGTGGCGATTCCGAATTCCTCTTGGAGCTGGATCACCGAGGGGATGCGCGTTCCTGGCTGGTAGTGGCCGGAACGGATGCGCTCCCGGATGATCTCGTGCACCTGTCGCCACCTGGGGCGATTGTCGGCTAGCTCCACCATGTACCACACGCTAGAGACCCATTGCATACTCAAGCGAGCGGTCCAATGTTGTAGCAAGCTATAGCACGCCATAGCTTTCCTGGGTTATGGTCTGAACGTGGAAGACCCCCGCGACGGCAGCCACCGTCCGGGGGCGTGGCACCCAGCTACCAAGGAGCTGAGCGCATCGTGAACCCTATAGCCCTTGTCCCGGCCTTGTTCCGGGGTTTGTTGTTCCTCCTGGTGCCCCTGGTCGGCTTTCCGGCCGCGCGCGGCCGACACGCGCGTGGCCCTGCCCGCCCGGCCCCCGGGACACCGGCAGCCCCTGCCCCGGCCGGGACCATGGAGAGCGGTGAACTGCCCCTCTGCTTCGGCCGCGAGGCGCGGCAGCCTTGACCGCCGCGCCGACACCTGAGGGACTGTCGGCTTCCCGCAGCGCTGCACCACCCGAAAACCCCCTCCTGCCCAGGCGCTTCGCCACCTGGAAACCCGCCACCCGACAATCCCCCCCGAACCCGAGGGGAGCTCGAGGCTGCCGCGCCTCGCGGCCGAAGCAGACAGAAACCGTTACTGCGACACAGAACCATCCCCACGTGCGTGGGGAGCAGGCAGGAAGTAGTTCAAGAACTACCGGCGTGGGCGGACCATCCCCACGTGCGTGGGGAGCAGGCGGGGGCGATGGGACCGTTTGTCATCCTGGACGGACCATCCCCACGTGCGTGGGGAGCAGGGCTTTGCGGCGCAGGTTCAACCCGAGGCGGTCGGACCATCCCCACGTGCGTGGGGAGCAGATTCCTCGCTACTTGCGCGAAGACTCAAACCACGGACCATCCCCACGTGCGTGGGGAGCAGGTAGGGGCGCGCCTCGTACCGATTGTTCGGGTCGGACCATCCCCACGTGCGTGGGGAGCAGCTGCTGAGGGCCCGGCAGTTGGGGGTGGTCACCGGACCATCCCCACGTGCGTGGGGAGCAGGGCCGCCCCTTGTAACTGCGAACTAGATTGCAAGGACCATCCCCACGTGCGTGGGGAGCAGGCGGTGAAGCTCTCCGATGGGTATCACGAAGTTGGACCATCCCCACGTGCGTGGGGAGCAGCGCGCGGGTGTGCGCCACCGATGCGCCCACCCCGGACCATCCCCACGTGCGTGGGGAGCAGGACGCGGGGGTCGTATCCGGATCGGCCCACATCGGACCATCCCCACGTGCGTGGGGAGCAGTCGTGCAAATCGTGCCCCCGGGCGGGGTGATCCGGACCATCCCCACGTGCGTGGGGAGCAGATCTGCAGCGCCTCAGCGAACCCTGCGCGGCCCGGACCATCCCCACGTGCGTGGGGAGCAGCCGGCGGGGAGTAGCGGGTGGGCCTGGTCGAGCGGACCATCCCCACGTGCGTGGGGAGCAGCCGGCGGGG
>Ga0207864_1002286_pt1 | contig 18373 bp, 18 predicted proteins | sample HigsolmetaAR202D_FD_184834 | JGI IMG/M metagenome (GOLD analysis project Ga0207864, IMG submission 184834) | Ionic liquid and high solid enriched microbial communities from the Joint BioEnergy Institute, USA - AR20-2-D (SPAdes) (version 2) ... | reverse complement strand
ACGTCACCTTCGCCTCCGCCTCGGCCGTCGAAGGGCTGGTGGAGGCGCTCGGCGAGCGCTTCCCTCGGCAGGCCCGTGTCGTCACGATCGGCCCCGCGACCAGCGCCGCGGCCCGCGCCGCCGGCCTGCGGGTCGACGTGGAGGCCGAGCGCCACGACATCGACGGCCTCCTCGCCGCCCTCCTCGCCGACGCCTCCCACCGCCCCCGGCCCGTCCCGGGCCCCGAGCCCAACGAGCCTTCGTAGCCCTGTGGGCGACAAAAGGCAACTGGAGGGCGGCGGTGGCGCCGGAGGGGGCGCGGGCACAGTGGAGTTCGGGTGGCCGTGGCGGCACTGGGAGCGGACCGACTCGACCAACGTGCGCCTGCGCGAGCTGGCCGCGGCGGGGGCGCCGGGCGGCACCGTCGTCACCGCCGGCGAGCAGACCGCGGGGAGGGGACGGCAGGGGCGCTCCTGGACCGCGCCCGCCGGCGGCGCGCTGCTGTGCTCGGCGCTGCTGCGGCCGTTCGACGAGCGCCACGAGCTGCTGCCGCTGGCCGTCCCGCTCGCGGTCTGCGAGGCGGCCGAGGAGCTGGAGCCGTCGGTGCGCTGCGCGGTCAAGTGGCCCAACGACGTCCTCGTCGACGGGCGCAAGCTGGCCGGGGTGCTGATCGAGGCGCGGCCCCAGGACGGCTGGGCGGTGATCGGCGTCGGCCTCAACCTGGCGATCGAGCCGGGCGAGCTCCCGCCCGAGCTGCGCGACCGCGCCACCTCCCTGCACACCGCCGCCGGGGCGCCGCCCCCGGCCGACCGGCGGGCGTGCGTGGCCGCCGCAGCGCGGGCGCTCAGCCGCCGCCTCGGCCGCTGGTGCGCGGCCGGGCGCGAGGAAATACTCGCCGCCTGGCGCGAGCGCGACGCGCTGCGCGGGCGCGAGGTCGCGTGGAGCGACGGCTCAGGAGTCGCCGACGGTGTCGACGACCGCGGCCGGCTCGTCGTCGTCGCCCCCGACGGGCGGCGCCTCGTCGTCGGCGCCGGCGAGGTCCACCTCACCCGGGCTTGAGCCCTTCTCGTCGGCCGCGTCCGGCGCGCCCTCCCCCTCGGGCTTCTCCGCCGCCTCGGCGCCGCCCTCGTCCGGCGCCCGCTCCGCCGCCTCGGCGCCCTCCTGCGTCGCGCGCTCGGCGGCCTGCGCCTCCTCGGCCCCCGCGGCGTCCTCCTTCTGGCGCTTGCGCTTGCGCCGCCGCTTGCCGCCCTTGGGGAAGTTGCGCAGCAGCTCCCGCGCCACCGCCGACGGTTTGCGCGCCATCCGCATCCGCGCCCCGCGCAGCACCTCTTCGCCCTCCGGCGTGTGCGGCACCGCCGCCGCCAGCAGCGCCACCGCCAGGCGGCGGTCCTGTTTGCGCGCCGCGTGCACCAGCCGGCGCGCGTTGCGCCCGTGCGCGCGGCCGGAGGAGTTGACCAGCAGCCCGAGCAGGCGCTTCGTCTCCGGCCAGCGCTGCACCGCGTACTCCTCGTGCAGCTCGCGCGTGTAGGAGGCGAGGCGCCATACCCACGCCTGCGCCTGGTCGCGGCGGCCGATCCGCCGGTCGACCAGCGCCTGCAGGAGGATCTTCGTCCCCGCCCGCTTGTCGTCCTTGCTCCAGGTGCCGACGATTTCGATCGCGTCGTCGAACGCCTCCGGGTCGCCGAGGTCGGGGATCTCGGCCAGCGCTTTCAGCCGCAGCTGCGAGTTGCGGTTGCGCTGCACGCAGGTGAGCAGGAAGCGGCGCCGCAGCTCCTTGGCGGGGTCGTTCTGCATCATCGCCCGCGCCCGCCGCCAGCCCTGCGCGTTGACCCGCGCCCCGGCCAGCGCCGCCCACGCGTGCTGCTCGGGGTAGTTGAGGTGCTCGACCGCGATCCGCCACAGCTCCCGTTCCAGCACCTCCATCCGCCGCTGCTCGTCGTCGGAGACGGGGACGATGCGCCGCTCCACCCGCACCTTGCGCCCGCGGCCGCGGCGCACCGGGCCGACGACGATCGCCCCGCCCCGGTACACGTCGCGGTCGAGCAGGCTGTGCAAGGTGACGATCGTCTCGTCGTGGGTCGTCGCCGGGTGGACGAAGTCGATCACGATCCCCGCCTCCTTGCCCGGCGCCCGCCGCGTCACGCGGCCGACCCGCTGCTGGTAGACGCGGCGCGAGGCGGTCGGCGCCAGGTGCATGCAGATCGTCGCCCGGGGCGAGTTCCAGCCCTCGGCGAGCAGCATCGCGTTGCAGAGCACGTCGACGTCGCCGCGTTCGAACCCGGCCAGGATTTCGGCCAGCTCGCGCTTCGGCGTCTCGCCGGAGACCGCCTGCGCGTTGATCCCGACGTCGCGGAACGCTTTGGCGACGTTCTTCGCGTGCTCGACCCCGGCCGTGTAGACGACGCCCGGGATCTTGCGGAAGCGGGAGCGGTACAGGTCGGCGATCGCGACGTTGAACGGCTCCTGGTCCAGCAGCGCCGCCAGCTCCTCCTGGTCGAAGTCCTGGTCCACCTCGCCTTTGCGCAGCGGCACTTTGGCGATCGTCCGCACGCCCGGCCCGGGCGGGATGCGCAGGCAGCGCAGCGGCGCGATCACGCCGCGCCGCGCCGCCTGGGCGAGGTCGAAGCGCGAGGTCTGGGTCGGGAAGAGGTCGGCCACGTGGCGCGCGATCAGCGCCCCGGTCGCGGTCATGCCGATGAACACCGGCCCCGGCCAGGCGCGGATGCAGGCGCTCGTCTTCTCGCCCAGCGCGGTGTGGGCCTCGTCGCAGATCACCACCGAGTAGGCGTCGGAGATCCGCTTGTGGTTGCGGACGAACCACTGGTAGGTCTCCACCGTCACCGGGCCGTCGGGATCGTCGCGCCCGTCGAGCAGCGGCGGGCGCAGCCGCTCCTTGTAGCCGCGGTCGGAGATCTCGCCGATGAACTGGTCGACGAGGTTGCGGCGGTGGGTGAGGATCAGCACGCCGCCGGTGCGGGTCGCCTCGATGAAGCCGACCGCGGCGACCGTCTTGCCCGCCCCGGTCGCGTGCTCGAACCAGAAGCGGCGCGCCGCGCCCGGGTCCTCGGGCGCCTCCTCGACCACCTCGTCCTCGTCGTCGGAGGGCTTTTCGACCCAGTCCTGCGGCTCCTCGTCGGGCGCCAGCTCCTCGCCCTCCAGCTCCTCCTCGGCGGCGCCGTTCCCCGCGGCGCCCTCCTCCCCCTCGGCAGCGGTCGCCGGGGCGCGGGCGGCGGCGCGCGCCTCGCCGTCCCCATCCCCCGCGGCCGCGGCCGGCGTCTGCTGCTCGGCCATCAACTCGGCGAGGGTGCCGGAGAGGGCGTCGACCTGGTGCGGGTTCAGCTCCGTGCCGTCGCGCAGCTTCGGCGGCTCCGTGGAGAGGAAGCGCTCCAGGCCGAGCAGCAGCGAGAAGTTGCGCCGCCACTCGATCGAGGGGTGCTCGGCGCCCTCGTCCAGCTCGCGCAGCGCGGCGTCGAGCGCGCGGCGGCGCGCCGTGCCCGGCGCCAGCGCCTCGGGCCCCTCGCCGTCGAGCAGGAACGGCTCGCGGGCGAACTCCGCCGCCCGCTCGATGTCGGCGTTGGAGGGAACTGCCGCCGCGGCGGCAACGTCGCTGGTGTTGGCCATGGAAGGCTTCTGGGTGCGCCCGAGCCGGTAGCTAGGCGTGCGGCAAGGGCAGGTGGATGAGGCCGCGGGGGTCCGGCTTCTCTCGTCCCCCCGGAGTTCTCCGCGGTCCGGTCCACGGACCGCACGTGGACGTATTGTAAACACGCAGCGGATGCCCTCGCGACGCTCACGCCCCATCGCCGCCCTGGCCGCGCTCGCGGCGGCGGTGGCTCTGGCGGCGGGCTGCGGCGGCTCCTCGGAGGGGGAGCTGGACGGCTCGCACCCCGACTACGAGGGCGCCCTGGCCGGCGCGCCGGCGCCGCTCGCCGCCCTGCACCGGCAGGGCAACGAGCTGCTCGAGGGCGGCCGCGATGCGTTCGAGCGGCGGCTGCGCTCGCTGCGCGGCTACCCGGTCGTGGTCAACGTGTGGGCCTCCTGGTGCGGGCCGTGCCGGTTCGAGTTCCCGCTGCTGCAGGAGGTGTCGGCGCGCTGGGGGAAGCGGGTCGCCTTCCTCGGCGTCGACAGCGAGGACTCCGCCGACGCGGCGCAGACGTTCCTGCGCTCGGCGCCGGTCCCCTACCCCAGCTACACCGAAACCGGGCGGGAGATCGCCGACTCGCTCGGCGCCCGCGGCCTGCCGGCCACCGCCTACTACGACCGCCGCGGTCGGCTCGCCCACGTCAAGCAGGGCCCCTACGAGGACCGCGCGGCGATGGAAGCCGATCTGCGGCGCCACGCGCTCGGGGGCGCATAATCGGGGCATGGACGTCTTCCTCGTCATCGCCGCCGTCGCCGTGCTGGCGCTCGTTGCCGAGCTGCTGCTGCCGACCGGCGGCGTCCTCGCCGCGCTCGGCGCCGTCGGCCTGGTCGGCGCCGGCGTCTACGCGCTGGTCGCCGAACCGGACGCGGCGGCCGCCGACTGGGCGGGGCCGGGGCTGATCACGCTGGGGGTGCTCTCGGCGCTCACCTTCTGGATCGTCGCCCGCAAGGTCTGGGACGCGCACCGCGAGCGGCCGGCGACCGGCGGCGCCGAGGAGATGGTCGGGCGCCGCGGCGAGGCCCGCACCGCGATCGACCCCGAGGGCCGCGTCTGGCTGGAGGGGACGGTGTGGGGCGCCCGGCTCGCCGACGGCAGCGGCCCGGTGAGCCCGGGGGATAGAGTCACGGTGGAGGCGGTCGAAGGGCTGACGCTGATCGTGCGGCCCGCGGCCCCGGCCCAGACCAGCAGGGAAGGAGTCAGCTGATGGAAATCCTCGCCGCGGTCCTCGTCGTCCTCGTCATCTTCGCCCTGATCCTGGTCGGCGCCTCGGTCAAGGTGCTGCGCGAGTACGAGCGGGGGGTGATCTTCCGCCTCGGGCGGCTGATCGCGACCAAGGGCCCGGGCCTGATCCTGCTGATCCCGCTGATCGACCGCATGGTGAGGGTCGACCTGCGGACGGTGACCTTGAACGTGCCGCCGCAGGAGGTGATCACCCGCGACAACGTGCCCTCGCGGGTCAACGCGGTCGCCTACTTCCGCGTCGTCGACGCCAACCGAGCGATCGTCGAGGTCGAGAACTACCTCATCGCCACCTCGCAGATCGCGCAGACCGCGCTGCGCTCGGTCCTCGGCAAGGCGGAGCTGGACCAGCTGCTCTCCGAGCGCGAGCGGCTCAACGAAGAGCTGCAGCGGATCATCGACGAGTCGACCGAGCCGTGGGGCGTGAAGGTGACCGCGGTGGAGATCAAGGACGTCGAGATCCCCGAGCAGATGCAGCGGGCGATGGCGCGCCAGGCGGAGGCCGAGCGCGAGCGGCGGGCGAAGATCATCAACTCCGAGGGCGAGTTCCAGGCCGCCCAGAAGCTCACCGACGCCGCCGACATCATCAGCACCAACCCGGCCTCCTTGCAGCTCCGCTACCTGCAGACGCTGCTCGAAATCGGCACCAACCAGAACACGACCGTGGTCTTCCCGCTGCCGATGGACATCGTCGAGCCGTTCCTCGACTCGGCCAAGCGCGACGGCACCGGGCCGCGGCGGCGCCCGTCCCCGCCGCCGGCCGCGGAGGCCGAGCCCGGCGCCCCCGACACCGACCTCCCCCCCTCACGCTCCTGAGCGCGCCCGAGATCCGCATCGACCAGCTCTCGGGGCTGCGCACGATCCTCGCCCCGGGCCGGGCCGAGCGCCCGGACCAGTTCCGCGCCACGGGCGGAGCGGAGCGCGGCGGCGGCGCCGCGACGTGCCCGTTCTGCGAGGGGCGCGAGGACCGCACGCCGCCCGAGGTGGACGCGCTGCGGCCCGAGGGAAGCGCCCCCGACTCGCCCGGCTGGCGGACGCGCGTGGTGCCGAACCTCTACCCCGCGCTGGCGGGCGGGGACGACGCGGGCGCGGCGGGGGGCGGCACGGCCGGGGGAGCGGGCGCGAGCGTCCCGGTGCCGCCGGCGCTCGCCGGGTCCGGCGGGGACGCGGGCAGCTTCGCCAGCGGCGGCGACCCGCTGCTGGCCTCGCGGCGGGCGGGCGAACCGGACCTCTTCTCGCGCCGCCCGGCGCCCGGCGCTCACGAGGTGATCATCCACTCGCCGCGGCACGTGACGGCGCTGGCGGAGCTGGACGAGGACGAGTTCGCGGCCGCGGTGGAGACCTGGCGGCGCCGGATGCGCGCCCACGCCGAGGCCTCCTACGTGCAGCTGATCGTCAACGAGGGCGGCGGCGCCGGGGCCTCGCTGGAGCACAGCCACGCGCAGCTGTACGCGCTGCCCTTCGTCCCCGCCGCGGTGGCGCGCGAGCGCGAGCGGGCGGGCGCCTACGTCGAACGCACCGCGGGCGGGGGGCTGCTCTCCGACGTGCTGGTCGAGGAGGTGCGCCGCGGCGAGCGGCTGGTGGCGATCGACGACGAGGCGGCGCTGATCTGCCCCTGGGCCTCGCGCTCGCCGTTCGAGCTGCGGGTGCTGCCGCGCCGCGAGGCGCCTCGCTTCGAGGAGGACGGCGTCGGGACGGCGATGATCCGCACCGCGGTCCGCGCCCTGGCGGCGCGCTTCGGCGAGCCGCCGGAGATGAACCTCTGGGTCCGCACCGCGCCGCGCGGCGCCGAGCCGTTCCACTGGCACGTCGACATCGCGCCACGTCTGACCGTGAAGGCGGGCTTCGAGCTCGGCACCGGCGTCGACATCAACATCTACCCGCCGGAGCGGGCGGCGGCGGACCTGCGCGAGGCGCTGGGCGCCGAGTAGGGTGGCGACGTGCCGCCGGACCCGCGCCCGATCCCGCGCTTCATCGCCGACACGACGCAGGAGGGGATCCCGCACGGGCGCTTCGCGGCGCGGCTGCGGGCGGAGTTCGCCGCCGCTTGCGAGCGGCTCGCCGAGCTGCCCGCCGGTGCCGCGGTGCCGGAGGAGGTCGACTGGTTCCCGGAGCGCCGCTGGGGCGGGCGCGTCTGGGTCCCGTGCTCGGCGCGGACCGAGAGCGAGGCGGGCGAGCTGGAGCTGTTCGGCCACGTCTCCTACGAGCAGGAGGAGGGGGGCGAGCCGACCGGCTTCCGCGCCGCAGCCGACTTCACCGACGTGCTGGCCGAGGACAACCCCGAGTGGCGGATCGACCTCAACGACGAGGTGATCGGCCGCTGGCGGGGGGAGAACGGGCGCGCCGGCGCCGTCACCCTGGTCTGGGGACGGCCGCTGGTGCGCGGCGCGTTCGCCGTCACCGCCGAGCTGGACGGGCTGGCGGTTGACCAGGAAGTCGTGACGCGGGAGCGCTTCACGCTCGTCGCGCTCGACGCGCTAGAGGGCTACGGCGACGAGCTGTACGTCGAGGTCAAGCTCTGGAGCCGGCGCGGCGACGAGCTGGCCGCCGAGGGGCTCTACGCGGCCTGAGGCAGGACCTCGACCGCGGCGGGCAGCTCGCCGCGCGCCAGGCGGGCGTCGAAGGTCACCAGCGGCTCGCCGAGCACGGCGGCGAGGGCGACGTAGAGCGCGTCGTAGAAGCTGACGTTGTCGCGCAGCATCCAGGCCAGCTGCAACAGGTGCTCGTGCGGGACGCGGTGCACCTTCAGTTCGCCCAGCTCGCGCAGCGCCTCCTCCGCCCGCTCGGCGTCGAGGCCGTGCCGGCGCACGTAGCGGCGCAGGGCCTGTCCGACCTCGGCGTCCAGCAACTCCGGCGCCCAGAGCGGCTCGCCCGAGCCGAGCCGCTCCCGCGCCGCCTGCTGGTGCTCGCCGTAGACGAGGAACTCGACCACCACGGAGGCGTCGACGACCGGCATCACTCCCGCCCTTCGCGGATCACCTGGACGATCGTCTCGGTGCTCAGCCCCGAGGGACCGCGCGCCTCGACCCGCTTCGCGACCTCCTCGAAGCTGGGCTTCGCGACGACCCAGCCGAGTTCCCGCTTGATGAAGTCGGACAGCGACATCCCTTCCTGCGCCGCCCGCACCTTCAGCTCGCGGTGCATCTCGTCGGGCACGTTCCTGACCTGGATCATCTTCGACATGTGCACCACATTATCTGGTGCCCCGGACACGTCAGCTGCGGCTAAGCTTCTCATGCAACGGATCGTGCCGCCCCCGGGCGCACGCGTGGCGCGCACATCGCGCCGCTTCTGACGCCACTTCTCCACATAAGTGAGAATTGCCCCGAGCCCCGATAGCTCAGCTGGATAGAGCGATCCCCTCCTAAGGGATAGGCCGCAGGTTCGAATCCTGCTCGGGGCGTCAGCGCAGGCGTCGCGGCTGCATGGTTTCTGTCGCGGGGGCGCAACTTCGGGCGCTCGCGGCTGATTGGAGGAAGAGTGCAGGACGTGAGCGAGAGGCGACCGAGAGATCGCTGGCTTGCCCTTGCCCTGGCCGCTTGGGCGCTGGTGATCTGCGCCGCAGGGGCGGCGGGCGCCGAGGCGCGGACGGTGCGCTTCGACGGGCGCGAGATCGAGGTGCCGAAGGGCTGGAAGGTGCACCGGCTGGCGGAGAGCCCGCGCATGTGCGTGCGCATGGACCGACGCGCGGTCTACCTGGGCACGCCGTCGGCCGAGCAGCGCTGCCCGGCCGGCGCGGCGGTCGGCCGCAACCGGGCGATCCTGGTCGAACCGCGCGCCGCGGCGCGCGCCAAGCGCTCGGCGCTGCCGGTGGTTCCGCGGCGCTCTGCCGGGGGCGCCACCTTCTCGCGCGCCGGCGCGCGGGCCAGCGGCGCCGTGTTCACCGGCCTCGGGTTCGACGCCTGCGCCGCCCCCAGCGCGACGACGATGCGGGCCTGGCTGCGCTCCTCCCCCTACCGCGCGATCGGCGTCTACATCGGCGGCCGCAACCGCGCCTGCTCGCAGCCGAACCTCACCGCCGCCTGGGTCGCCGAACAGACCGCCGCCGGCTGGCACCTGATCCCCACCTACGTCGGCCTGCAGGCGCCGACCAGCAGCTGCTCCAGCTGCGCCAAGCTCAACCCGTCGATCGCCGCCGCCCAGGGCGCCGCCGAGGCCGCCGACGCGGTCCAGGACGCGGCCGCGATCGGGATCGGCCCGGGCAGCCCGATCTACAACGACATGGAGTCCTACACCCGCACCGCCGCGGCCACCAACGCCACCCTCGCCTACCTGGAGGGCTGGACCCGCAAGCTGCACCAGCTCGGCTACGAATCCGGCGTCTACAGCAGCAGCGCCTCCGGGATCCGCGACCTGGCGAGCCGCGTCGGCACCCTCTACACGCAGCCCGACCACATCTGGATCGCGAACTGGAACGGGCGCCAGGACACCGCCGACCCGTTCGTCCCCGCCAGCGCCTGGGCGAACCACCAGCGCATCCACCAGTACCGCGGCGGCCACAACGAGACCTGGGGCGGGGTGACGATCAACATCGACAACAACTACGTCGACGCCTCGACCGTCGGCGCCGGCGGCGCGGCGAGCCCGTTCGACCCGCGCGGCGCGCTCGACTCCGCCGGCTCGCCGCGGCCCGGGCACCTGCGCGTGCGCGGCTGGGCGCTCGACACCGACGACCCGACCGCGGCGCTCCCGATCCGCGTCTCGGTCGGCGGGCGCGAGGGCGCCCCGGGCGCCGAAACGTTCGAGGCCGGGCCGGCGGCGCTGCCCCGCGCCGACGTCGCCCGCCGCTTCCCGCAGGCGGGCCGGCTGCACGGCTTCGACGTCACCGCGCCGATCCTCAAGTCCGGCCGCCAGACCGTCTGCGCCTACGCCTCCAACCTCGGCGCCGGCCGCGACCGCCTGCTCGGCTGCCGCGTGACCCGGATCGGCGCCGCCGTCACCGTCACCCCGCTGAAGACGACCCGCAGGTGGGTGCGGGCGCGGATCGCCTGCGCCTGGCCGGCGGGGACCGAATGCCCGGGCCGCCTGATGCTGCGCGCCAAGGTGCGGGTGGTGCGCCGGGTCGGCCGCGGCCGCCTCATCACGCGCGTCGTCGAGCGCTCCCTGGGACGGGCGCTCTTCCGCCTCACCGGGCAGACCGGGACCGTGCTGCGCGTCCCGCTCACCGCCCAGGCCCGGCGCCTGCTGCAGCGGCGCGGGTCGCTGCGGGCGCACCTGATCGCCGCCATCCCGGGCGGCCGGCGCACCGTCGTGCTGCGCCTCGGCGGCTGAGCGCCTAGCCGCCCAGCGCCTCGCGCAGCTCGCTCAGCTCGGCGCGCAGCGCTGCCACTTCGCGCTCCAGCCGGTCGAGCCGGTCGCCGTAGGGGACGGGCTCCGGCCGCTCCCCGGCCGCCGCGCCGTCGCCCTCCTCGTCCGGCGCCGGATCGGCGGCGGGCGCCGCGGTCGCCTCCTCGCGGCCGCCGAGCACCTGCTCGTAGCGGTCCTCCTTCTGGCCCGGCCGGCGTGGGTGGCGGGCCACGTAGCCGCGCTCCACCAGGCGCCCCAGGGTCTCCAGCACCGCCTCGCGGTCCGGGAACGGGTACAGCCGCTCGCTGCGCTGTTTCAGCTCCCCCGGCGTCTGCACCCCGCGCAGCATCAGCACCGCCAGCAGCGACAGTTCCGCCTCGTCGACGCCGAGCGCCTCGTCCAGCAGGTGGCGGTACTTGCGGGCGCGGCTGCCGGCACCGCTCGCCAGCCGCGTCCAGCCGCGCAGCGCCAGGCGGCGCAGCGCTTCGGAGATCGTCTGCTCGTCGTAGGAGACGACCGGGTCGCGGTTGGTGGTCTGGTTGCAGGCCAGCCGCAGCGAGTTGAGCGAGAGCGGGTAGGCGTCGGGCGTCGTGCGCTGCTTCTCGATCAGGCAGCCGACGACGCGGATCTCGATCGCATCGGGATCCATCAGCGGTCGGGTCGGTCGGGGTAGATCTCGTCGATGGTCACCAGCGCCCGGTAGGGGGCCTCGGCCGCGGCTTCGATCCGCTCGGCGCCGCCGGCCAGGCGGTCGACGACGGCGACGACCGCCACCGGCTGCAGCCCCTCGGCGCGGATCCGCTCCACCGCCGCGGCGGTGGAGCCGCCGGTGGTGACCGTGTCCTCGACCACCAGGCAGCGCATGCCCGGCTCGACCGGGCCCTCCACCCAACGCTGCAGGCCGTGGTCCTTGCGCGCCCCGCGCACGAAGAAGGCGACCAGCCCGTCCCCGGCCGGGACGGCGAGCGCGGCGCAGGCGGGCGGGATCGCCGCCGTCGCCGGCCCGCCGACCGCCTCCGCCCCCGCCTCGACGGCGGCGGCCGCGATCAGCTCGCCGGCGGCCCGGAACCCGGCCGGGCGCATCAGCGCCCGTCGGGCGTCGACGTAGTACTGGGCCTTGGCGCCGCTGGACAGGGTCACCTCGCCGACCACCAGCGAGTGCCGGCGCAGCTCCTCCAAGCAGTGTGCGCTTGGCGGCGTCGAGGTCGACCACGCGGACGGCATCCTAGAGCCAGGCCCGCCGTCGGGCCCGGCCGGCCGCCGCTACCAGATGAAGATGCGCTGGCCGTAGAAGATCCGGTTGTAGACCTCGGGCTGGTCGGCCATGAAGGTCCGCAGGCAGCCGTGGCTGGCGGGGTAGTCCGGCACCGAGGCGTAGCCGTGCACCGCGTAGCCGCGGTAGAAGTACCAGGAGTAGTACATGCCGTGGGAGTTGAGACCCGGTTCGGTGCGGATCATCCGGAAGTGGCCGGTCACCGTCGGGGTCGAGGGCTTGCCGGAGGAGATCGGGTAGATCGCGTACGGCCGCCTCCCCTTGGCGAACACGAGCACCTGCTTGGAGAGCGGCGCCTCCAGGTGGTCGCCCGCGCCCGGGTAGCGCACCCGGTAGCCGCCCTTGCCGTTGAACACGGCCTTGACGAGGGAGGAGCCGGCGCGCATGTTGCGGTCCATGCCGTTGACTTTGCGGTAGGCGAGCACCCCGCGCGCGGTCTTGCCGCCGAAGCAGCGGCCGGAGTTAGCGATGTAGCCCATCTTGCGCAGCGCCCGCTTGAAGCCGACCACGACCTTGCCGCACTGCCCGCGCCGCAGGCCGGGGAAGCGGACCCGCCACTTGGACCGCTTGGTGCTCGCGGCGCCCAGCTCCGGAGTCGCGGCGTGCTTGGCGGCGACCGCGTAGCGGCCGTCCTCGCTCACCACGAGCGCGGCGCGGAAGACGCCGCCGCCGCCGGGCCCCTTGCGCACCGCGACCGTGCGGCTGCGCAGCCGGCGGCCGTCGCGGTAGAAGGTGACCGTCACCCGCTGCCCGGGCACGAAGGGGTTGAGCGTCCCCCGCACCGGCACCTTCTGCAGGATCGTCGCCCGGCCCTTGCGCAGGCCGCCGACCGCGACCGTCAGCCGCGCTTCCGGCGGGCCGGCGGGCTTCGCCTTCGGCGCTTCCTGCCCGGGCCCGGGCTGCCCCTCCGCCGCGCCCGCCGGCAGCGGCGCGGCCAGCAGGGCGCCTGCTGCGAGGGCGGGGGCAAGACGGCGGAACACGGCGACTGGAATCTACTGGGCGAGCAGGGCGACCGAGTTGTTCAGCATGTGCAGCAGGACGCCCGGGACGATCGAGCCGGTCTTCTCGTACAGCAGGCAGAGCACGAAGCCGAAGGCGATCAGCGGCGGCACGGCGGTGATCCCGGTCAGCAGGTGCAAGGCGCCGAACAGCGCCCCGGCCACCAGCGCGGCGCCGAGCCGCGGCAGCCGCTCGCGCAGGCCGCCGTAGAGCATGCCGCGGAAGCACAGCTCCTCGCTGACCGGGGCGGCGACGACGATCAGCAGCAACTGCACCGGCAGCGCGCCGAAGCCCTCGGCGATGTCCTCCTGCTTCGGCTCGACGATCAGCGTCGCGTACAGCCCCGCGAACAGCAGGTAGGCGCCGGCCGCCGCCGCCATCCACTTCACCGCCGAGGGGCGGAAGCCGCGCACGCCGAGCCGCCGAAGCGCCTGCCCGACCGTCGCCCCGCGCGCAGCGGCGATCGCCACCGGCACGAGCAGGAAGCCGAGCGCCGTCGCCACCTGGACGCCGACGTTGCCGGCCGTGGTCAGGCCGCCTTCGCCGTCGTTCCAAGCGACCGCGGCCGGGATGCCGAGCATGATCCCGGTCCCCAGCGCCATCAGCACGCCGAGCACCGCCGCCCACGGCCCCCAGTTGGAGTAGGGAAAGGCGCGCCGCGGCTCGCCGACCCGGTCCACGGTTAAGTTGGTGGCCATGCCTCCGGCAGTCTCACAGGTTCCGCGCCAGGTGCGGGCCGTCTCCCGCACCACCCGCACGCGCCTGCGGATCTTGCGCCGGCTGGTGCTGGCGATCGTGGTCGTGGTGCTTGGCGCGATGGCGCTCAGCCAGTTCACCGAGCTGGGGCGGCTGGCGACCGGCATCCTCGCCTCGACCGCTGTGCTGGCGGCGATCGTCGGCCTCGCCGCTCAGCACACGATCGCCAACACGATCGCCGGCATCCAGATCGCCGTCGCGCAGACGATCCGCATCGGCGACCGGATCAAGTTCGAAGAAGTCGAAGGGCGGGTCACCGACATCACCCTCTCCTACACCTTCGTCGACCCCGGCGACGGCAGCTCGGTCGTGATCCCCAACCAGCTCCTCGTCGAAGGCGTGGTCCACAACCTCTCGACCGAAGACACGCAGGCCTGATCCAGGCGTACCCTGCGGGGGGATGACGCAGCGGATTCGGCGGCGCCGGCGGCGGCGCGGGGGGATCGGCGGCAAGGTCCTGGCCGGCCTGTTCGCCGCCTTCGCCGCGCTCGGGGTGGTGGCGCTGATCGTCGTCTCCTGGGTCTTCGACGTCGCCGCCGACGCGCCCTCGCTGTCGAGCTGCAAGCCCGCCGCGCGACCCGCCAACACGGCGATCTACGCCGCCGACGGCACCCGCCTGGGGCTGGTGCGCTCGCCGGAGGCGCACGAGCCGGTGCCGTTCGCGCGCATCCCGCCTGCCCTGCGCCACGCCACGGTGGCGATCGAGGACCAGCGCTTCTACGAGCACCACGGCTACGACTTCGAGGGCATCGCCCGCGCGGCGCTGAAGAACTTGGAAGCGGGGCGCGCGGTCGAGGGCGGCTCGACGATCACCCAGCAGCTGGTGCGGGCGCTGTGCCTGAAGGACCCCGAGCGCACCCTGGAGCGCAAGATCATCGAGGCGAAGCTGGCGGTCGAGTACAGCAAGCGGCACTCGCGCCGCCAGATCCTCGGCGCCTACCTCAACACCGCCACCTACGGGACGCTGGAAGGCAGCACCGCGGTCGGGGTCGGGGCCGCCTCGCGCATGTACTTCTCGCGCCCGGTTTGGGAGCTGGACCTGCCGCGGGCGGCGCTGCTCGCCGGGCTGCCGCAGGCCCCCTCCCGCTACAACCCGGCGCTCAACCCGCGCGCGGCGCTGGCGCGGCGCAACGAGGTGCTGCACCAGATGGCCGCGCTCGGCTACATCAGCGAGGAGCGGGCGCGCGCCGCGGCGGCGCGCGGGCTGGGCCTGCGGATCGACCGCGGCTACTTCGCCCACCGCGAGCCGCACTTCTTCGACTACGTCGAAGAGCGGCTGATCGACCGCTACGGGGCGCGCCGGGTGCGGCGCGGCGGCCTCGAGGTCCACACCACGCTCGACCTGCGGTTGCAGCGGGTCGCCCGCGAGGCGATGCGCGCCGCGCTGCCCTACTCCTCCGACCCGGAGGCGGCGCTGGTGGCGATCGACCCGCGCAGCGGCCGCATCCGCGCCATGGCCTCGACCGCCGGCTACGGCGACAGCCAGTTCAACCTCGCCGCCCAGGGGCGCCGCCAGCCCGGCTCGACCTTCAAGACGTTCGTGCTGGCGACCGCGATCCGCCAGGGCATCGACCCCTACCGCACCTGGTACGCATCCAAGCCGCTGGACCTTGACCTGCCGCGCTGGGGGCGGTGGAAGGTCTCCACCGCCGACGAGGGCTACCAGGGGACGATCAACCTGCAGCAGGCGACGATCAGCTCCGACAACACGGTCTTCGCCCAGCTCGACCTCGACGTCGGGCCGGGCGCGGTGGCGGCGACGGCGCGGGCGATGGGGATCACCTCGCCCCTGGACGGCATCCCCGCCGAGGGGCTGGGCGGGCTGCGGGTCGGCGTCTCGCCGCTGGAGCTGGCCGCCGCCTACGCCACGCTCGCCGCCGGCGGGGTGCGCCGCGACCCGGTGGCGATCGAGCGCGTCGTGCTGCCGGGCGGCCGCGTCGAGCGGCCCGAGCGCCCGCGGCCGCGGCGCGTGCTCGCCGCCCCGGTGGCCTGGGAGGTGACGCGGCTGCTGCACGACAACATCACCGCCGGCACCGGCACCGCCGCCTACACCGGCTGCCCCGGCCAGGCGGGCAAGACCGGCACCACCGACGAGTACACGGACGCCTGGTTCGCCGGCTACCAGCCGAACCTGGCGACCGCGGTCTGGGTCGGCTACCCGCAGTCCAACGACATCTCGATGACCGGCGTGCACGGGATCACCGTCTTCGGCGGCACCTTCCCGGCGCGGATCTGGCACGCGCTGTACGCGGAAGGGGGCGTGCCGTGCGAGGAGCCGGAGCGCCCGCGCGGGCGGGTGCTGTGGGCGCCCTACTACAGCCGCTTCACGGTCGCGCCGCGGAGCGGGCGCGGGGACGACGACGGGAGCGGGAGCCGCAAAGGCTCGCCGCCGCCCGGCAGCGCCGCGGTCGGCGGCTACGACCCCTACGCCTACGCGCCGGGCGTCGGCCAGGAGCCGACGCCGCCGCCCCCGCCGCCCGGCGAGGTGGGCGACGGCGACGCGGCCGGCGAGTAGCGGGCTCGAGAGGCGGTGAGGGGCGCGTGAGCATCGACCCGGCGCCGGCGTTCGCGCTGATGTGGGCCGGCTTCGCGGCCTGGCTGGGCGCGCTGGCGGCGGCGCCGCGGCTGGGCGCGGGCCCGGTGCGGGCTGCGATCGCCCTCGGCGCGGCGGCCTTCGCCGCGGCGCCGGTGATCCTCTCCCACGACGTCTACAGCTACGTCGCCTACGCGCGGCTCGGCGTCCTGCACGGCCTCGACCCCTACGCCCACCCGCCGCTCGCCGCGCCGACGGACCCGGTCTTCGCCCAGGTGATGTGGACCGACGCGACGAGCGCCTACGGGCCGCTGTTCACGCTCGCCACCTACCCGCTGGCGTGGGTGTCGGTCCCGACCGCGGTGGCGGCGCTGAAGGTGGCGGCGGCGCTCTCGCTGGCGGGGATCGCGGCGCTGACGGCGCGCCTCGCCGCCCGGCGCGGCATCGACCCGCTGCGCGCTGCCGTCTTCGTCGGCCTCAACCCGCTCGCCCTCGTGCACGTGGTCGGCGGCGCCCACAACGACGGCCTCGCGATGCTGCTCGCCGTCGCCGCCGTCGCGGCGCTGTCGGCCGGGCTTGCGGCGAGCGCCGGGGCGGCGCTCGCAGCCGCCGTCCTGACCAAGCTCTCGACCGCCTTCCTGGTCCCCTTCGCCCTGCTCGCGGCGGGCCGACGGCCGGGCGGGGCCGTCCGCCTCGCGGCCGGCGCGGCGCTCGCGGCCGGCGTCGTCGCGGCGGCGGCGTGGCCGGCCTTCGGGGCCGACTGGCTCAGCGGGCTGGGCCTGGCGGGCGAGAACCAGAGCCGCACCAGCCACATGGCCGTCCCGATCGCCGTCGCGCGGCTGACCGGGCTGGACGCCGGCCCGGTGCGCGCCGCGGCGGCGGCGCTGTACGCGGCGCTCGTCGCCTTCCTCCTCCTGCGCACCCTGCGCGGCGGCGACTGGGTGCGGGCGGCAGGCTGGGCCGCGGCCGGCCTGCTGCTCGCCACCTCCTGGCTTCTGCCCTGGTACCTGATCTGGGCGCTGCCGCTCGCCGCGGTCTCGCGCGACCGGCTGCTGCAGGCGCTCCTCGTCGCGCTGACCGCCTACCAACTCGGCGCCCGCATCCCGCTGTAGCGCGGCGGCGGGCTCAGAGGATTTCCGGCGGCCGCCCGCCGGGGTCCGGCTCGCCCTCCTCCTTGGGGGAAGGGTGCAGGATCCCGGTCGGGATGCTCCAGCCCTCGCGCCGCCCGAGCGCCGTCACCACGCCGACGTAGACCAGTTCCGCCACCGTCAGCACGCCGCGCACCGCGATCGCGATCAGCGACCCGACCGCGAAGCTGCGCCCCGGCACCGCCGCCTTCAGCGCCCAGGCGAAGGCGGCGTCGCGGACGCCCAGCCCCGCCGGCGCGACCAGCGTCACCAGGGCGGCGACGTACCCGATCGCCTGCGCGGAGCCGACCAGCAGCAGGTCCTCGAAGGGGATGAACATCACCGAGCGGGCGACGAAGTACAGCCCGAAGGCGACCACGACCCAGTACAGCGCGTAGTAGGCGATCAGCCCGACCACCCCGCGCAGCGGCACCACCCCGGGCAGGGCTTCGCGCCCGAAGGCGCGCAGCGCCCGGTCGGCGAGCGGGCCGAAGACGCGCGGGTGCAGCAGCACGACCGCGAGCGGGATCAGCAGCAGCACCCCGAAGCGCAGCGGCTGGTGGGCCAGGTCGGGGTGGCTGATGATGAAGAAGGCGGCGACGACCATCGCCGAGGTGGCCGAGATCGCCTGTTCGTAGACAATGCTGGCGATCGTGATCCGGCGCGGGATCCCCGCCCGTTCGGAGAGCAGAACCCGGCCCAGCACGTAGAGGACGCTGCCGGGGACGTAGCGGGCCAAGAGCGGCTGCCCCCAGGCGACCTGGGCGCGGCCGAACCCGATCGGGTAGCCGAGCGCGCGCAGGATCAGGTCCCAGCCGAAGGCGCTGATGACGAAGGAACCCGGCAGCACCAGCAGCGCCGGGACCAGCCAACCGAGCTTGAAGTGGACGCCTTCCTCTTTGATCTCCGACCACTGGTTGACGACGGTCAGGACCAGGAAGCCGAAGATGAGGACGACCAGCCCCAGCTGGACGGCGAGGCGGACGCGGCGGCTGCGCGGGGGGCGGGTCCCGATCCGAGCCCCCACCTCCCCGATCCGGTGCAGGAGTGGCTGTCTGCTCTCCACGTGGAACCGCACGATACGGGTTTGGGATAGTCAGACGGTGGGCGAGTTCGAGCTGCTCTCCAAACTGCGCGAGCGCATCCCCGCGTCCGGGGGGCGGCTGCGCCTCGGCCCCGGCGACGACGCCGCGGTCACCGTCCCCGGCGGCGCCACCGCGACCTCGGTCGACGCGCTGGTGGAGGGAGTCCACTTCCGGCTCGCGGACGCCGAGCCGGCGGCGATCGGCCACAAGGCGCTGGCGACGGCGCTCTCCGACCTCGCCGCGATGGGCGCCGAGCCGGGCGAGGCCTACCTCGCCCTCGGCGTCCCCGACGGCTTCGACGAGGCACGCTGCCTGCAGCTGCTGGACGGCGTCCTCGGCCTGGCCGGGGAGTCGGGCGTCGCGCTCGCGGGCGGCGACGTCACCCGCGCCCCCGCCCTCACCCTGGCGGTGACGGTGGTCGGGCACGCTCCGGCGCCGGAGCGGCTGGTGCGCCGC
>Ga0207864_1002285_pt1 | contig 18380 bp, 14 predicted proteins | sample HigsolmetaAR202D_FD_184834 | JGI IMG/M metagenome (GOLD analysis project Ga0207864, IMG submission 184834) | Ionic liquid and high solid enriched microbial communities from the Joint BioEnergy Institute, USA - AR20-2-D (SPAdes) (version 2) ... | reverse complement strand
ATTGTCATGTTCTCGCCTATCACTTCATGCTCAGACCATTTCCGAGCTGTTCGGCATCGAACGTCCAGCGCAAGCCGGCGTAGCCGGCAATTCCGGCGGTAGAAAAGCCGAAGACCTCCTCGTAATCTTCGTCGAAGAGGTTTTCGATGCGGCCGTAGATCTCCAAGCCCGGATTCAGTTTGTAGGACGCGGCTGCAGAGACGAGCCAGTAGTCGTCGAGCGTTAGTCGACCAACGGGGAAGAAAAAGGGTGCGCCAAGAACCTGATTGATGGTGTCTCCGTTGTAGGCTGCAGTGACCGTAACCTCTCCTCGACCTTCGTCGAAGCCATAGGCTACATCAACCCTTGCGGAATGTTTTGGCCGACGGACCTCGACCCGACCTTCACTGTCCACTGCATCGAGATACGTATAGGATACTCCCAGGCTCAAGTTCGGCAGGAGCGCAAAGCGGCTGGCCAGCTCGATGCCTTTTCGCCGCGAAGTGCCCGGCAGATTGATCGGAAAAGTGCAGAAACCGGTCGGAGATTTTTCACAAGCTACAAAATTGCTATCTCCTTCGATCATGTTCGTGAGATCAGTTTCGAAATATGTGATATCGAGAACAGCTCTGTCACCGAAGCTGAACTCGACGCCAGCATCCCAACCTCGGGATTCTTCGGGCTTAAGATTCGGGTTGGGAATGAAGAACGGCGTAAACCCGAATTGCTCGAACATTGTAGGCGCCCTGACGCCAGTGCCCATGCTGGCATGGGGACGAATCCCAAGCTCTTGAATTGGGATAGACACACCAGTCCGCCACGTCGTGAAGTTATCGAATGAGTCATTATTGTCATGCCGCAAACTCGCGGAAAGAAAAATTCGGTCGAGAAATCCTCCTCGCCATTCTGCCGCTACGGCGGTTTGCCTCCGGGAGGCACTCACGAACCCTGAATCCGTCTTGTTCTCGAACAAATCCCGCCCGTGATCGATAAGCCCGGTTACCGCATGTTCCAGGCCGAGCACCGGCCAACTGAAGCGGTATGTCGTCAGATAGGAAAGCTTATACGCTTCGTCAGTCGTTTCGACTGGCACTGGTGGGCCGAACCCATTTCCGAACCCTGTGCCATCAAAGTTCTCATCGAAATCTGCGATTTGCACATCATCCCGGGTAGTCAGATTACGGTTTGCACGGAACAAATGGCTCCACTTGCCATCAAGCATGTCCCATCGCAGGCTCGCCCCCATCAGCAATACTGTTGAGGCGTAATAGGAAAAGCTGTCGCTCGCAATAATCCAGCCATTGCGACTGTCAAAGCCAGTTTCGTCGTCTCGTTCGAGCCGCTTATCGGAATAGCGAATATTTAAGTCCAGCCGAATATTGTCCGTTAGCATCGCCCCTGCATTGGCGGAATAAGAGGATATTTTATAGTCGTCTTTTTCACCCAGGAGACCTTCAGGAGCCAAATTAAACCCATCGCTCGCGCGGTGCTGCACTGTGGCAGCTCCCCAAATCCGATCGTTTCCCCCGGAAAGTCTGACGGCACCTTCTTTCGTGCCAAACGATCCGCTTTCGACGCGCGCGCGGATGCTTAATGGACCCCTACCGCTCTTAGTGACGATATTGATTACGCCGCCTACGGCGTTTGCCCCGTAAAGCGCACTCTGCGGTCCGCGGATCACCTCAATGCGATCGATGTCTTCTGTGAGCAAGTCTGAAAAGTCAAAGGTGCCGTCGCTACCGGCATTGGCTTCGATTCCGTCAATGAGCACGAGCGTGTGGTTCGCCTCGGCACCGCGAATACGCACCTGAGTCAATCCGGCTGGCGATCCCGTCCGATTGACCGACACCCCCGGCAAACTGCGCAGCGCATCTGCAGCGTGGCGGATCTGCTGACGCTGCAAATCGTCGCCGGTCACGACGGTAACGGCCGTTCCCAGATGAGCGGCGGGAATGCCTCCCGCTTGATTTGAAGCAGCTTCGGATTTGGCAGCACCTTCTTCCGCAACTTCCGCCGGCCCTTCCTGCTGAGAAACTCCATTCGATGCCGGTGATGTGGTGGCGGCGGACTTTCTTTTCGGCGCGGACCGAGGCGCTTCCAACGTAGCGCCCTCTACGACGATCCCCGGCAATTCGAGCGTCGTTTGCGCCTTGGCCGGCGCGCTCATGCCGGCGGCGAGAAGCGGGATAATTGAAACCGGGGAAAGAAGATGAGCTAGAGACGCACTGCGAACTGAATGTGTAGGCATGTTTGCTCCGCACGGCTTAATCGTGGGAGCACCGCAGCGCAAATGGGCATCGAGGCAGCTCTGAGAGAAAACCAGCGCACCAGCCAAACAGTAGCGGCGGGACGCTAGTCAGAGCCAGGTCTTGACGACCACGCAATCTGACGTGCCCCCACAGGGTTACACATCAGTCGCCGCTACGGCTGATCCGTCCCGGCGCTCACCCCGCGCGTCGGATGGGCGACTCGTGCCGGCAGGTCTCCTGGCTCGCGGCTCGGACGCTTCGTCCGGCCTTCCCGGCCCGAATAGCTAGGCCAGTGGCATATGTGGACGAAACTCGCCGCCTACAGTTGCGGGGGCAGCCACGGATTGAGGCTCTTGCAGCCTTTCACCGTGTTCCCTTTTCACCCGTCCGTGTCATTGCACTGGTACGGGAACCGGCACGCGAAAAAAACAATCAGACCTCCGCCGGCTGGTCAAGCAACCTCTGGGTTAACAATTTCGTCAGTTTACGTGCGAGGCCGGCGTGCAACGGACCTTACGCGCAATCGCTCTTCGCGACGCGAGATCGAATTTCTCTAATCGGGGTGAAGAAAAATAACAGCTACGTTTACAGGCAGAGGAGCGCGCTGCCCATCGCGGCCAAATCCATCAGGATGGCCTCACCGCGCACTGCATAGAGATAAACGGCGCCCAGCATCAGCGCCGAAATCGCTGCACCGGCGATGAGCTTCTTCGAGACCTGATCCATGCTCCTCACCATCTGCAGTAAAGACTAGCACAACCGGCTCCGTTGCACGAGTCGTCAACCCAAGACCGGAGACGATCCCGCCAGACGCGGTACTGGGCGTTCCTGAATCGGCCAATGGACAGCCGCAGCGAACAGTCCGAAGCCGATCGAAATCCACCACATCGCATCGTACGAGTTGGTCATGTCGTAAAGCCGGCCGGCAAGCCACAGTCCGGCGAACGATCCGACCTGATGGGACAGGAACACGAATCCAAACAGCATCGACATCCACGTCGTTCCAAAGAACGTGGCGACGAGGCCGCTGGTGAGAGGTACGGTGGACAGCCAGAACAAGCCGAGCATCGCGCTAAGCGTAATCACCACCGGGCCATTGATCGGGAGAAAGAGAAGACCGAGGAACACGAAGCAGCGCATGAAATAGATGACGCTGAGCCCGATGCGCTTTTGGACGAATCGCGCCGACTGCCCAGCGAGATACGTGCCGATGATGTTGGCAATGCCGACGGCCATCAACGCCCAGACACCAACGCTCGGATCCAGACCCTTGTCGGCGACAAACGCCGGCAGGTGCACGGAATAAAAAGCCACATGGAATCCGCAGACGAAAAAGCCGGCGGTGAGCAACCAGAAGCTCGGATAGGCAAAGGCCTCGTCGAACGCCTCCCTGAGTGATTGCGGCTTCGCGCTCGACTGCTGCGTGACTGGCTTTCCGCTCAGCGGCCAGGCCAAGGGAATCATCAGTGCGGCAGTCATCGCCAGAACCAGCAGGCTCGTCTGCCAACCGAGCCATTCGATCAGCACATGCGCATAAGGAAATGCAACGAAGCCGCCGATCCCTCCAGCCATGCCGAGCGATGCGATGGCCGCCGTGCGCTTTTCGGGAACCACCAGCCGTCCGACAGCGCCAACCAGCGCGGTTACGCCGGTTCCGCAAACGCCAATGCCGAGCAGGACACCGCTGAGGTAAAGCTCCATCGGCGACTGGGCCGTGTACATCAGATAGAGCCCCACCGACGTCGCAAGCGCGCAGCTCACAATCACACGCCCGGCGCCGTACTTGTCGGCAATAGCGCCCGCCACCACAGCCCCAATGCCCCAGACGAGGTTCGCGATCGCCATCGCGTTGGAAAATGGCTCGCGGCCGATATCGAGCTCCGTCGTCATCGGCTTGAGATAAAGGCCCATCACCTGCCGGAGGCCCATGGCCATGCCGACGATCAGCCCGGCCGTCAGGATAATAGCCCAGGTGGGCAAACGGGCCTTTGAAGGTTGAGTGGTCATCTGAGGCTCGCGTGAAGTTCCGACCGGTAGTGTTATGGCACAACTCGGGCCAGAGGTATGTTGAGGAATTTACATGGCCCTAATCAGAAAAATTTATCTCGGTGCGAGCGAGGCTGCAGACAAATTTGCCTCGGCAGATTTTCCTGGCTCCAGCCAGCGGTGCTCGACTTGCACGACCGGTCCATCCGGTTCTCGGATACCTCGGCCGATCAACTCGATCTGCCAGCCATGCTCCCTCTTGGGCGGATGCAGCCGGTAAATGTTGTATCGGGCCAGGGGTTCGTGGCGGCTTAAACGCCCGATCGATGCCGAAGCGATACCCACCACCGGCATAAGCCCCGTGGACGTTCGGTGCCAGCTCACCATGTCGCGATGGTTATGGCCGTGGATGACCAGCTCTGCCCCGGTCTCCAGCAGCACGCGCTCCAACTCGGCCGCATCCTTCAGATCACGGCCCGGCTTGATCTGGGAAACCAACGGCGGGTGATGGATCATGACAAGGCGGAACATGCCCCGTTCCCGGAGGGCGTGCAGGATCTCGCGACACTGCCGGATTTGCTCAGCCCCCACCTCGCCTGAGGCAACCCCGGGCGGTGTCGGCACGGCCGAATTGAGGCCCACCAGCGCCACCGAAGGGCCGATCCGGCGCACGTAAGGAAAGCGCGGGCCTGGGCCTGGCGCCAGCTCCGCCCCCCACTCGTCCGATTCCATGTAGCGCGCCCAGCGCCCGACGCCCGTATGGCGGCGTAGCCGCGTGTAGATGTCATGGTTGCCGGGTACGACAGAGACGCGTTCAGGCGGCCCAAGCGTGTGCAGCCACAGCAGCGCCCTTTCGTATTCCTGCGGCAGGCCCAGGTTGATCAGATCCCCGGAAACGGCGATGTGGTCCACATGCTGGTGTCGCAAATCCTCCACCAGCTGATCCACCACGGCGCGCAGATGCGACCGGCGGCGGCGAACGACCCAGTTCGCGTAACCCAGAAAGCGTTTCGCGTTCCAATAATTCGGCCAGAAGATCGCCAGCGGAGCCAGGTGGACATCGGACAAGTGTGCCACCGTAAGCTGGGGATTCATATTTGCTGTCACCGGATCTTGCGCCTCATCCAAACCGTTCGCATGCTTGCGTCTTCAGCCGTTCCACTGGGTCGATCTTAGGACCGCTCGATCGACAAGGATTTGGAGCCGAGCGTGCATTTCGAGAAAGCCATCCGCGCTGTTCTGCAAAGGTATTGGCGCATTAAGCGCAGTCTCACAATGGGCGCTCAAGGAATCGTGCTCGACGCAAATGGCCGCGTGCTGCTCATTCGTCATACCTATCGATCCGGCTGGCACTTTCCGGGTGGCGGCGTGGAGAAGAATGAAACGGTGCGGACAGCATTGCGACGCGAGCTCAAGGAGGAAGCAGGCATCATCTTGACAGGCGAGCCCGAGCTTTTCGGCGTGTACGCAAATTTCCGCGTGTTTCCGTCCGATCACATCACCGTTTTTCTGGTGCGCGAGTGGGAGCAACCCACCGTGCCCCGCGCCAATCACGAGATCGCCGAGCAGGGCTTCTTCCATCCGGATACCTTGCCCGACGGCACCGTTGGTCCGGTGCGCCGTCGCCTTGAGGAGCTGCTGCATAACGCCCCGCGCTCGGAGTGGTGGTAGCTTGACGCGCTCCGCGCCCAGGTACAAAAGGCCCTTTACTTCCAGAAAAAATGATCTACAGCATGCGCCTATGACTCAGCGGATGCCAGTTTCGAACAGAGCTCAGCGACGAGGCCGTTCCTGAAACGGGCCGTACGCCTGCGCCCGCATTGCAGGCAATCACCATCACAAGCCAGTCGCTAAGCACATTCGAAACAAATGGCTTCCAATGTCGTAGTCCGGCCAGTTGTGCCGGAGGATTTGCCGCAGATTTCCTCCCTTCATGCCCGGGTTTTCGGGCCCGGCTGCTATGCACGCACCGCCTACCGCATCCGCGAGGGCACGCCGCCCATTTCGCGCTTCTGCCGTAAGGTTCTCATGGATGGCCGCCTCATCGCAGCGATCCGCATGACGGAGGTGCGCATCGGCGGAAAGCCGGGAGTTCTGCTGCTTGGTCCTCTCGCCGTCGAGCCCGAGTGTGCCGGCCAAGGCTATGGCCGCCGGCTCGTGGCGGAAGTTATGGCTGCGGCCAAGGCCGAGGGGCTTCAGCTCATCGTCCTTGTCGGAGATGAGCCGTATTACGGCCGCTTCGGGTTCGTGCGCGTGAAGCCGGGCCAGATCACGCTTCCCGGCCCCGTCGATCCAGCCCGCGTTCTCGCTGCTGAGCTTGTTCCTGGTGCGCTGGAAGAGTATCGCGGCCTGATTACTGCTGACGAGGACGCAATCCACGCCTACCAGGCGCAACAAACGAGCCCGCGCCTTCGGCAGGCGGCGGGCTGAGCCGCCCGCTTTAGTCGAGAAACGGGTCTCTCACCAAAATCGTGTCCTCGCGCTCCGGGCTCGTGGACAGCAGCGAAATCGGGCACTCGATCAGTTCTTCGATGGCCCGCACATATTTCACGGCCTGAGCCGGAAGATCGGTCCAGGAACGCGCACCTCGCGTGGACTGCGACCAGCCTTCGAAGGTCTCGTAAATAGGCTGCACACGCGCCTGCGCGTTGTGTCCCGCCGGCAGCCGGTCGATCCGCTCGCCGTCCAGCATGTAGCCGACGCAAACCTTTATTTCCGAGAAACCGTCCAGCACGTCGAGTTTGGTTAGGGCAATTCCGTCGATACCCGACACCTTGGTGACCTGCCGCACGAGGCAGGCATCGAACCAGCCGCAACGGCGTTTCCGGCCAGTGACGGTGCCAAACTCGTTGCCACGCCGGCCGATCTCCTCGCCGAGCTCATCATTAAGCTCTGTCGGGAACGGCCCTGACCCCACGCGTGTCGTGTAGGCCTTGGCGATGCCTAGTACGTAGCCAATCGCGCCTGGCCCCATTCCAGATCCTGTCGCAGCCTGCGCCGCCACGGTGTTCGAGGATGTAACAAACGGATAGGTGCCGTGATCGACGTCGAGCAGGATCCCCTGCGCGCCTTCGAACAGAATGCGGGCGCCTGCTTTTCGCTTGGCGTCGAGCAGGCCCCAGGTCACGTCCATGTAGGGCAGGATCTTCGGGGCGATCTCGGTTAGCTCCCGCATCAGCTCGTCCTTCGAGACCAGCGGCTGGCCGAGTCCGCGGCGCAATGCATTGTGGTGAACGAGAATACGGTCGACCTTGGGGCCGAGCGTGTTGAGGTTCTTGAGGTCCTGGACGCGAATCGCCCGCCGCCCGACCTTGTCCTCGTAGGCCGGGCCGATGCCGCGCCCGGTCGTGCCGATGCGGCCGTCACCTGCCGCCTGCTCCCGGATCACATCCAGCTCGCGATGGAGCGGCAGAATAAGGGTGGCATTCTCCGCGATACGCAGGTTGTCGCGCGTGATCGAAACGCCCTGGCTCTTCAGCCGTTCGATCTCTTCGGCCAGCGCCCAGGGATCGATGACGACGCCATTGCCAATAACCGCAAGCTTGCCTGGACGCACCACGCCTGACGGCAGCAGGGATAGCTTGTAGGTCTGACCGTTGATGACAAGCGTATGACCCGCGTTATGGCCGCCCTGGAAGCGCACCACTACGTCGGCGCGCTCGGAAAGCCAATCCACGATCTTGCCTTTTCCTTCGTCGCCCCACTGGGCGCCGACCACAACGACGTTTGCCATAAGCGGTCCCTTGTCATGAAATGACCCCGGTCTGCGCCCCGGGGTCTCAAGCGGACTCTATAGCCCAACAGGCAGTGTCCGCACTAGGCGGCCACTTGGCCAATCATCGGTTGAAGATGATGTTTTTCGCCGCGGGCCAGCTGATTCGGTAACCAAACTCGATCACCTTTTCCTCGTCCGGAGCGAGCTTGTCCTCCCACGCCAGAACGCCCCGCTTTCCGTCGACGTCACGCACAGTCGGCGGCTGGCGACCGATCAACTCTACCTTGATGTCCTGATTCAGTGAGGCCGGGATCTGGTCGAGAACGGTGAAGGCAATGGGGCGCTCATGCAGGTTCTTTACCGTGATGCGATAGTTGCGCTGATCGGTCCGCGAGGTCGAAATCAGGCCGCTCTCGCCGCGCTTCTCGTCAGCCACCGAATAGCGAATCCGCACGGCATCGTCGGGACCAAAGCCGAGCTCGTGCTCGTCGCCGCCGGAAAGCTGCGGCAGTTTCCCGATCCCAACGAATGTCTGGTCGCGGAACAGAGAAACCTGCCCGGGCAAGTATACGCCACCCTTTGGCAACGTGATTTTCGCGTAGAGATACGCCCGCTCCTGGCGCTTCGGCACAGCCCGCACCAGCAACGTCGGCTCGAGCTGCGCTTCATCGATGACGACGCGTTTTACCTCCCCCGTGTTGTCGACGGTCACGCGGCCTGGAACAGCAAACGTGGCAGCGAACTCCGAAATCGTCGCCTCTGCCATCCGCTCCTTCGCGGCCTCCCGCTCAGCCGCATCTCTGGCGACCCGCTTTGCGGCACCGGCTGCTGGCGCCGCAAACCTCTCCCGCGGCGCGGCTTCCATGGCCACGGCAGGAGGCGCTGGCGGTGGCTGCTCGGGCTCGAAGTCAACAGTGATCGGCCGGAGGTCCGGTGCTGCGACGTTGCTCGCCGGCCGCGTCGTCGACAGGGTGACGGCCACGTCCTGCCAGACTTCACCAGTTCGTTGTTGGATGATCGCCCGGCGCGTCAGCGCCAGTTTGGGCTCTGCATTTTTCGAACCGGTCGACAGGCGAGCGTCGTAAACCGGCGTCCACGAAGCATCCGGCACCTGGTACCGCACGACGAGGTCCGCTTCGAGCGGCATTGCGGTCGCGAGGTGCACCCTGACCTCGGTGCGCTCTTCGATGGGCGGTGCTTCCTCGGAAAGCTCTTTGTCGAGCTCCTCGATCCGTCGATCGATTTCGCGGATCCGGATGCGCGCGTCCTGGATCGCGCGCTGCACATCCGCCATGCTCGTCCCGATCAAAGTCAGTATCTGCCCCCAGTCCTCGCGCGGCGCCACTTGGCCTGCTGCGGGCGGTGGCAGAGGTCGCGTCGGCAGCTCGGCCAGCTTTCCGATGAAAGCCTTCTGCGTCTCGGCCGTTTCGATGCGAGCTTCGTAGCCCGCGCGCTCGTCCTGCAGTCGCTCGATCTCGTCCTCGATTCTGCGCCGCCGCGACTGCCTCGCTTCTTCATCGGCGCGCGGTAAGACGATCCGCCGGCTATCGACCGCCCCGATCTCAAGCCGCCCCGTTGCCTGACCCTCAACGCGGATTGAGTTCGCAACGGCCTGCTGCGGCAGATCGCTGAGCACGACAGTGTGTTCGCCCGCATCGAGTTGGACGCGCACCACCCGGCGGACCTCAGCTCCCGATGGGAACACCGTCACGGCATCGACTTTCGACGACGCGCGGATTTCGGCAGCTTCGAGCGGAGCCGCGAAAACCAGCAGCATCACGAAGCCGGAAGCAAGACGCATGATTTCCTCCCCAAAACGCGCTTGTCGTGCGCCAAGTGGAGACATGAGCCAAGGTTCATGTCTCCACTGTGACCAAAGCCCGGCATCCCCGAGACCGCAATGACCTTGATCAGAACTCCAGCCGATGCGCGCGCGTCACCATTGGCAGCGCTCTGACTTTGGCGAGAATTTCGTCCGTCACCGGCTCGTCGACGGCAACAAGGCAAATAGCATCGCCACCCGGCCGATCGCGGCCAAGGCTGAGAGTGGCGATGTTGACACCGGCCTCCCCCATGAGCGAGCCGAACTTGCCGATAAAACCAGGCTTGTCCTGGTTCGTAATGTAGAGCATGTACCGGCTGAGCTCGGCTTCCATGTTGATGCCCTTGATCTGAATGATCCTCGGGCGTCCATCGGAAAACACGGTGCCAGCCACCGATCGCTCGCCCCGCTCGGTTTCGACGGTGAGGCGCATATACGTTTGGTAAGCACCCTCTTCGCCGCGCTTCACTTCTTCGACGACCAGCCCACGCTCCCGCGCCATCGCGGGCGCCGAAACCATGTTCACGTCGGTGATGTGCGGCCGGAGCAATCCTGCGAGCAGTGCTGCCGTCAGCGCCTTCGTATTCATCTCGGCAATTTCGCCGGTGTACTCGATCTTGACGTGCTTTAGACGGGTCTCGGTGAGCTGACCGGCGAACGAACCCAATTGCTCCGCCAGCTTGATGAACGGGCTGAGCTTCGGCGCCTCTTCCGCCGTAATGCTCGGGAAATTGATCGCGTTGGAGATAGCGCCGGAAAGCAGAAAATCGGACATCTGCTCGGCAATCTGCAAAGCGACTTTCTCCTGAGCTTCAGTCGTCGATGCGCCGAGGTGCGGTGTACAGATGACGTTGTCGAGCGTGAACAGCGGATTTTCGCGCGCCGGCTCTTCTTCGAAAACGTCGAGTGCGGCGCCAGCAATCCGGCCCTCCTTCAAGGCCTCGTAAAGCGCGGCTTCATCGATCAGGCCGCCCCGCGCACAGTTGATGATGCGCGCTGTCGGCTTCATCTGCGCAAGCGCCTTTACGTCGATAATTCCCCGCGTGCGCTCCGTCAGTGGCGTATGCAGCGTGATGAAATCAGCGCGGCGGAATAGCTGATCCAGCTCCACTTTCTCGACGCCGAGTTCAATTGCGCGCTCGGGAGACAAAAATGGATCGTATGCGATAACACGCATTTTCAGGCCAATGGCACGATCCGCAACAATCGAGCCGATATTTCCGCAGCCGATGATGCCGAGCGTTTTTCCGAACAGCTCGACGCCCATGAACTTCGACTTTTCCCATTTGCCGGCTTTTGTCGAACGATCGGCCTGCGGAATTTGGCGAGCGAGCGCGAGCATTAGCGAAATGGCGTGCTCAGCGGTAGTGATGGAATTGCCATAGGGCGTATTCATCACGATGATGCCGCGCGCCGTGGCCGCGCGTACGTCGATATTGTCGACGCCAATGCCCGCTCGACCGACGACTTTCAGCCGCTTGGCCGCGGCGATGACTTTCTCCGTTACTTTCGTCGCAGAGCGAACTGCGAGGCCGTCGTAATTGCCGATGACTTTTTCGAGCTCTTCCTTGCTGAGGCCGACCTTCACATCGACTTCGATGCCGCGTTCCTTGAAAATGTCGACAGCCGCTGGCGAAAGTTCATCGGAAATGAGGACTTTGGGAGCCATGGGGATAATTCCTTCTGCAACGGGGCAGCGCTCGCCGGCGAAAACGCCGAACGAGCGAGGCTAGATTTTGCGATGTGTTTTCCGGGTCCTGCCGGTCAGGCAGCCTTCGGCAGGCTGGTGCGGGCAGTTTCAAACGCCCAATCGAGCCAAGGCGTCAGCGCCTCGAGATCCGAACGCTCGACAGTTGAGCCCGTCCAGATCCTGAGGCCTGGCGGTGCCTCGCGATAAGCGGCGATGTCGTAGGCAACGCCTTCCTTATCGAGCAAACCGGCAATCTGTTTCGCGAACGCCCATTGCTGCTCGACACTGAGTTGCGCGACAGCTGGGTCTACAATGCTCAAGCACACGGACGTATTTGAACGCGTGGCCGGATCACGCGCAAGATTGGCAACCCATGGCGTCCGTTCGACCCAATCGAAAATCACCTGCGCATTGGCATCCGCGCGTGCCTGCAATGCCCTGAGGCCACCGATGCTTTCCGCCCAGGCGAGCGTATCGAGCCAATCCTCGACGCAGAGCATGGAGGGTGTGTTGATCGTCTCACCCTCGAACACCCCGCTCATGACCTTGCCGCCCTTTGTGAGACGGAACAGCTTCGGCATCGGCCAGGGCGGCGTATAGCTCTCAAGACGCGCAATAGCCCGCGGGCTCAGCACCAGCATGCCGTGCGCCGCCTCGCCGCCGAGCACCTTCTGCCAGGAGAATGTCGCGACATCGATCTTGCTCCAATCGACGTCCTGCGCGAAAGCCGCCGATGTGGCGTCTACCAGCGTCAGCCCCTCGCGATCCGCAGGAATCCAATCGCCATTGGGAACACGCACGCCGGACGTGGTGCCGTTCCAAGTGAAAACGACATCACGGCTGAAGTCGACTTTGCTCAGATCCGGAAGGGCGCCGTAGTCGGCCTCGTGCACACGAACATCCTGCAGCTTGAGCTGCTTGAGAATATCGGTGACCCACCCTTTGCCGAAGCTCTCCCAGGCCAATGCCTCGACGCCACGCGCACCCAGCAGGGACCACATGGCCATCTCGAATGCACCCGTGTCCGATCCGGGAACGATGCCGCAGACGTAATCTTCAGGCAAACCAAGGAGCTGGCGCGTTTTGTCAATCGCGAGCCTGAGGCGTGCCTTGCCTTCTTTCGCTCTGTGGGAGCGGCCCAGAAATGCGTTTTTGAGGACTTCGGGGGACCAGCCGGGGCGCTTGGCGCAGGGGCCGGAGGAGAAATGCGGTCTGGCCGGCCGCACAGCCGGTTTCGTCGAGTGAGTCATGTGCCTACCCTTCCAGATAGATGCTCCTCGTTGGGGAGGAGTGGCCCGCCGCTGTGGTGAATGATGCGGCGCAAAAAGTCAATCTGGAAAGCAGGCCGATGGTGTCGCGGGGGGCTAAGGGTGGCGCGGACGCCCCACCCTGGATGAGCCGCGCACACTTGCGGCGCATCCGGAGTTAAGGCGTCTAGATCAATACCCCTTATTGAATATTCCAGCGCAGACCGAGGCGAATTTGGTGCTCGTGAATGTCGCCGGTCGAGAAGTTGCTCTTTACACCATTGATATCGAGGTCGATGTCGCTCCCGCTGATGTAAAGATAGCGATAATTGAGGTCGAGCATTGTGACAGGCGTAATGCTGTAGCTCACACCGGCCATCAAAGCGGCCGCAAATGTGACATCATGAGTGCTGTCTTTCGCGCGTGTCGATCCTTGTAAGGAGCAGCTCAGATCTTCTTCGCAGACGATTTCGTCGTTTGCGAAACTCCGTTCGAGCTTATTCATCGCAAGCCCGATACCAGCTCCGATATATGGTCTAAGCGATCCTGCGTGGCCGAAATCATAGTAGGCATTGAATAATAAGAGCCCAGAGCTAAGTTCGGCCACATCTTGTGTTTCACCCGCAATCAGATCACCAGTATATCCCCAGCTGGGGCCAACAAATGCCTCCTCTGGGTAAGCATAGGTTCCCCTGATTTTCAGCTTCTGTCGCGACCGCCCCTCAAGCGTGAGATCTGTTCGAAAATTAGAAGTCCAATAATAGCCAATTCCAGCACCATAATTTAAGGTGGAGATGGTGTCATCGTCCAGCCACGAGCTAGGTGTACCGAATGGTGTGGATGTATCCCAATAGTAAAGGTTATATCCGTACCTGATGCCATTTTCAGATGCATTTGGGACAGAAAACCCAACGCCCAAATCCCCCCGCAAATACCACCGGGCAGCATAATCCGGGATTGGCGCCGGGGCCGGAACGGGAACTGCAGCGCGGCGATCCTTGACGCTTCCCCTGCCCCACCAGCCGTCAGCAGTTGCCGGAGCGGATGCAATCAATCCCGTTGCCAATGCGCCAATTGTCAGCGCCACGCTGAATGATTTTTTGAACATATGCGATGCTCCCCCAAGTCAGGCAGCACTCTGGGTCGAGCGCCGCCGCCCCCTTCAATACGCATACGCACACGGTTACTCGGCAGACCCGAAGGCAATTGCGCGGGCCCAGCGCCGCTCAGGGCAGATCAGGCGAAATGCCGCCATAACGGCGGCTTCCTGAACACGCGCTGTTTCAAATCGGGACTATCGGCAGAAATACTTTAAGGGAGCATTAAAGCGGTCGGCTGGTGCCGGTGAAATCATTCCGCCGCATCCACCAGCGCCGCCTCCCGCACCGCTTCGGCGATATCGTTAACCACATTGGAGACGAGCTTCTCGTCGTCGCCTTCGGCCATGATGCGGATAACAGGTTCAGTGCCCGACGGCCGAATGACGAGCCGGCCGGCCGCCCCGAGCCGTGACTTGCCGTCCTCGATGGCTTTGCGGACGTTCTCCCTCTCCAGCGGGCTGCCGTTCGCATACCGGACATTACGGAGCACCTGTGGCACAGGCTCGAACCTGCGGCAGACTTCGCTCACCGGCTTGCCCGCCGAAACCACAGCAGCAAGGATCTGCAGGGCCGCAATGAGACCGTCTCCGGTCGTCGCAAAATCGGAAAGCACGATGTGGCCTGACTGCTCGCCACCAACGTTGTAGCCATGGCGCCGCATGTGCTCCACCACGTAACGGTCGCCCACCGGAGTTCTTGCGAGCGTCAGCCCCAGGCCGTTCAGATACCGTTCTAGGCCCAGATTAGACATAACCGTCCCGACGATCCCGCCGCCCACCAGGCGGCCGGACTTCAGCCAGCTTTCGGCAATGACCGCCATGATCTGGTCGCCGTCCACCAGCCGGCCTTTCTCGTCCACGATGACGACACGGTCTGCGTCGCCATCAAGTGCGATGCCGATGTCGGCGCGCAGCTCGCGCACCTTCTCCATGAGGGCTTCGGGCGCAGTCGAACCGCACTTGTCGTTGATGTTCGTTCCGTTCGGCGAAACGCCGATCTTGATGACCTCGCCGCCCAGCTCCCACAGTGCCTCCGGAGCCACCTTGTACCCGGCACCGTTGGCGCAATCGATCACAATGCGCAGGCCATCGAGGCGCAAATCCCGCGCCAACGTGCGCTTCGCAAACTCGATATACCGCTCCTGGGCGCTCTCGACACGCGTTGCCCGTCCGATGGCATCGGGGCTGGCCAGCAGCTCCTGGATGTTCGAATCGATCAGCCGCTCGATCTCTGCCTCGACCTCATCTGAAAGCTTGTAGCCGTCGGCGTTGAACAGCTTGATGCCATTATCTGAATACGGATTGTGAGAAGCCGAGATCATCACGCCGATATCGGCGCGCAGCGACCGCGTGAGCATGGCGACGGCCGGTGTCGGCAGCGGACCGAGCAGGAACACATCGCATCCCACAGCGGTGAAGCCGGACATCAGCGCGGATTCGATCATGTAGCCGGACAGCCGGGTGTCCTTGCCGATCACGACGCGCACACGGCTTTGTCCATTCGCCAGCACCCGCCCAGCCGCCATGCCGACCTTGAGCGCAATCTCCGAGGTCATGGGACTGCGGTTCGCAAGACCACGAATGCCGTCTGTGCCGAAGTAACGACGTGACATTGGACTACCCAGCTCCTGCATTCCGTACTTGCATTGCGCTAAACTGTGGCGGACGTGTGCTGCACCCTCACGCCCAGGGCTCTAGGATTCGCTTATACCAGCTACCGGACGGTTACCGGATCAACGCCGGATGACTTCAACAAGATGCGCCGGCCCGCGGGGGCGGACCGGCGCCGGGGGAGAGTGCCTCAGGTGCGGCTTAGAGCTTTTCGAGATGCGGTATGGGGTCGACCGCCGTTGCACCCTTGCGCACCTCGAAGTGGAGCTGCGGTGTTTCGGCTTTCCCGGAGTTGCCGGCTTTGGCGATGATCTGGCCACGCTGCACGCGGTCGCCGCGCGCCACCTTCAGCTCGCTGTTGTGGGCGTAAGCAGTGGTCCAACCGCCATCGTGCCGGATCAGAATGAGATTGCCGTAGTCCTTGAGCTCGTCGCCGGCATAGACGACCACGCCGCTTTCGGCTGCGCGCACCTCTGCACCGTACGGCACCGCGAACTTGATACCGTCGTTGAAGCTGCCATCGGGCTGCTTGCCGAACCCGGCGATAACCCGCCCCTTCACAGGCCAGCGGAACTTGCCGACACCGTCAGCCTGCTGCTCGGCACTGGTGTTGTCGGCCTCAGACGCGGCCGCGTCCACATTCATCTCCGGGTTGGACAGCGGAGCTCCTGGCGGAACATCCGTCATGACCTGCTCGGTGGCCCGGGCTACGCGCTCTTCCTTCCGCGCGTTGATGATGACCGGCGCCGCCGGATCCGATGATCGGGCTTGCGGGGCTGGAGCTTCGGCAACCGTAGTGGCAGGGGCCGGCTCCTCATGGGCGTTCGCAGCCGGCTCTGGCGACTGGGCCACGACGGGCTTGGACTTGGACCGCGGGATCTTCAGCACCGTACCGGCGCGGATCCGGCGAACATCCGTGATGTTGTTGATCCGCTGAAGCTCGGCAAGCGGTACGCGATACCTGACGGAGATGCCGTAAAGGTTATCCCCGGGTCGCATGGTGTAAGTCTCGTAGTCGCCCTCGTCCTCGCCTGCGCCGGAAGCTGCTTCGACAACGGGTTCCTCGTCGTAAGCAACGTCGGAGCTCGGAGATCTCGTCAACGGTTGGCTCGGAGTGCTTTCGCTATACGAGTCGGTGCCCAGCGAAGCCACCTGCTTTTGCTCATTCGCCGGAATGGACCGGCGGCGGGCCGCGGCAATGTTTGCGTTCTTCGGCAGCCGCAGCTTCTTGCCTGGCTTCAGCACCGGGCTGTTGAGCGCATTGATGGTCATCAGCTCGCTGATGGAAACGTTGTAGCGGTCCGCGATGCCGATGAGCGTGTCGCCCGGCTGGACTTCGATCAGATAAGGATCATCGTTCGACGCGCCCGTCGGCTCACTCTTCACGTGGGTCGACGAAGGTCGGACGGGCGGCACATAGCTCGAGCTCGACCCGGCGGGTGAAGAAGGTCTGTAGGCGTCGTCGGTGGTGTTCGGCGTCAAGGCAGCGTATTGCCGCCGCTCGTCACGCTGAGGCTGCTGATAATTGTCATCCCACGGCAACTTGGAGCGCGCCGGGGGGACGTAGGAATTGCCTGCATGCTGCGAGGACGACGGTACAGTCGTGTTGTATCCATTCGACGTGTTATAGTTGCCGTGGGAAGAGCCAGCGTACCCACCGACGTGGCTTTGGCTCGGCGTCGAACGGGAATCGTAGCCGCGACCGTAGTCGTAAGCCGATGATCCGCCTGCGTAGCGATCATAGGATGATCCACCGTAACCGCCGCCGCCATAGGGCTCGGAATCGGCGAGGCGCGATCCACCGTTTCCGTAGACGCTTGCGGGAGGGATGGGAGCTGAGGAAAGCCGATTGGTGCTCCCCGTCAGGCTATAGGTCGGCCCACTAAAGCGGGTCACATCGGCGCTGCAAGCGGCCAGGGCAATACCGAGTCCGACAGCAACCAATTTCGGTGGCAACGCCTGGGAAGCTTCGGCCCATGAGGACCGGCATACGCTACGCAACATGAATACACACCTCATTTACCTCCTGCCGTTTAACCATGAGAGGGTTAAAGGGGTGTTAACGAGGTGCCGGTTCACGCGGCCCAACGTTCTGAAACGGAGCAGCTTCTTACCGCTCTTTTGTTAGTCCGCCCCCATTGCATCAACTGTTCGGCTGATGCGTGTCTCGAAATTGAACGCGTGCGCGGAAAGCAGCGCTCAATCACAAGAATAACGGCCACACTATTTACCAGATGAGCGGTTCTTCGTAGACGAGCTCGCCATTCATCACGAGCCCCTTGATGGCCGCGTGCCCCTTGCCGTCCACGGCCAGAACCACCGCAAGCTTCTGGTCCCGTGCCAGCTTTTCAAGCTCCGGGCCCTTGCCTTCGGGCACAAAGTAGCTCTCAATGCCGTAACGCACGAATACATTGCCCGATCCGGAGTTATTTCGCGCGTCATACTGCACCCGGCCGAGCAAAACGACGTGATCCGATGCAGTCACATTCGGATACGTCCGAGTCGCAGCGACAGGTTGGTAATTTCCGTCCTCCTCCTTTTTCAGGGTGACGTAGATTTTCTGCCCCTTGTCGAGCTTCCCTTCGATAAGGTGCCCGGGAAGACGCGTCACCTCATAGGTGAGGTTGACATAATCGCCCCGAAAAAGACTGCGCGGATCAACTGGCACAACAGGCAAAACCACCTCACGGCCATGCGCCAAAAGGGTGACGCGCTCCGCGATCATCCAGCCTAGGACCACCGTTTGGGCTGCCGCCGCGACAACGATAGGGAGCGAGATCTTCCGCCGAGACTTCATGGCAGGCTCTCCCTCGGTTGAGCTTGCTGCGCGTGCAGGCGATACGCGAGCCACGCCAAGCCAATCACGATCAGGCCAGCGATCAAGAAGAATAGCGAAGTTCCGAGTAGCGTACCTATCGTTACGAAATAGAGCGCGAGCAATTCCGCCGAGAACCCGGCGTAGCCGAGCCACAGAACCGGCCT
>Ga0207864_1002280_pt1 | contig 18391 bp, 29 predicted proteins | sample HigsolmetaAR202D_FD_184834 | JGI IMG/M metagenome (GOLD analysis project Ga0207864, IMG submission 184834) | Ionic liquid and high solid enriched microbial communities from the Joint BioEnergy Institute, USA - AR20-2-D (SPAdes) (version 2) ... | reverse complement strand
GAAGAACATATCTCCCAGTTAGAACGATTGCGAATATCCTTGGAGCGTCAACATCTTACGAAAGCGGTGAAGTATTGTTGACTACCAGCACCAAAGTTACGGAGAACGAGGATGAGGAACAAAGACACATCCAAATAACTCTAATACAAAATAGAATTTCTGAAATTGATGAAGCGTTAGCTAGAGGTCGCCAAAATCTCCAAGCTGCTCAAAATTTGCTCAATGGTGCTTTGAGTGATCCAAAGGCTGCGGAATCTGTGTCGATGTATCAATGGATGGTTGACCAAGCACAGACATCCATTTCAAAGCTAGAGCAGGAGAAATCTGATCTTGAAACTAAACTCAATGCATTGCAAAATCAATAACCACATAAACCAGGAGTCCGCCAAACGAAGGACTCTTTTTTATTACAGAAATCTTCTGCCTTCCGGCCTGATCCGGTATTCGCCAGGAGGCAAACGGTCGTCATGGGGAGAAGGTGGAGGCGGAACATAGTCCTTAACTTCGAGGTAGCCTTTTTTGCCAAGGTCGCTAATGTAGCGACCGTTATAAATAACGGCAAAGATTATCCACGTGATAATCAGGCCGAATCCGAATGTAAAAAACCCGACAATGACGTTTGTGATCAACATAACAAAAAACCATTTTAAGTCACCGCGAAGGAGTGGAACGAAAAAACTAAAAAACAGGGTAGTCCAAGAAAAGCCCTTTTTACATTTAATTTCGTGCCCGGAAGCATAATGCCGAAGGGTTATTTTCATACCATCACCTAATGTCGTTTTCTAGTGCTTTCGACACAGAGGTATAAATTTCCTTCTTATTTTCAAGAGTCCGTCTATAGGCGGGCTCTTTTATTATGCCCAAAGGAGGCTAACCATGGCTAACATCCAACCCATCATCCGCATCGAGATCAATCCCAATAGGCCGGTCCCGGAAATCTGCGCCGTTATTATGTCCGTGCTTCCTTATCATCCCGGACAGGACGAGGCCATTTTGAAAGGTATCAGAGACGCGATAGACAAACGGATCGAACTGCTGCAGAAGGGAGATGAAAAGAAGAATGGCTAACAATCGATACTGTAATCTTCCGGGTTCTTCTAAAATTAGCGAAACATATGATCGGATTAATGCAGGGTTCGGGAAAGTACAAGAAGAGATGGATGCGCGTATCGCAGAAGAAGGCAATCTTCAGGGTCAGATCGATGCGCATAAAGCCTCTACGACCGCTCACTCTGCCGATCATATTACGTATAGTGGTCGGGTGCCCGCGACCAACGTAAAGGATGCTATCGACAAGCAAGACCAGCGGATCGATAACCTCGCTGCCAGCGCCGGCGACAGTAATACAGAGATTGTAGATATGCGGCATAGTGCTCCGTTTAATGAGACATTCCCGGTTGCCGGTGATCGGGTTGCAGCGTTGGAGATGGATACGATTGAGCGCGGTATCAACGTAAAGCGGTATGGTGTAAAAGGCGATGGGGTAACAGATGACGCTACGGCGTTGTCTGCGCTGCTGACGGAAATCGGTTCTGCAGAAGCGACAATAATTCTTCCGCGAGGCACTTACATTATCGGCTCCGATGTTACTATTCCCGATAATGTCACGCTAGAATTTAAGCGCGGAGCTAAACTGGCACCTGTAAGTAATGTTACCGTAACGATCAACGGGACGGTCATAGCCGGATTCACTCGCATATTTGCCGGCGACGGTACTATATCCGGTTCCATGGTAGTTGATTTTATTCCACCTCAGTGGTGGGGAGCTAAAGGGGACGGGGTTACTGATGATACAAATGCCCTAATGCTTGCACTCGAGGCCGCTTATAACTCCGGAGTTTATGTAAGGTTAATCGAAGGGACGTACTGTTATACGAATCTTGCGATCTACCCCGGTACGGTGATCTTGGGTGATAAACGGGCGTCGACAATTTTAAAACACATTGGCAGCGGTACGGCGATCGTATCTGGAGCTTCCGGCAATAATTCCTACCCCCAATTAGCTAGGCTAACGATCGAACTTAATCCCAATACAACCGTCGGTATTGACTGGTCCGGTTGCACGATGGGTATACTTTCAGACCTGCGCATTTCTGGCAAAGGGTCAACCGGTATCGGGATTATCCTTGGACGAGGGCCCGAACAAGTAAAAAGCGGGTATTACAACAGTCTGTATGATGTGCAAATTGCGTGTGAACCCGAAGAACCTCATCTCAATATAGGCTTCCAGTTCATCTACGGTGCAAATTCTAATAGGCTTATCGGTTGCCGCACCAATTATGTCGATAATCCTGTTATAATCGAAGCATGCAACAACAACAGCTTTATTTCCAACGCATTTGAGCAATTTGTTCGTGGCATTTACAACAATGGTCGTAACAACTTGGTAGCCGGTAACAGATTCGAAGATCAATCACAAAGTAATAATGCGATTGCGGTTGAACTTGGACCTGATTCACAAGAAAATGTGACGATAGGTAACAACTATACGAATGTGAAGCTTCCTAGGATTTTGGACAACTCAACGTTCCGAAGCAACCAGAACTTTGATTATTATATTCACGATAGCGTCGAAATCAGAATGCGCAACTATCCAATTTCGGGCGCTAAATATGTGGGGCTACAAAAACAAACGCAATTCTTTTCAAATCCCGATGGAACATTTGCTTACTTTGATGCTGGTGTGCTTTCATCGGGGCAAGGATTATTTTTTCGCGAAAATTCGTCTTTGAGAAAAGTAAGTTTGATACAATCAGGATCGTATGGTGGTCGTCCAACTAACGTTGTAACAGGGCATGAGTATTTCGATACATCTCTTGGTCAGCCTGTTTGGTGGAATGGTACGTCCTGGATGCAATCCGGTAAAATAGTTTCTGTTCCATCATCTGCAACATCACCTGGAGTTCCCGGTGATTGGGCGTTCGATACTAATTATTTGTATATCTGTTATGCAACAAACAGTTGGCGTAGGATCGCTTTGAGTTCATGGTGAGGAGGAGTTAAAATGGCATTGTCCATGCAGTATACAACCGTTCAAGGCATTGAGTTGCCGGCAGCCTATATCAAGATCGATGAGCAAAGTGGAATTGAAAAAATTTACATCCGAGTAAGCTATTATGCTTCCAGGGGGCACCGATTGGACGGCAAGGCATGGCTTGAGCAAGAGGTTTACTCCTTTGTTCCGTCTGTAGCAGATGATGCGCCTAATTTTATTAAACAAGGGTATGAATATCTTAAAACGCTGGATAAATTCAAAGTCGCGATTGATGTTTTAGAATAATATCCACTTATGGCTGTGGCAAAAATTACTGTCAAAGAATTATATGGAGTGATAGAATAATCTTGTTAAAACTAGAATAATTGAAACAAGGAGATAATGCCGGATGCAATATGTGCAAAATGTGATCAGACCTAAAAATACTCCATTATTTTTAATATTTATATCTATTTGTTTTAGCTTCTATTACATCGACTTAGGTTTTGCATTTAAACCTTTTATGATATTTTCTCTTTTGTTCTTTTTACTTTCTTTAAATAAATTCGTCATACACAAGCCTATGATCTATGAAAAAATGTTGCTGTTTTACTTTTTGTATTATTGTACAACAGGTTTATTTGCAAAATATCCAGCGGCAAGTTTGAGGTTAATTCTAGGTGTCTGCTTGGTTGTTTTTTGTTATTTTGTAATTAAATACATTATGTCCTTAGCAAGTTTAGAAAATATAGAAAAAACAATTTTAGTCACCGGGATCATCTTTAATTCGCTTTCTCTTATTCTTTATGTAGCCGGAATTTTAAAGCTTGGTTTTATTGGTGGAAACCAGATTAAAGAGTTGGGAGTCATGATGGATCGTGGATTCCCAAGGTTGATCGGATTAACAGCCGACCCCAATATATTTTGTTTTTATAACTTTGTCTTCTTTTTCTTTTACCTTACGCACTTAAACAAAAAGTGGGCTAAAACTGGATTCTTCTTATCATCTGCAACTATGCTGCTGTCTTTATCAAGAGGCGGACTAATATCGATTGCTTTTGGGTTAGGATTAATGTTTTTTACCTCTAGTTTGAGCAAGAAAATTAAAATGGTGTTTGTTTTTCCTATATCTTGTTATCTAATTAATTTACTGATAAAAACAACCATTAATATAGACGTTTTTAAAATGGTGACTGATCGATTTTTAGCCAACGATGGCGGAAGTGGGAGATTAAGCATTTGGGAAAAAGGCTTAGAATTGTTTCAGCAACATCCGATTTTTGGCGTCGGAATAGGTAATTATAGGCCTCATGTTATTGCGGAATATGGTAATGCAATATATATGCACAACACATATCTAGAGACTCTTGTCGAAAGTGGAGTTATAGGAATTACTATTTATGCGCTCATTTTTTTGTTCGTATTTTTTACGTATTTTAAGAATAGGCATCAACTGAATGATAATGGATACCTAATTTACACTTTCATAGCAGTAACATTTATGATGGCCACATACTCTTTTATGGTGAATGAGATTTTCTTTTTAGCTCTGGCCTTAATTTGGAGGTATTTATACGAAATCCAAAGAAAACAATTGATTTAAAAAAGCGCCCAATGGGCGTAGTTTATTTGATGTGATCGTATGATCGAAGTCTACAACCAAAACGTACAGTTCGTCGACTACTTAGAAAAACGACTTCAATATTTAGTAAAAGGGCTCCGAATAATGCGGGGCCTATTTTATTGGGGGGTATGGGGATGGATTATATACCAATCATCGTTTCAGCGGCCGCTGCAATCAGCGGTATCTTCCTCGGGTGGCTTGGTCGTTCTCGCTCGATCCGGAAAGACGTAGCTGCAGAGGCCAGCCAGGACGCCTCGCTGCGTGTTGACGTCGAGTATATCAAACGGGGCGTCGACGACGTGAGGGTCGAGCAAAAGCTGCAAAGGCAGCATTTCGACGCGTTGGCCGAGCGCGTGACGCGGGTGGAGGAATCGGCAAAGCAGGCTCATAAACGAATCGATCGATTGGAGGCGACGGAGTAAATGGATTCCCAACTCTTCACCTGGGAAGCTCTCTCCGCAATGGGGGGAGCTTCTTTGCTGACGTACCTGATCGTGCAGTATACCAAGGGGCTTGTTGACTGCTTTGCAAAATGGCTGCCGACGGACCTGTACGCGGTCGTGATCGCGACGGCCATTCTGACGGCTGCGCAACTCGCCATTGGCGCCGACGCGGGCGACTGGCGGGTGTATGCGCTGGCGTTGGCTAACGGCTTCTTGGTCGCGGCGGCGGCCGGCCAGATGCAGAACAAGGCGCTGAACCCGCCGGGGGCATCCGGGGGCAGCGGGAAAGGGGGATGAGAACCATGGCTAAAGGCATCGATTGCGCGATTCCGCTGACCGCCAATACGGCCAAAGCGATTGCCGCAGCCGGATACACCTTCGCGGCGCGATACCTGGTGCCGGAGCGCTATGCCTGGAAGCGGCTGACGAAGGGGGAAGCGGAGGCCATCACGGCCGCCGGGATGCAGATTGTCAGCGTGTTCGAGACGACCGCCAATCGGCCGGCGGGGGGCGGCGCGGCCGGGATCGTAGACGGCGCAGAAGCCCTCAAAGAGGCTATCGCCATCGGTCAGCCTCTTGGTACGGCCATCTATTTTGCCGTGGACTACGACGCGCAGCCCAAGGACTACGACGCGATTGAGGCGTACCTGCGCGCCGCGTCGTCCGCGATCCCCGGCTATCGGGTCGGCGTTTACGGCTCGTATGCCGTCATTGAGGAGATGGCCCGGCGCGGCGCCGCCAAGCATTTCTGGCAGACCTACGCCTGGAGCCGTGGCAAGAAATCCGCGTGTGCGAACATCTGGCAGCATCAAAACGGCGTGAGCCTGGCCGGCGCGACGGTCGACCTTAACGAATCGTACGGCGGCGAAGGCTGGTGGAACACGAACCCGGTACCGGCGGCCGCACCGCAGCCCAACGAAAAGGATACCATCAAGGTCGTCGTCAACGACAAGCTGGCAGGCTACGGTCGAGCGATTGACGGCCACGTCTATTTGCCGCTGCGGCAGTTCGGGGAGGCGCTCGGCAAGGTGGTCCACTGGGACAATGAGTCCAAGCTGCCATACGTGGACGGCAAGGTCGTGGACGTGTTCGAGATCATAGATGGGGTGACATATGTGGGAGTGCGGGCTGCTGCCGAACTGTTAGGGGCGCAGGTGAGTTGGAACGGAGAGGTCAAGAAGGTGTTTATTTATTGTTAATGATCGGCCCGGGGGCTTCGGCTCCCGGGCTTTTTGCCATGCAACATCACTAATTTATTGTCAAACCAGAAATGAGGATAATAAAATGCGATTATTGGTTTAAATTATTTGCAAAATTAGGAACATGTGTTCTCATTTTGATATTGACTACTGGTAAAAATGCGTTATTATTGGTGAAAGGAGGGAAGTGTTATGTGCCGGAGTGCCCAACCATTCGCCTATTGGTTTATAAAAAACAATTACGATACACCCAGAAATACATTCGATGGAAATATGAAATTGCAAAAGTTGTTATATTTCTCCCAATTAGTTCATCTCGCAAAATATGATGAGCCATTATTCGACGATACGATTTATGCGTTTAGACACGGGTCTGTAGTTGAAACTGTTAGACAACCTTACCATCACGATTTTCAAAATTATGTAATCAGAGCGCTTTCTCAAAAAATTGACCTTACAAGCGAACAACTTGACACTCTCCAAACTGTCGAGGAAATTTTCGGACAATTGTCTGCGTCAGAGCTATCTGATATCAATCATGAACATGTTTCATGGCGTGAATCATACGGTAGATCACTTAGTGGTGGATATTCGTGGAAAGAAAATGCTTATATCACGATAGATCAGTTGCGGAAAAATGAAGTTGACCTCATTAAAGAGACAATTAAAGCTTATGAGGATGGCTTAATGAATGACAATTTTATTGAAATAAATAATGTGAAATTTTATTATGACCCAAATGAAATTGAACTCGACAGCAACTTATTGACTATATTAGAATCTTTTAGCGGGGAAGATTCTTCTTATACAATTTATAAAGACGAAACGGCTGGCTTAGTGATTTTCTAATGCCAATCACTGCTGGTAACGGATTGCTGCTAAAAGCAATCTATGCAGACGGAACGGAGTGTTCAGAACCCCGCACATTTTTAGTAATTGAAACCTCCGATAAGTTTATCCGTGCTTTAAACGTATCGTCAATAAAAGGAAAAGAGCATAAACTTGCTTTGCCTTCCAATGAACGAATTTTAAAATATTCTCCTCCTTTTAAAAGAGATTCATTTGTTAAACTTGACGCTCTTTATGAATTTGAATATTTTTCAGAGTTGGAGTTAAGCGTATTATGCGGGAATCGAACAATGGATCCAGTGCAGTTATCGATAATCCATTCAAAATATTCCCTTTATAGCAACACATATGAAATTTTAAAACAAAGAATCAGTGCACAAGATATTAGATCAAGGAATCCGCATTTATTGAAAGAAAGAAGAATAACTCATTAAAATTCTGAGCAGTAAAGGCGGAGAGCCTCATCCGCCTTTTTTTGTTATATCTTACCTACTGTCCTCCTCCCCACCGAATGCTACAATCAGTATAACGATTCTTATAACGAAGAAACAGAGACTTTTTTTTCACTGCTTTTTTTACACCACAAACCGCACAAACTCCGGTGCCCGCAACATTCCGGTCCGGGATCGTTGAGGCCGTCGAAGAGATCGCACAGGCATGGGGGATATGAGGGAGCCCCGGCACTTAACCGGGGCTATTTCTATGCCCACAACTGCCCACAATGGGGGAAATTTTGGTATGTTTTTGCTTGTTTTGAACAGGGCAATAACGGGCAATAGAAAACGCTGAGAACCATTGATACATAAGGGATAGACGTGGTTTAGAGTGAAAAGGCGGGCAACCATTTATCTTAGTTAATAACCTATTGCTTTTGTCGTGATATATAATACACGGTAGACCGTGTATTATAAAAACAGATTTTATATAAATTTTATTTTGCCGGTGTGGCTCAGGGGTAGAGCAACGCATTCGTAATGCGTGGGTCGGGGGTTCGAATCCCTCCACCGGCACCATGATTAATTATAAGTGACCTCGATGTCAAGCGCCATGGATCCATTATCCAAGCGGTTGGCATTATTTATTTTTATCTCCTTTACCATCTCCTGCATGATCGCCTTTTTATCGGCATCACCGCAGTTGGTTATCATATCCAATAGTTCGGCAGCCGTTATGTCGTTTCCGTCACCATCGCTGACGTCTGCAATCTCCTCCAATGCGTCCCGAAGACTCTTTTCCTCCGCCTCCAATTCGGTGCGACGCAATAAAAAATCGTCGCGCGAAATCAGTTCGTCTACATACATTGTCTGAAATTTACGTTTACGCTCGGCGACAAGTTGCAAACGCCGGTTTAGGTCTGCGATGGCTGCGTCAACGTCAATTTCGCTTTCCGGCTCAATTTCGACGTCGCAATGTTCCTCGAGCTGACGTTTGACGTGCTGCATAAAAGCGTCCTCAAGCACATCCTCACGTATGTAGGGCATAGAGCATTTAAAATTTTTCTGCCGGTTAACGCACGCATAATATTTGGTGCGCACCGACTTGTATTTTCGGCTTGTCCCGCTCATGGCATATCCGCAGCGACCGCAGCGCAGAATACCGGAATAGGCAAAGTCAGAAGTAGCCGCTACAGGCGGCAAGGTGCGTCGACGATCCAAAAGACGCTGAACGCGTTCAAACTGATCTTTGCTTATGATCGGCTCATGCTGACCATCGACGATGATCGGCGCTCCAGTTTTGCCTTTGCCGCGCTTACGGAGATTCCAGCGGAGTTTACCAATGTAAACAGGGTTGCGCAGCATGTAATTGATCGTCGTTGTCGACCAATGCTTATTGGGGGGCGGGATGCGCTCCGCCTCTAGCTGTTGCTGGATGGCGCGCATACCTTGCGTGGCCTCATAAGCGTCAAAGATGCGCCTTACGATCCGGGCTTGCGCCTCGTTTATTCGCATCTTCCCATCAATCATGTCATATCCGTAGCAAGTCGTCCCACCTGGACGTGATCCCTGCCTGACCATCTCCTCCATACCAAAATAGACGCGCTCAGCCAGATTCTCGCGTTCCCATTGCGCCAAGGCGGCAACAAGCGTAATAAAGAGCCTACCAGTGGCCGTTGTCGTGTCGTACATCTCCGTTACAGACTTAAACTTTATCCCGCGTTTGTCAATGCGTGCGAGTATCTCATAAAGATCAAGTACGCTCCGCGTCAGCCTGTCCAATTTGTAAACGACAATCACATCAAATAGATTATCATCCGCGTCGGCTAACATACGCTGCAATTCCGGTCGGTTGGTATCCTTGGCTGACTTTCCGTCGTCGGTATAAATCCCAACCACCGTCCACCCTTGTGAGTCGCAAAACGCCGCCGCCCGGTGACGCTGAGCGGGGACCGAGAATCCTTCCATTGCCTGTTCTTGGGTGGATACGCGAATATAAATTGCTGCCCTCATTGCGCCCTCCTTATAAATCTACGGTATATCTCAAGGCTTTACCGATAATCCGAACGGGATTTTCCATTGAAACAAGCATCGGGTCATAATTTTTGTTATCTGGAATCAAAAACGTTGCGCTACCTTGCATTTTGACTCGTTTCAAAGTGGCCTCGGTGTCTCCATTTACCAATACTGCGGCAATCTCGCCAGATTCAACAAATGGCTGCTCACGAATCAATACTAATGCTCCGTTTGGTATCGTCGGCTCCATGGAGTCTCCTTTGGCGATCAGATAGTACAAGCGACCGCTAGGAAGGTTGTCCAGTGTTTCATATCGATAACCACGGATATTCTCTTCTGCAAAAATGGGTGATCCGCAGGCAATTTCCCCAATGATCGGCACAGGCCTAACCTCCCTAGGTAACTGGATGATGTTAGAAGCAGGTGCATCAATAGGAGGAAAAAGATCGTTAATACTAACTCCCAAAACATCGGCGATTGCAAAGAGAGTATTTTGCTCCGGCTCATTTGTTCCGCTCTCATAGCCAGAAATCGTATTATGCTTCACCCCAATCTTTTCACCAAGTTCTTTCTGGGTCATTTTCTTTGCCTTCCTGAACTTTTTAATCTGATGACCTACATATCTGGTAACATCAACGTCAATTTTCATGAAATTTACCTCCTAACTGCTATCTATTATATCAAACTTCATGAAGTTGTAAACATAAAGTTTCACCAAACGTGAAAAAATTCGTTGACTCAATTAAAAACTTCGGGTAACATGAAGTTACGAGGAGGGGTGACCAAGATGCAAAACAAGCTCGCCGCGCATCGCAGGTTTTTAGGCAAATCGCAAAGCGAAATGGCCGCCTTGATTGGCGTGGATGTTAGGACTTACAAAAACAAGGAGCTTGGCATTACGCAGTTTAAGGCGCGGGAGATGTTCGCGATTGCGCGAGAGTTCGGGGTGTCGATCGAAGAACTTTTTGCGCCCGAAAACTTCGAGAAACATGAAGTTTCGTGATGATGGGGGTGATCCGATGCATATGGTAACTGAAACCAACAGCATGTCTCGCGATGCTGCAATCTCGGCTTTCCGCCTTCTTGCTGCGATTGCTCGGCGGAAGAGGAAGGCCAAGCAAAAAAAGCCGGCGTGAGAGGAAGTATCCATGAGTAAACGTGAAAGTGAGACACGCGCATTCCTGGAGAAGTGGCTCCGGGAGCAGAAAACGGGATGAAAGGAGCTGAACAAACCAATGAACATCCGCATTGAAAGCTGGAACGGGCACGATATCCGCTTCATTGAGCGGACGCCGGGCGATTGGTGGGCGGTTGCAGCAGATGTTGCCAAAGCTCTCGGATACAGACACACACCGCATATGGTTCGCATGATTGATGATGACGAAAAGAATTCTGTCCGCTTAACGGACAGTATCGCTAAACGGGGTAACCCGAACGTCGCAATCATCTCAGAAACCGGCATCTACGAAGCGGTCTTCAACAGCACAAGGCCGGAAGCGAAGGAGTTCAAACGCTGGGTTAAAGAGCTTCTTCGATCGCTCCGCCAAGCCACCGGGCTCGAAGGCTTCCAAGTCTTCCGCATGCTGGACAAAGAACACCAGCGGGAAGCCATGAGCAAGCTTAGCGCCTCTCTGCGGCGTCCGAAACGACCGGATTTTATCAAGGCTAACATTATAGCGGATAAGGCGGTTTCGACGCGTTACGGTCACCCCAAGATGCTCAAGAAGAACCAGATGACGCCTCAGATGCTGGTGGACCGTCAACCGATCCTTGAAGATACGGTCGAGCTAATGGGCGTTGTAGATCGATTTGGGCTTGATGTATCGGTCAGCCAAGCGATTTACAGCAAATATGCCAACTGAAAGGCAGGTATCCCCATGATCGCCATAACCGCAGTGCATCGCAGATTAGCGGAGCTTGCGGACAAGGCGAAACGTTTAGGCGGGTACGCAAATTTATCCGAAGCCGAACAAATAGAACTCAGCCACTGCTTACATGCAAACGCAAACCTGGTTTATCGCTACGACGTTTTACGGACCTTGTCCCTAATCGCTCACGAGGTTAACGACGTTGAGTGGCAGCATGAGATATGCCGGCAGATTGATGAATTGGCATCCAAGATGAAGTGAAGGGGGGTGAAGGGGAGTGAGCGAGATCAAGATCGAGGTAAAAGGAGAAGCCACAATCACGATTACGCCGGCGGCGGACACGGTGAATGTGGCTCCAGAGATTCGATTTGATGGCAGTCAGATTGATGTTGATCAACTTGATGCTGTTCTCGAAGAGGCAATTCAAAAAACCAATAGCAAACCTAAAAAAGCGTTTCTGATTGCTCTGAAAGAACATATAGCGGGTTTATATCCGAGTTCTTAACATCATTTTCAATTCGTCATTGACCGCTTTGTGGTATTGCTTGAGCGCGGCTTTAACCATCTCCTCCCTTCTTTCGAATTTGGTAAGTCTGGACAACTACCAATATTCGACAGAATGGGGTGAAATTCCTTTAGATAGGAGCGATCCAATGAGCAAATTTCAAATTTTCAACTTCAACGGCGCAGAGGTTAGAACGGTTGAAAAGGATGGTCATCCTTGGTTCGTGCTCAAGGATGTATGCGAAGTTCTTGATCTGGCGCACCGGACTGTCAAGCAGCGGCTGTCTGAGGACGTATGTTCAACATACCCCCTTCTAACGGCCGGCGGCATTCAGAATATGACCGTAGTCAACGAAGACGGACTATACGACGTGATTCTCGAAAGCCGCAAACCCGAAGCACGAGCGTTCCGGAAATGGGTAACGGGCGAAGTCCTGCCGACGATCCGCAAGACTGGCGGCTATGTCGCGAATGAAGACGCCTTTATTCAAACGTACCTCCCATACGCTGACGAACATACCAAATTGATGTTCCGGGCCACGCTCGAGACGGTACGCCGGGCAAACGAGCAAATCGCGATAATGCGACCCAAGGCAGATTACTTTGATGCCCTGGTTGACCGAAACCTGCTGACCAACTTCCGGGACACGGCGAAGGAACTTAAAATTCGCCCATCTCGATTTATCGATTGGCTGCTGCAAAAGAAGTATATCTACCGCGATCAAAAAAAGCGGCTTAAGCCTTACGCCGAATACGTTCCAGACCTTTTCAACCTCAAGGAATGGGAGCGCGGGGCGAAAGCAGATGTCCAGACGCTTATTACTCCAAAAGGCCGGGAAACATTCCGATTGCTGTTGAGAGCCGAAGGCAAGGCATCATAAAGCGATGGAAGGGAGGTGAACGACAGAGATGAGCAAAACGCAAAGCAACAATCGAAGCGGAGGAATCGGATTTACCGGATTGCTTACGATCGTTTTCATTACACTTAAACTGACCGGATTCATCGATTGGTCGTGGTGGTGGGTTCTTTCCCCGATATGGATTTCTGCGCTTCTTGTCGTTTTTATCTTACTTATCATAGCCATAATCGCCTACAAAAACTGAAAGGAGGTGAACGGATTGGATAGATCGGTGTATTGGATCGGAGAGATTTGCAACGCAGACTGGCGCGAACGGGTAATGCAAACGGCCGACGCGAAACCGCTCAAGGACTTGTTTGCAAGCAAGACCATTGAAGAAGCGATCCGGGCATACGAAAACGTCAACCAATAAAAAACAGCCCATAACTCGGGGTAGGAGCCGAGTCGGGCCACTCACAAATACAAGTTAGTCATAACATACCACGAAAGGAGCGGCTTGACAATGCCAATCCTTGATGGCGAACACATCGGACGGCCCGATCCGCAGGACAAACCGCTTGATATGGTCGCGGTCTGTGCCTGCGGATGCCGGCAGCGGATATATTTTGGCGACGAAGGCGTTTGGGAATACGACGGCGACTTATTTGCCAGCGCCGAATGCTTTGCCCGGTGGTCGGGCGCGGAAAGGATGGATGCCAAATGGTCATGATCCCCAATCCCGAAAAGCCGTCTGAGGCCGAAGAAATCATGCAATCTATCTCGGCGCTGTATCAATGCCAAGTCAACGGCCGCTGGGATATAGCGGCGCTCGACAGATGGCTAAGACGTCATCCCGAAAACATCATCCACGCCGCGCAACGGCTCGAAGATCGGCTAAATGAATTATTTCCACCGAAGGAGGATTAACATGAACGCTCTGCAAGCGCATGAATTTGACGATATTCCCGAAAAACGCGAACGGCTACAGATAGAAACGATTGATCAAGTTAATTGGGTGTTTCGCAAGCTTTCGGCCATCGAAGCAAAGCGAAAAGAACTCAAGCAACTGGCCGAAGCGGAACTTTATCGAATTAAGTCATGGCTTGAATCCGAAACATCAAAACTTGACCGAGACGCTGATTATTTTCAATCCCTCTTAAATGAATACGCTATTCGTCAGCGCGATATTGACCCTCAGTGGAGAAAAACTTCCACCCCCTACGGCACTGTCAAATTCAAAAGACAAGTGCCCAAGTGGCATTACGATGATGAAAGACTCATCGAGAGTCTTAAATCAGCCGGCCGTACTGACCTTATCCGAATCAAAGAAGAACCGAACAAGGTCGAGCTTAAGAAGGCCGTCAAGGTTGTAAATGGAGCAGTGGTTGACACTGAATCCGGCGCTGTTTTAGAAGGCGTACTGGTCGAGGAATTGCCTGACGCTGTGGTGGTGGAGGTTGGGGTATGAGCGACAAGGTTCAACTCTATCAAAAGATTTTGAACGTCATGTCCGCAATCGACTACCTCCAAAAAGACGACAGGGTTTTCTACGAAGGGCGAGGCGGCCAAAAAACGGATTACAAAGCAATCTCCGAGGAGAAAGTTACATCGGTCGTTCGGGCGGAACTCATCAAAAACAAACTGGTCGTCTTCCCGATCGAGCAGGAGCATAAGCGAGAAGGTACGCTTTCCATCGTCGATGTGAAATACAAAATTGTCGATGCGGAAACCGGTGAGTATGAAATCCTTGTCTCCAGCGGGACGGGCGTGGACACGCAAGATAAGGGCGTAGGAAAAGCCATGACATATGCCTTCAAATACTTATTCTTACGAACTTTCGCCATTCCGACCGGTGAGGACCCGGACAAGATCAGCAGCACCGAATTGGATGAGAAACAGCGCAAGGATGAGGAACGGAAGAAGAACGACGACCTAGCGGAAATCGAACGGGCTTCAAAACTCAACGCTGTGCTGAACAAATGGAAGTTACTGAGCGATGAGAAGGACGACGCCAAAGCGAGAGCGAGCTTTGACGCCTTCTTGAAAGGAAAGAACGGCAGCATCGAAACGGTATCATATGACTCTCTCGTTGTGATCGAAGAAAGCTTAGCGAAGAAGCTGCTTGAGAAAACCGAGAAGAAAGGGGCGTAACCATTGCTGAACCGTGTCATTCTCATCGGTCGTCTGACCAAGGACCCTGAACTGCGATATACCCCAAACGGCGTCGCCGTGTGTCAATTCACTCTCGCGGTAGACCGGCCATTCTCGGGAGAGGGTAAGAAAGAATCCGATTTTATCCCGGTTGTCGTCTGGAGAAAGCCAGCCGAAGCCGCGGCGGAATATCTTCGCAAAGGCAGATTGGCCGCCGTGGAAGGGCGCATTCAAGTGCGCAACTACGAAAACAACGAAGGCCGGCGGGTATACGTGACTGAGGTAATCGCGGACAATGTTCGATTCTTGGAACCGGCGAACCGCGACAACACAGTTTCAAATAGCAACGGCGCAGGTCGCAATGGGTCGACTAGCGACCCATTCGCTGATAACGGCGAACCGCTAGACATATCGGACGACGATCTGCCGTTTTGAGGTGAAGCATGGACCTCCAAAGCCACTTGAACGAGATTATGAGGCTTCGGAGGGAGGCGGATAGCCTCCCCGAGGACAATCCAGCTGGCCTCATGCAAAAGATCGAACTACTTGCCAAGTGCATGGTATATGTTGGCCGACTATCCAGCGCCCTGGACGGCGAATACAAGCGCGTCTACGCCGAACGCAAGCGTAGATATGCTGAAGCTTATATCGCGGCACCACGGGCAAAAGAAGCCCATGCAGAACTCGCTGTGGTCGAACTTCGGGAGAAGGAAGCCCAGGCTTACGAAGACAGTCGACGCTGGCGAAATGCTCTCGACAGTCTGACTGAAGAAATTCACTCGCTCAAGCTCAAAATGCGAATTGATTTCGCTGAGGGGGTGGCGGGAAATGTTTACGTATCGACCGGTCCCCAAGCCAAAACATAAGCGCCGCAGTAAGACCGCCAAACAGCGCGGCCAAGTCACAAAAGCCGTATATGCCGCGGCTTGGGAGCGCGCTGGCGGCCGCTGTGAGCGCTGTGGACGGTATCAAGGGCAAGTCTGGACCTTGGAGGCCGCACACGTCGAACGGCGTTGGAGATTTGGACAGGAGGGCGTCAAGGCAGAGGATATCGTGATCCTCTGCGGCCCCTCCACCGATAGCCGAACGTGCCACCATTGGGCGGATTATACCCGGGAAGGCCGGGAGTGGATGTTAAGGAAACGGGAGGAAATACGCTCCAGAGAGCGGTGATGAAGTGAATTACCTTGAACAGATTGTCGCCTTTCAGCGGTGGAAAGACGTGAACCCTTTACCTGCCAGCGCAATTGCACTGTGGTACGAATTGATGGCTACTTGCAATAAGGCTGGGTGGCCGGAGGAATTTACGGTTCAAAACGCCTTGCTGCAGGCGACAGCAGGGTTAAGCCGGAAAGAGTTCGACAGAGCCCGCCAAATCCTTATTGATCTCGGACGGATTCATTACACCAAATCGAAACGGGTGAACATGGCAGGAAAATATCAAATCATTCCATTCCCGATTGTTCAAAAGGGACAACAGAACGGACAACAAAAGGATCAACGGGAGGGGCAACGAGAGGAACACAAGAGGGACAACGATCGGGGCAACGTGAGGGACATCTTAAAAGATAAATATAAACAAAAACAAAACGAAACTTTATATACCGTTACCAAACGCGATGAGCCGGCAACTGTGGCAGATGCTTTTTGTCTCGCATTTGGGAAAACCATCATCCCTCCAAACGTCCAGGCTTTTATCGTGCCTTTGATCGAGCAATATGGAGAACGGTACGTCATCGAACTCATTCTTGAAACAGGCGAGGCAGCACACAGCCCAAGCCTTCGATATATGCAGTCTACTCACGAAGCTTGGCAAAGGCGCGGCATAACGTCACGTGAACAAGCAAAGCTCAAGAAGGGAGGCGAAGCACATGCAACATCTCGGGGAAGCCCTCCGCGAGGCCGTGGAGAGTATGATTCCCTCTCCCTCTGACGACTATTACTGTCCGATCTGCGAGAATCTCGTGCCAAAGCAGAAGATCAACATCCTCGGCGTTGAAAAGACCGTTCAACCACGATGCCCTTGCGAAGTAGCTGCATGGGAAAAGGATGTGACTGCTGCCGTCGAGCGGAAAGAACGGGCCGAGATCGAGCGGAAGTTTAACCTGTCGGCTCTCGGCGAACGATTCCAACTTTACACCTTCGACCGGTTCAAATCGCGCCCGGGAAGCGAAAAAGCGTTTGAAATCGCACAGCGATACGCGGCTAGGTTTGACGGCGCCAACGGTATGTCCCTCCTGATATGGGGCGATCCGGGTAACGGGAAAAGCCATCTGGCCGGCGCGATCTATCACGAAATCAAAGCCCGCGGTTATATCCCGGTGTTCCAAAGCGTTCCGGAACTTCTCGGACGCATTCGCAGCACATTCCGGAAAGGTGCGAACGAATCTGAATCCGAGATCATGCACGCGGTCCTAAAATGCGATCTTCTGATCCTGGACGACATCGGGGCCGAGAAGGTCAGCGATTGGGTGCTGGAAGTTCTCTTTCGGATCATCGATGGCCGATACCGGGATAAGCGGCCAACGCTCTTTACAACCAACTTTACGCCGACCGAGCTTCTGAAACGGTTTATGCCGGAGAGCCCAACTGTTGAACAGGAGATCGCGGCCAAGCGAATTCACGACCGAATTCTGGAAGTATCAGTGATCGTCGAAAACAAGGCGACCAGTTATCGCCGAGAAATGGCGGTCGAACGCGCAAGGAGGTTGCTCGAGGGTGACGAGGGATGAAGTGCTAGCCGAAATGGTCAAGGTCGCTCAAGCACTCGAACGACCCGGGCTTAAACCGGAGCAGATCATCCGGGGTGAAAAGCGGTATGCCGAACTCAACGCCCTTCTGGACGAGCTGACGGCCCGCGAGAAGGCCGCCAACGATAGACCGGCACAAATACCGTCGGAAGATTCTGAAACGCCTGAAAACGGCTCACAGGAGCCCACAGACCCAGCCCAAAAACACCTTGCAAAAATATGGGGAACATTGGGCGGCCGGAGAAAAAAGTGAGGTAGTCAAATGCCAACGCAGGGGCAAAGGGATAACTTTTATCGCAGACAGGCCATCGAGGTATGGGAGAGTTTTACTCCATACCTGAGAACAAAACTGGATGCAGTTGATTACATGCTCCGCCAGATCGTCGGCGAGATGCGGGCAAGCCGAGCAACGAGCGGAGTGATTGCAGATTATCTGCCGGGCGCATTCGCGGAGCTTTGGACGGAAGTAGCAAAAAACAATGACATAAAACTTGGGAGGTCACGCGAATGGGACGCTATGTTGGTATCGACCCGTCGACCAAAACGGGGATCGTCATCATCGACCGGGACGGACGATTGATAGACGCCGAGGAGATCACGGCCAAGGGCACGGACCCGGGCCGCATGCTCGACATCATCGACAACACGATCGAGCAGTTGGAGCCCAACGACATCGTCGCAATCGAGGGGTTTGCATACGGGGCCAAAGGTAACGCCGTTAGCACGCAATATGGCATCGG
>Ga0207864_1002279_pt1 | contig 18399 bp, 20 predicted proteins | sample HigsolmetaAR202D_FD_184834 | JGI IMG/M metagenome (GOLD analysis project Ga0207864, IMG submission 184834) | Ionic liquid and high solid enriched microbial communities from the Joint BioEnergy Institute, USA - AR20-2-D (SPAdes) (version 2) ... | reverse complement strand
GCATGGCCGCCCGGCGGCTGCGCGGCCTCGGCGCCGAGCTCGTCGTCACCAACCGCACGCGCGACCGCAGCGAGCGGCTCGCCGCCCGCGTGGACGGCGACGTCCTGCCGCTCGCGGACCTCGCCGTGGGCCTGGCCCGCGCCGACCTCGTGCTGACGTCCACCGGGGCGTCGCAGCCGCTCATCGACGTCGACACCGTGGCCGCCGCCACCGCGGGGCGCACGCGCCCGCTGGTGCTGCTGGACCTGGCGGTGCCCCGGGACGTCGACCCGGCCTGCGCCGCGCTGCCCGGCGTCACGGTCCTCGACATCGACGGCGTGCGCGCCCGCGCCACCGACGGCGCGACCGGCGACGCGGTGGCCGCGGCCCAGGCGATCGTCGCCGAGGAGGCCGAGCGCTTCGCCGCGTGGACCCGGACCGTGCGCGTGGAACCGACGATAGCGGCGCTGCGCAACCGCGCCGAGCAGGTCCGCGTCGCCGAGGTCGCGCGGCTCGCCGGCCGCCTGGGGGACCTCGACGAGCGGCAGCGCGAGGCCGTGGAGGCGCTCACCAAGGGCATCGTGAACACCCTCCTGCACGAGCCGACCGTGCGGCTCAAGCAGATCGCCGACGCCCGCGGCGCCGATCACTACGCCGCTGCCCTCGCCGAGCTGTTCGACCTCGACGACGACGGGCCGCGTCGCGCCGACGGCGCCTAGGCGGGCCGGGGTGCTGCGCATCGCGACGCGCCGCTCGGCGCTCGCCCGGGCGCAGGCGTTCCAGACCGGGCAGCTGCTGCAGGTCCGCACCGGCGAGCCCTTCGAGCTGGTGCCGCTGGCCACCACCGGCGACCTGCACCCCGACCGCGCCGTCGGCGACTTCGACACCAAGGGCCTGTTCGTCGACGCGATCCGCGCCGCCGTGCTCGACGGCGACTGCGACGTCGCCGTCCACTCCTTCAAGGACCTGCCGTCCGACCCCGTCGACGGGCTCGTGGTCGCCGCCGTCCCGCCGCGCGAGGACCCCCGCGACGTGCTCGTCAGCCGCGACGGGGCGGTGCTGTCCACGCTCGCCGACACCGCCACCGTCGGCACCTCCTCGCAGCGCCGTCGGCTGCAGCTGCTGCGGGCACGGCCCGGCCTGTCGGTGCTGCCGCTGCGCGGCAACCTCGACACGCGCCTCCGCCGCGTCGCCGACGGCGAGCTCGACGCGGTCGTCGTCGCCTTCGCCGGGCTGCGCCGCCTGTACCGGCCCGAGGCCGAGGGCGGGGTCGGGGCGCTCGGCCTGCCGCTGACCGCGGCGCCGCTGGAGCCCGGCGAGTGCCTGCCCGCCGCCGCGCAGGGCGCCCTGGCGCTGGAGTGCCGCGCCGACGACGACCGTGTCCGCGGGCTGCTGGCAGCCGTCGACGACCCCGCGACCCACGCCGCGGTGCGCGCCGAGCGCGCCTTCCTCGAGGCGCTGGGCGGCGGCTGCCTGGCGCCGGTCGGGGCGCTGGCCACGCTCGTCGAGCCGCAGGTGCTGGAGCTCGCCGGAGCGCTGGCCGACCCGATCCACCGGCGGGTGCTCCGCCAGTCCCACCGCGGGCCGCGCGCGGCGCCGGAGGCGGTGGGCCGCGAGCTGGCCGCCCGCGTCGTCGACGCCGGCGGCGCGGCGATCCTGGAGTCGATCGCCACGGTGCGGCGCCGCCGCGGGGGTGCGGGGGCGAGCACCCGCGAGGCGGGGGAGGTGGCCCACTGAGCAGCGCGGCGCAGATCCCCTTCGGCGGCCCGCCGGCGGCGCACGGCACCGTCTACCTCGTCGGCGGCGGGCCGGGCGACCCCGGCCTGCTGAGCGTGCGCGCGGCACGGCTGCTGTCGACGGCGACGTTCGTGGCCTACGACCGCCTCGCCCCCCGCGAGGCGCTGTCGCTGTGCCCTCCCCGGTGCGAGACCGTCTACGTCGGCAAGCTGCCGGACCGCCACGCGCTCGCCCAGCACGAGATCGACCGGCTGCTGGTCGACAAGGCCCGCGAGGGCCACGCCGTGGTCCGGCTCAAGGGCGGCGACCCGTTCGTGCTGGGCCGCGGGTCGGAGGAGGCTGCCGAGTGCGTGCGCCACGGGGTGCCGTTCGAGGTCGTGCCCGGCGTCACCTCGGCGGTGGCGGCCCCCGCCTACGCCGGCATCCCCGTCACCCACCGCGGCGTCGCCCCCGGGTTCGCGGTCGTGACCGGCCACGAGGACCCGTCGAAGCCGGAGGCGCAGGTCGACTACACCGCGCTCGCCCGCTTCCCCGGGACGCTGGTGCTGCTCATGGGCGTGGGCCGCATCGCCGCGATCGCCGAGGCGCTCGTCGCCGCCGGCAAGCCGCCGTGGACACCGGTGGCCGTGGTGCAGTGGGGGACCACGCCGCGACAGCGCACGCTGCGGGCGACGCTCGAGGACGTCGCCGCGCGCGTCGCCGAGGCCGGCCTGTCCTCGCCGGCGGTCACGGTCGTCGGCGAGGTCGCCGCGATGACCGACGAGCTCGCCTGGTTCGAGCCGGGCCTGGTGTCGCCGGACTGGGTGCGCAGCCACCGGCCGCTGCACGGCGTGTCGGTGCTCGTGCCGCGCACCCGCCACCAGGCCGGCGAGCTGTCCGAACGGCTGCGCCACCTCGGCGCCGAGCCGGTGGAGGCGCCGACCATCGCGATCGAGCCGACCCGGGAGCCGGAGCGGCTGCGCCGGGCGCTCGCCGCGCTCGGCGACGGCGCCCACGACTGGGCCGCCTTCACGTCGCCCAACGCTGTCGACGCCGTCTTCGAGCAGATCGCGGTGCTCGGCACCGACGCGCGCCTGTTCGCCGGCGCCCGGATCGCCGCGATCGGGTCCGGCACCGCCGACGCGCTCGCGGCCCGGGGGCTGCGCGCCGACCTCGTGCCGGAGCGGTTCACCACCCGCGGCCTCGCCGAGGCGCTGTGCGCGACGGTCCCCGAGGGCGAGGCGGGGCGGCGCATCCTGCTGCCGCGGGCCGACATCGCCACCCCCGTGCTCAGCGACACGCTGCGCGAGGCCGGCTGGGACGTCACCGAGGTCGAGGCCTACCGCACGGTGCCGGTGGCCGCGCTGCCGGAGGACGTCGCCGAGCGCCTCGCCCGCGGCGACATCGACGTGCTCGCGTTCGCGTCCTCGTCGACCGTGCGCAACTTCGTCGCCCTCGCCGGCCAGCTGCCCACGCCGCCCCCGGCGGTCGCCTCGATCGGCCCGGTGACCTCGCAGACCTGCCGCGAGCTCGGCCTCGAGGTCACCGAGGAGGCCGACCCGCACGACCTCGACGGGCTCGTCGAGGCGGTCGTCGCCGCGGCCGGCCGGCGCCACCTGCCGGGAGCGCCGGGTGCGCCGCACGAGCGCTAGGCTCGCCGTGATGGAGTTTGCGCTGCCCCCCGCCGCGTTCCCGACGGCCCGACCGCGACGCCTGCGCCGCACCGCCGCGCTGCGCGCCGCCGTGCGCGAGACCGACCTGTCGCCGCAGCGGCTGGTCGCCCCGCTGTTCGTCAAGGAGGGCATCGCCGCGCCGGAGCCGGTCGCGTCGATGCCCGGTGTGGTGCAGCACACGCTCGACAGCCTCCGCGCCGAGGCCAAGGACCTGACCGCCGCCGGTGTCACCACGCTGCTGCTGTTCGGCGTCCCCGCCCGCAAGGACGCCGAGGGCAGCGAGGCCTGGAACCCCGACGGGATCGTGCAGCAGGCCCTGCGGACGCTGCGCGACGACCACGGCGACGGCGTCGTCCTCGTCGCCGACACCTGCCTCGACGAGTACACCGACCACGGCCACTGCGGGCCGCTGCGCCCCGACGGGTCGGTCGACAACGACGCGGCGCTGGCCGCCTACGCGCGAGCGGCGGTGAGCCAGGCCGCCGCCGGCGCCGACGTGGTCGCGCCCTCGGGGATGATGGACGGGCAGGTCGCCGCGATCCGCGCCGGCCTCGACGCCGCGGGCTTCGCCGACCGCACCGCGATCATGGCGTACTGCACGAAGTACGCCAGCGCCTTCTACGGACCCTTCCGCGACGCCGCCGAGTGCGCCCCGCAGCTCGGCGACCGCGCCGGCTACCAGCTCGACCCCGGCAACGCCGACGAGGGCGTCCGGGAGGCGCTGCGCGACGCCGCCGAGGGCGCCGACATCCTGCTCGTCAAGCCCGCCGGCCCCTACCTCGACCTCGTGTGGCGGGTCAAGCAGGCCACGCGGATGCCGCTGGCCGCCTACCACGTGTCGGGGGAGTACGCGATGGTCCACGCCGCGGCGGCCAACGGCTGGATCGACGGTGACCGTGTCATGGCCGAGACCCTGCTGGGCATCCGCCGCGCCGGCGCGGACCTCGTCATCACCTACGCCGCCGGCTGGATGGCACGACGACTCGGCGGCTAGGCGTGGTCACCGCCGACGAGGTGCTCGCCGCCGTCGACGCGCACCTGGCCGCCTTCAACGCCCGCGACCTCGAGGCGATCGCCGCGGGCCTCGCCGACGACGCCGTGTTCAGCGCCGGTGGCCAGCTCACCATCGGGCGGCGGGCGATCGCGGCGCTGTTCGCCGACTCGTTCGCGGCGCCGGTGGAGGCGACGCTGGAGCGCCGCCGCACCGTCGTCGAGGGCGACACCGCCGCGGTGGAGCTCGTCGAGCGGCTGCGGCTGGCCTCCGACGAGGGCGGCGTCGAGCACGAGCTGGAGGTGGCGGCCTTCTTCACGGTGCGCCGCGGCCAGCTCGTGCGCGTGCGCGTGTACCGCGAGACGCCGCCGTAGCGCCTGCGGCGCCCGCCCGCGCGGACTGACGTTGCCGGGACGGGCGATAGGATCGGCATCCCGCCCCATCCCTCGTCGGAGGAGCACGTCCGTCATGCGCTACCGCGAGCTCGCGCCCGGCCTGACCGTCAGCGAGATCGGCTTCGGCAACTGGACCGTCACCACCGGCTGGTGGGGTCGCTACACGGAGTCCGAGGCGGTGTCGCTGCACCGCGCCGCGTTCGACCTCGGCATCACCTTCTTCGACACCGCCAACGCCTACGGGGACGGGTACGGCGAGGAGGTCCTCGGCAAGGCGCTCGCCGATGTCCGCGACGAGGTCGTGATCGCCACGAAGTTCGGCTACGACCTCGACGCCACCGAGGGCCGCCGCGGCCAGCAGGAGCGGCCGCACCGCACCGACGTCGCCTCGGTCCGCGCCGACCTCGACGCCAGCCTGCGCCGTCTGCGGGTCGACCACATCGACCTGTGGCAGCTGCACAACCCGCGCATGACCCACCTCGACGACGACGACCTCTTCGCGTTCCTCGAGGAGGCCAAGCAGGCCGGCAAGATCCGCGCCTACGGGATCGCGCTGGGACCGAAGATCGGCTGGCGCGACGAGGGCGTCCACGGCATGCGCGCGCGCGACCTCGCCTCGGTCCAGATGATCTACAACATCCTCGAGCAGGACCCCGGCCGCGACCTCCTCGCGGTCGGCCGCGAGACCGACACGAAGATGATCGTCCGCGTGCCGCACAGCTCGGGGATGCTGGAGGGCGACCTCACCCCGGACACGGTCTTCCCCAAGCACGACCACCGGCGCCACCGGCCGCGCAGCTGGCTGATCGAGGGCGTGCAGAAGGTCGACAAGCTGCGCTTCCTCGAGGAGGCGGGCCGCACCCTCGGCCAGGCTGCGCTCCGCTGGGTCCTCGCCGACCCCGGCGTCGCCAGCACGCTGCCGAACGTGTACCGCCACGAGCAGCTCGTCGAGTTCGCCGGCGCCAGCGACGTGCCGGACCTGACGCCGGAGGAGCTGGCTCGCGTCGCCGAGCTGTACGCCGACAACTTCGGGGTCGTCCCCGAAGCCGACCAGGTGACCAAGGTCAACGCGTGACCGCGGCGCGCTCCGCCGAGCTGTTCCGGCGGGCGGTGGCGGTCATCCCCGGCGGGGTCAACTCGCCGGTGCGCGCCTTCGGCTCCGTCGGCGGCACACCCCGCTTCATCGCCGCCGGCAGCGGCGCCCACCTCGTCGACGTCGACGGCGTCCGCTACCTCGACTACGTCGGCTCCTGGGGCCCGCTGATCCTCGGCCACGCCCACCCCGAGGTGACCGCCGCGGCGCGCGCCGCCGCCGAGCGCGGCTCCAGCTTCGGGGCGCCGACCGAGGCCGAGGTCGAGCTGGCCGAGACGATCCGCGACGCCTACCCGGGCGTCGACATGGTCCGCGCCGTGTCCTCGGGCACGGAGGCGACCATGAGCGCGATCCGCCTGGCCCGCGGCGCCACCGGCCGTCGCAAGCTCGTGAAGTTCGCCGGGCACTACCACGGCCACGCCGACGCCCTGCTCGTCGGCGCCGGCAGCGGCGTGGCCACCTTCGGACTGCCCGACTCGCCGGGGGTGACGCCGGGCGCGGCCGCCGACACGATCGTCGTGCCCTGGAACGACACCGCGGCCGTCGAGGCCGCCTTCGCCGCCCACGGCGACGACGTGGCGCTGGTCGTCTGCGAGCCGGTCGCGGCGAACATGGGCGTGGTCCCGCCGCGCGACGGGTTCCTGGCGTTCCTGCGGGACATCACCCGGCGGCACGGGGCGCTGCTGCTGTTCGACGAGGTGCTGACCGGCTTCCGCGTCGCCCGCGGCGGCGTCGCCGAGCTGTCGGGGATCACCCCGGACCTGGCCACCTTCGGCAAGGTCGTCGGGGGCGGCTACCCGCTGGCCGCGTTCGGCGGGCGTCGCGACCTCATGGAGCAGCTCGCGCCGGCCGGGCCCGTGTACCAGGCCGGCACCCTCAGCGGCAACCCGGTCGCGGTGGCGGCCGGGCTGGCCCAGCTGCGGCTGCTGGACGCGGCCGCCTACGCGCGGCTCGAGGCGCTCGCCGACCGGCTCATCGCCGGGTTGGAGCAGGTCTTCGCCGAGGCCGGCGTCCCCGCCGTGGTGCAGCGCGCCGCGAGCCTGTTCAGCGTCTTCTTCGGCGCCGAGGCCGTGACCGACTACGCCGGCGCGCGGGCCGCCGACCACGGCAGGTACGCGCGCTTCTTCACCGGGATGCTGGAGCGCGGCGTGTACCTGCCGCCGTCGGGCTACGAGGCGATCTTCCTCAGCCTCGCCCACACCGAGGCCGACGTCGACGCCACCGTCGAGGCCGCGCGCGAGGTCGCCGCCGCGCTCGTCTGAGCCGCAGCGCGCGGCGGCAGGAGGGGTGCCATGAGCGCTGTCGTCGAGATCTGGTCCGACCTGCACTGCCCGTGGGCCACCACGGCCACGATGCGGTTGCGCGCCGCCCGCGACGCGCTCGGCCTCGACGTCGTGCTCGACCAGCGCCCCTGGCCGCTGGAGTGGGTCAACGAGCGGGGCACCCCGCGCCACCTCGTGGCCCCGGAGACCGCGGTGCTGGCCAACCACGAGCCCGACGTGTTCGGCGCCTACCGGAGCGAGTCGTGGCCGTCGACGTTCCTGCCGGCCTTCGAGCTGGTCGCCGCCGCGCGACGCGTCGGCGGGCTGCGCGCCGCCGAGGAGGTCGACGCCGCCGTGCGGCTGCGCTTCTTCCGCCACGGCGAGGACGTCAGCCTGCGCCACGTCCTGCGCAGGGCCGCCGCTGATGCCGCGGCCGCGCACCCCTGTGTCGACGCCGACGCGGTGCTGCGCTGCTGGGAGACCGAGCCGGTGCGCGCCGACGTGGTCGCGGACGTCGAGCGCAGCCGCGCCCTGCCCATCACGGGCAGCCCGCAGGTGTTCTGGCCTGACGGGACCACGACCCACAACCCTGGGTTCGACGTCGAGTGGGTGCGCGGCATCCCCGTCGTGCGCAGCGACGACCGCGACGCCTGCGCGCGGCTGCTGCGCCAGACGCTGCGCTGACGTCGCGCCGCCCGGCGGCCGCGCAGGGCTCTCGCGGCGCCGCCGGAGCGCGCCGGGGCGGGCTCAGGGGGTCGGCGGGCCGGGGTGTCAGCGGGCTGCGGTGGTCGCGTTAGGCTCGGTGGCGATGACCCCCGACATCGGCGACGTTGACCCGCGCCCCGACGAGCTGCCGACGGCGCCGGTCCTGGCCGAGGCGTCGCGCCGCCGCTCGCCCCTGCTGCGCACGCTGCTGCTGGCGGCGGTCGCGGTGGTCGCCGTCCTCGCCGGGGCGCTGCTGGCCACGACGTTCGGTGAGGAGGGCGGCGTGGTGGTCCGCCGCGGCACCGCGGTGGACGCCCCCGCCCGCCTCGACGCCGGGCCGCGCAGCGGCAGCGAGAACCGGCCGCTGCCCGACAGGACGCTGGAGGGCTTCGCCGGTGCCGCCCCGGTCGACCTCACCAGCTACCGGGGCGGGCCGCTGCTGGTGAACTTCTGGGCGACCTGGTGCGCCCCCTGCGTCGAGGAGATGCCCGACATCCAGCGGGTGGCCGACGCCTACGGCGACCGCCTGGCCGTCCTCGGCGTCAACGTGCAGGACGCCCCTGCCAACGCCGAGCCGTTCGTGGCCCGGCTGGGGGTGACCTACGACCTGGCGCTCGACCCCGCCGGCGAGCTGTACACCGACGTGCGCGCCTTCGGCATGCCGACCACGCTGCTGGTCGACGCCGACGGCACGATCGTCTACCGCCACACGGGGCCGCTCGACGACGCTGAGATCACCGCGTTGGTGACCGAGCACCTGGGGATCGCGCCGGCTGGCGGCGCCGGGGCGGCGACGGCGTCGTGACCACGGTGTTCACGCCGCTGCCCCGGTTGGCGGTCTTTGGAGGCCCCCAGTACAGTGAGCCGTGCGGACTGGCGTCGGGGGCCGCGGCGCCGGTGGCCCCCCGGACCCCCGGACACGTGCCCCAGCGCCACCGCGACACTGCGAGCGACACGCCCCGCGTCCCCCGGGCAGTCCCCGAGGCCGCGGGGTTCGGCGACACCGCCCCGGACGGCCATCCGGGAGCGTCACGGAGAAAGGGCAAGCGTGGGTGAGTTCATCACAGCCCTCGGCGACGCGCTGGCCGCGCTGTGGCGTTTCGGACAAGGCTGGTACGGCCTGGCCGTGACCGTCGGCTGGGGCGCCGTGGCGATCGGGTTCCTGCTCCTGGCCAGGGCGCTGCGCGAGCGGCACGGGTGGCTGTCGGCGCTGTGCGGCACGATGACCGCGACGATGGCCGCCTGGTGGGCGTTCGGCATCCTGCCGTCCGCGTGGATCTACTTCCTCGACGCGGAGAGGGACGTCCTCGCGGGGCGCGTCATCCCTGAGGCGATCGACCCGATGATGTCGAACTTCTACCAGGTCTTCCGGGACTCGATCGTGATGGTGGAGACCATCGTGGCGATGGTCGCCTTCGGGGTCGTCGCCCTGCTGATCCAGAAGCACTACCCGCGTGCCCTCGCCGAAGGCGAAGAGCCGCGACCGCAGTCGGGTGGCTACAAGTAGCCGACAACGGCCGAGGGGACTCCGATGGGCAAGACCGACCAGGGACTGCACCCAGAGATCTTCGACGACTACCGCCTGGAGACCGTCGACGCGAACTGGCTGCAGGAACGGGTGAAGCCCAAGCGGCACATCGGGCTGACCCCCGAGCTGTGCATCCTGTGCCGCGCCTGCGAAGACGTGTGCCCCTGGGAGTGCATCTACATGCTGGCGCCGTCCATCGTGCAGGATGCGGAGTCCCCCGAGGTCATGACGCTGGCGAACACCGCCGCCGCGGTCTTCGTCATCGACGACCAGGAGTGCACCCGCTGCTCCATCTGTGTTGAGCGCTGCCCCTCCGACGCCCTGTGGCTCGGACGGGTCACCAGCTGAGAGGGAACAACGACGTGGCGCGAACCCTGTCACCCGACGAGCTGAAGAAGCGAGTCCAAGACAACGTCGTCTGGAAGTCGATCTTCCGGCCGGGCTCCATCTACCGCAAGGGCTACCGCGACACCTCGCGCGACCGCGCCCTCGCGGCGATGAACAACGTCCTGTACCACCTGCACCCGGTGAAGGTGAAGCGGCACGGGCTGAAGCTCACCTACACCTACTGCCTCGGTGGGCTGAGCTTCTTCCTGTTCATCCTGCTCACCGTCACGGGCATCTTCCTGATGTTCTTCTACCGGCCGTCGGCGGGTGCGGGGAACGAGCTCGCGTACCTCGACATGCAGAACCTGCGGCAGGTCGTGACCTTCGGCGACCTGGTCCGCAACATGCACCGCTGGGCCGCCCACCTCATGGTCTTCAGCGTCTTCCTGCACATGGCGCGGGTCTTCTACCACGGCGCCTACAAGCCGCCCCGCGAGTTCAACTGGGTCGTGGGGGTCGTGCTGCTGCTGCTGACCCTGCTGCTGGCCTTCACCGGCTACCTGCTGCCGTGGGACCAGCTGGCGCTGTGGGCGGTGACGGTGGGCACCGAGATGGCCGGCTTCACCCCGGTGTTCGGGCAGCAGGTGAAGTTCGTGCTGCTCGGTGGCGCGGTGATCGGGCCTGAGACGCTGCTGCGCTGGTACGTGCTGCACGTCTTGGCGCTGCCGTTCGTGACCACCATCTTCCTGGCGGTCCACTTCTGGCGGATCCGCAAGGACGGCGGCATCTCCGGTCCGCTGTAGGGCACCCCCGGCGCGCACACGCGGCGACAGGAGCGAAGATGGCAGAGAACGTCGAGATGGACCAGAAGGTCTACGACGAGCTCATCGCGCAGGGCAAGAGCGAGCGGATCGCCCGAGCCAAGGCCAAGGCTGCCGCCGTCCGCGCGAAGAAGGCCGCCGCGGGGGAGAAGATCGGGCCCCGTGAGGCGTCCGCGGCACCGGCCGCCCCGGCGGCGGCCGCGGCTGCGGCCGGCGGCGGCCCCAGCGCCGCCGCGCCCGCCGCCGCCGGCGGCGTGGCCACCCAGGCACGCACCGGCGGCTTCGGGGGCATGACCCCCGAGGAGCGTCAGAAGCGCGTGGCCGCTGCGCTCGCGGCCCGCGGGGCGGGCCCGACCACGCCGGTGCGCCACGCCGGTCAGGAGCACACCCACCGGCTGCTGGCCATGGTGCCGCCCACCGGCATCCAGCAGATCCGCGCCAAGCAGGACGACAAGGTCTACACCTGGCCGCACCTGCTGCTGGCCGAGTTCATCGCGCTGCTGGCCCTGACCGCCTTCCTCGTGCTGTTCTCCGCGTTCGCGCCGGCCCCGCTGCGCGAGCTCGCCAACCCCAACCTGACCCCGAACCCGTCCAAGGCGCCGTGGTACTTCCTGGGGCTGCAGGAGCTGCTGCGCTACTTCCACCCCATGATCGCCGGTGTCACCATCCCGGGGATCGTCGGTCTCCTCGGCCTGATGGCGTTCCCCTACGTCGACAAGAACCCGTCGGTGAAGCCGGAGAACCGCAAGACGGCCATCTTCCTGATGACGTTCTTCCTGGTGGGCTCGGCGATCCTCACCATGGCGGGGTCGTTCTTCCGCGGCCCCGGCTTCAACTGGACGTGGCCGTGGGTGGACGGCATCTGGTTCACCCTGTAGGAGGCACGAAGACCCGTGACCCTGACTGAGCTGAGCCTGGTGCTGGTCGTCGCCACCGCCGCGCTGCTGGCCCTGGCGTTCTGGTGGATCCGCCGCACCAACCTGGCGGTCTACCCCGCCGGTCGCGGCCCCGTGCAGCGTCAGCCGCTGCCGACCGGCTGCGACCTGGGGCAGCAGCTGCTGCTGGCCGCCACCGCTCCCGACGAGGGCACCACCGGCGGCGGCCAGACGCGCGGCGGCATCGGCCGGGGCGCCGCCGTGGGGGCGTCGACCGCGCCGTCGACGCCCAAGCGCAAGGAGCGGAAGGGCCCGACGCGGCGCGCCTTCCTGCGCGGCATGTGGGGCTGGGCGTGGCTCGGCACCCTGAGCGGCTTCGCCGGGGCCTCGCTGATGTACCTGTGGCCCAACCTGCGCGGCGGCTTCGGTGCGGTCATCGACGTCGACACCGAGGAGGCGATCCTCGAGCACATCCGGACGAACCGCGAGCCGTACCCGTACCCGTCAGGCCGCATGTACCTGGTCGAGTACGACCCGGCCCTGGACCCCGAGGGGCAGTACGCCGAGATCACCAACGGCGCCTCCGTGATGGCGCTGTACCAGAAGTGCGTGCACCTCGGCTGCAGGGTGCCGTGGTGCCAGACGTCGCAGTGGTTCGAGTGCCCCTGTCACGGGTCCCGCTACAACCGCTGGGGCGAGTGGCAGGGCGGTCCCGCGCCGCGCGGCCTCGACCGCTTCTCCCTGGAGATCGTCGACGGTCGCGTGCACGTCGACACCGGGACCGTGATCACCGGCCCGTCCCGTCAGGCCCGCGTCCTCGACCAGCCGGCCGAGGGCCCCAGCTGCCTGTGACCCCGGTGCCTCGTCAGCAGAAGGCGGTGCAGTGAGCTCCACTCTCCTCGCGGTCATCATCCTCGCCGGCGCGGCGGTCATCGTCCTCGCGCTGCTGATCTGGAACTCCGGTCGGCAGCGGCGCAGCTACGAGAACGTCCCGCCGGGGATGCGCCCCGCCTACTCCGACGAGCAGCTCGAGAAGACGGTCCTCGAGCGCTACATGGGCTGGGGCGTCGTGCTGACGCTGTTCTTCGCGGTGTTCTTCCCCGTGTACCTGCTCAACGAGTCGAACCGCCTGCAGGGCGCCACGGAGGGGCTCTTCGTGTCGTCGGTGGTGCGCGGCGAAGACCACTACCAGCAGTACTGCGCCAGCTGCCACGGCGCCGACATGGGCGGTGGCGGCGCGGCCTCGCCCTACGACCCAGAGGAGAGCTGGCCGGCGCCCTCGCTCAACAACATCGTCGCCCGCTACGCCGACAACACCACCATCGGCGACATCCACGACTACATCTACAGCACCATCGAGCGGGGCCGCCCCGGCACGCCGATGCCGACCTGGGGCGCAGCCTTCGACGGCTCCCTCAACGACCAGGAGATCGAGGACATCACCAACTACATCCTCGCCAACCAGGTCGAGGAGGTCGCCGAGCCGACGTCCGCCGAGGGGCAGACGGGCGAGGAGCTGTTCCAGGCCAACTGCGCGCGCTGCCACGGCGAGCGCGGCGAGGGGCTGGTGGGTCCCACGCTCATCGGCGCCTTCGAGCGCCACGGGCGCGAGAGCATCATGGGGATCCTGCGCAACGGCATCAAGCTCGGCGGCACCGGGCTGACGATGCCGCCGTGGCAGAACGGCTACATGTACCCGGACGCGCGCTTCGACGACGAGGCGCTCGAGAAGCTCGTCGACCACATCGAGTCGCTGCAGCCCGACCAGGTGCCCGAGGAGCTGCGGGGCTACCAGGGGCCGGGCAGCGTGGCGCCCGGCGCGGGCGACAGCGGCGACGGCGGCGACGAGGACGACCAGGGCGGCGGCGAGGAGCCGACCGAGGCCCCCACCGACGTGTAGGCGGAGCGCGACATGGAACTGGACCTCCTGCACCTGCTCGCCGCGGCTGGCAACGAGGAGTTCGTCCCGCCCACCGACTGGCGCGCGATCATCGCGCTGCCGACGGCGATCCTGCTGTTCTTCGGCAGCATCTTCCTGCTGCTGCGGTCCAACCTCGGCACCCGCCGCGCCTACCTGGTCGAGGCCAGCGCCTTCTTCGGCTTCATGGTCATCCTCAGCACCTTCTGGACCTTCGGCGCGCCGGGCACGCCGCAGGCGACGGGGCCGACCAACCTGCCGGGCACGCAGCCCAACGCCTACCAGCCGACCTGGGTCGCCTTCGCCATCGACTCGCTGGTGGCCGAGGACCCCGCCTACAGCATCGTCAAGGAGTACCCGGAGGGCTTCGGGCCGGTGCCCGAGGACTTCCAGCAGGAGGCGGAGACCGGCGCCTCCGAGATCCAGACCTTCTTCGCCTCCGACGAGGGCGGGAACAACCTCGGCGACCTCGACGAGGTGCTGGAGATCCAGTACGCCGAGGCGACCAACGGGCGGCCCATCATCGCCGTCACCTACCAGCCGATCGGCGACACCGGCGAGCCGGAGGGCGACCCGGTGACGTTCTTCGGCTTCTTCGACGAGGGCAACATCATCTTCCCGGGCTTGGTCGTGATGGCGATCTCGATCCTGGGCTTCCTGCTGCACGCGTTCCTGCTCGACCGCGACGAGCAGCGCGAGCGCCGGGAGCTGGAGCGGGCGGCCGGCGCCGAAGAGGAGGAGGAGAAGGTCCCCGCTTCCACCTGACCTGCGGGCGGGGCGGTCTGAGGGCGCCGCAGACGCCCCTAGACTGGCCGCGAGATGCGCCTCCTCCTCTCCCTCCTGTCGCTGTGCCTGCTCGCCGCGGGCTGCGCGACGGGCAACGCCACCGAGTCGCAGGGCGACTTCGTCGCGGGCGACGGCAGCGTGCGCACCTTCGCGCCGGACGAGCGGGAGCCGGCGCCCGACGTCGAGGGCACGACCCTCGACGGCGAGCCGCTCGCCCTGGGCGACCTGGAGGGCATCGTCGTGGTGAACTTCTGGGCCTCGTGGTGCGGGCCGTGCGCCACCGAGACCCCGCACCTGGTGGCGATCGCGAACGAGTACGGCGACCGCGGCGTGTCGCTGCTCGGCGTCAACGTCAAGGACCAGCCCGCCAACGCGCGCAGCTTCGAGCGCGAGTTCAAGGTGCCGTACCCGTCGCTGTACGACGAGGCCGCCGCGATCGCCGCCGCCTTCGGCGGCATCGGCCCGGCCGCGCTGCCGTCGACGATCATCCTGGACGCGCAGCACCGCGTGGCGGTGCGCGCCTTCGGCGCCGTCGACGCCGCGCAGGTGTCGCGCTACCTCGACGCGCTCCTGGCGGAAGGAGGCGAGGGCTGACGTGGACGTCGCCGACGTCGTCACCAACGCCAACCTGCTGTTGGCCGGCGCGATCGCGTTCCTGGCGGGGGTGGTGTCGTTCGCGTCGCCGTGCGTGGTGCCGCTCGTCCCCGGCTACCTGTCGTACATGACCGGGCTGTCCGGCGCTGAGCTCGCCACCGGCAGCGGCGGCAGCCGCCTGCGGATCGTGGCCGGCGGCCTGCTGTTCACCCTCGGCTTCGCGATCCCCTTCAGCCTGCTGGGCGTGATCGGCGGGAGCCTCGTGGTCGCGCTGTCGTCGCGACCCTGGCAGGTCGTCATGGGGCTCGTCGTGGCAGCGCTGGGGCTCGCCTTCACGGGGCTGCTGCCGTTCGACCTGCTGCGGCGCGAGCGCCGCGTCAGCGACCAGGCCATCGACCGCGGCGTGCTCGGCGCGCTGCCGCTGGGGTTCGTGTTCGGCGTCGGCTGGACGCCGTGCATCGGGCCGGCGCTGGGGGCGATCTTCGCGCTGTCGGCCGCGACCGGGACCGGCGCGGTGCGCGGCGGGGTGCTCGCGTTCGTCTACGCGCTGGGCCTGGGCCTGCCGTTCATCCTGGTCGGCCTGGCCTTCGGCACGGCCGGACGCGCGCTGGGGTTCCTGCGCCGCAACGCACGACGGCTGCAGATCGCCGGCGGGATCCTGCTCACCGCGGTCGGCATCGCCATCGCGACGGGCGTGTGGAACGCCTTCGTGACCTGGCTGCGGCCGTTCATCGGCAGCTTCGAGACGGCGCTGTAGTGACCCAGCGCGACCTCGCAGAAGTCCCCCCGCAGGCCGGCGGGCCGGCGCAGCCACCGCCGCGCCCCGGTCTGCGCCTGCCGGAGATCCCCGGGCCGCTGGAGACCGCGGTGTGGGCCTGGCGCCGCCTGCGGCGCATGTCGACCGCGCTGGTGCTGCTGTTCGCCCTGGCCACCGCCAGCGTCGTGGCGACCTTCGTGCCGCAGGAGCCGACGGTGCCCAACACCGTCGCCGAGTGGCGCGAGGGCGTCGCCGGGCCCGGCCCCTTCTGGGCCGAGGTGTTCGAGCGGCTCGGCTTCTTCGACGTCTTCGGCTCGTGGTGGTTCGCCGTCATCACCGTGCTGCTGTTCGTCAGCCTCACCGGCTGCCTGCTGCCGCGCTGGCTGGCGTTCGCGAAGGTGGTGCGGCGACCGCCGGCGGCCGGTCGCAACCTGGGCCGGCTCAGCAACCACGTGGTCCTGCGCACCACCCTCGCGCCGGACGCGGCGCTCGGCGTCGCCGACGGCGTCCTGCGGCGCCGGCGCTACCGGCGCCGACGCCTGGCCGCCGGCACCACCGCGTCGGGCAGCGCGCAGCTGGCCGCCGAGCGCGGCCACGCCCGCGAGGGCGGCAGCCTGGTGTTCCACACCGCCTTCTACCTGCTGCTCGTCGGCATCCTCGTCGGGCACCTGTTCGGCTTCGTGGGGCAGGTCAACCTGGCCGAGGGCAGCTCCTTCGCCGAGACCCGCATCGCCTACGACGCGGCGGAGCCGGGGCGCTGGTTCGGCGTCGACGACCACCGCGGCTTCGTGGTGCGGCTCGACGACTTCGCCGTCGACTACCACGAGGACTTCGCCCCGCGCGAGTACCGCTCCCAGGTGACGATCAGCGAGGGCGGCCGCGAGGTCCGCAGCGCCGAGATCCGCGTCAACCAGCCGCTCGCCCACGCCGGCATGAAGCTGTACCAGATGCGCTTCGGCATGGCGCCTCGCGTCGTGGTCCGCGCCGGCGACCTGGTGCTGTTCGACGAGCCGGTCATGCTGTCGGACGCCGGCGGCGGGATCTGGACCGGTGCGGCCAAGGTCGCCGTCTCCGACCCGGACACGCAGATCGCCCTCGACCTGGTGTTCCTGCCCGACGCCCAGCTCGTCGACGGCCGCCCCGTCAGCGTCAGCCCGGAGCCCAACAACCCGCGCCTGATCGCCAGCCTCTACGTCGGCGAGCTCGGCCTGGAGCGGCCCGTGCCGGCGTCGCAGTTCAACCGCGAGGGCGGCCCGCTGGGCCCGCCGGCGATCCTGTCGACCGGCGAGTCGGCCGAGATGGCCGACGGCAACCTCACCGTCGAGTTCGCCGAGCTGCGGCAGTGGTCGGGCTTCCAGGTGACCCACGCGCCGGGGCGCGGGATCCTCCTGGTCGCGGCGACCTTGATCCTGGTGGGGTTGGTACCATCCCTCCACAGCTACCGCCGTCGGGTGTGGGTGGAGGCGCGCCACGTCGACGCCGGCACCGAGGTCGTCCTCGCCGGCGTGGCCCTGCAGCGCAAGAGCGCCTTCGCCGAGGAGTTCTCCGCGCTGACCGCCCAGCTGCGCGAGGCCCTGCCAGCGGCGGACGAGACGATCCCCCGCGAGAGAAACGAAGGCTGATGGCACTCGACCAGCTCGCCACGACCTCGAACCTGCTGTTCTTCGTCGCCCTCGGCACCTACCTCGCGGCGATGATCGCGTACTTCTTCCGCTTCGCCTTCACGCGCGTGACCGTCGAGGGCGTGCTGGCGGGGACGACAGCGGGGCGCCGGGTGGGGCTCGTCGCCACGGCCCTGGCGATCGCGGGGTCGCTGGCCCACGGGGCCAGCATCGTGACGCGCGCCCTGGCGGCCGGCGGGCGCATGCCGCTGGGCAACATGTACGAGTACTCCTCGTTCATGGCGTTCCTCGCCGTGGTGGTCGGGCTGCTCGTCGTGCAGCGCCGTTTCGGGCAGGGCCACCTCATGGGCTTCGTCGTGGCCGCGGCGCTGCTCGTCATGGCCGGAGCCCTGCTGCTCTACACCGAGCCGGGCCCGCTGGTGCCGGCGCTGCAGTCCTACTGGCTGCAGATCCACGTGAGCTCGATGATGGGCTCGTCGTCGATCTTCATCGTCGCCTTCATGGCGGGGGCGCTGTACCTCGTCAAGGACACCGCCGAGCGCCGCGTCGCCGCCCGCAGCGGGCAGGCGTTCAGCGGCTCCACCGTCGGCGCCGCCCACGTCGAGGCGGTCGGCGACAGCGCCGAGGTCGACCAGCGCCCCGACGGCTACGAGGACGACACCGGTGCCGAGACGGCCCGCGCCGAGGGGGCCGACGCCGTCACCACGCCGCAGGCGCAGCGCGAGGTCCTCTCGCCGGTGCTGTTCCCGGTCGTGCCGTTCGTGGTGGCCGCCGGGTTCACGCTCGTGGTGTGGCGCAACCCCGCCGCGGCGCTGGCCGCCGGCACCGTCGCCGCGCTGGTCGGCACCGGCACCTGGTACGCGGTCCCGCACCTGCCGCCGTCGGCCACCCTCGACAACCTCGCCTACCGCGTCACCGCCTTCGCGTTCCCGTTCTTCACCTTCGGGATCATGGCCGGCGCCATCTGGGCCGAGGAGGCCTGGGGCCGCTACTGGGGCTGGGACCCCAAGGAGACCGGCTCCTTCTTCACGTGGGTGCTGTACGCGGCCTACCTCCACGCCCGCTCGACCCACGGCTGGCGCGGCCGCCGCGCGGCCTGGATCGGCGTGATCGCCTTCGTCGCCCTCATGGTGACCTACTACGCGGTGAACCTGTGGGTGGTGGGGCTGCACTCCTACGCGGGGGTGTGACCGGACCATGACGAGGGCGGAGGCGCCGGGACCACGCCGTCGCCTCCGCACGATCGCCGCCGTCGTCGCGGCCGCCGCCGTGGCCGCTGGCGGCGCCCGGCTGGCGGGCGTCGACGTCCTGCCGCAGCTGCAGCCCCCCTCGACGATCGACGTGCAGGACGCCACCA
>Ga0207864_1002273_pt1 | contig 18436 bp, 20 predicted proteins | sample HigsolmetaAR202D_FD_184834 | JGI IMG/M metagenome (GOLD analysis project Ga0207864, IMG submission 184834) | Ionic liquid and high solid enriched microbial communities from the Joint BioEnergy Institute, USA - AR20-2-D (SPAdes) (version 2) ... | reverse complement strand
GCATCCTGGCGTCACCGGTCGGCACCTGGCAGCGCTCGGCGACCACGGCCAGGGCCTTACGGACATCAGTGGGAAGCGCATGATCCATACCGGTACCGTTCTCCCCGCCTACCTGCTCGGACGCAGCACTGGCCGGGCCGTCTCGCGCACCTCGGCGACCTCTGGAACGGAGCGGTAGGGAGCCAACGCCCGCAGCACCTCAGCCAACCGCAACCGCACCCGAACGGACGGCATCCGCCCCGCCAATGCAATCAGTTCGTGGGCGGCCTCGCACGCCTGGTCGATACGACGGCTTTGGGCATGCCCGATCGCCAGCACTCCCAAGGAGAGCGCCCGCGGCCGCAAGTCACGGCGAACGGCCAAAGCCTCCTCGACCGCTCGAACAGCATGATCACCAAGCCCGACATTGACCATGCAACGAGCCTCCTCATGCCGCAGATGTCCCCAGCTGTAGGCGTCCGCCCACGCAGGTTCGGCAGAGGACGCGGGCTGCTCATAAGCGTTCCACATCGCGGCCAAGGCCCGCTGGGTCTCGGCATGCTCACCCGCCATCGACCAGGCCAGTGCATGCTTGGCATGGATGAATGCCCGGCTCAACGGCCCGGCCTGCCGAGCCAACCCGCATGCACCACCGGTATAGGCCAACGCTCGATCGATATGAGCCCGACGTCGCCCCGGTCGCGCAGTGGCGCTCAGCTGGAGCTCATACTCGCCACGTCGCGACAGCACCCACGCCGACAAGGCGGCGTCGTCACTTTCATGAGCCATGCTCGCCGCATCCGCCAGCAACTGCAGAGCAGCTGAGGTCTGCCCCGCGTCCATGTGCATCGCCGAGACCCGCATCGCGAACTCGGTGGCGACCGTGAACAGTTCCCGGCGCAGTGGTTCCGGGGCGTGGGCATGCAGGCGGGGCTGCACTACCCGGGCGAGGTAGCTGGCGGCGTACCGGCGGGCATGCTCGCCACCGAATTGCCGGTCGGACGCCGTCAACGCAGCGAGCATGGACCGGATGACCGGAACATCCTCAGCGACGGGCCGTGGCATCAGTGCATCAGGGACGAGGAGGTCATCGGAATGAAACAGTTCCTCCTCGGACATGTCCAGGGCCCTGCAATACAGCAGGCGGTAACGCTCGCTTATCCCGGCGACCTTCCCGGACTCCCACCGTTCGACATTGCGCTGGATGCTGCTGACGGCGGCCATCTTGTGAGGGAACTCAGCAGCATCCCGCAACGCCTGCGCCATCCGCAGCGTGTCCCACCCCCGCCGCTTACGTTCAGCACGAAGCCGCTCACGCACCTGCCGAGACAGCTCATATGCCATCAAACCACCTCTTTGTCCTCTTTGTCTCTAGCGACACCGGGCTCTGCCGATCATTGTGCAACCCTTCGCGACGCTGGCGCTGAGGTTCCGTCCTATTACGCCGACCAAAGTGGCCGGAGGAAATTCATGGCTGGAACCGTGTGGCCGGGCAGAAGAGGGTGAGGTGGTCCCGAGAGGCATGGAGCGTATACGAGTGTGCGGAGCTCCAGCCGAGGAGCGGAGCAGCCGTGGAGAAGCTGGTTCACCATCGACTAGATGTCGAACCCGCAGATCAGCGCCTCCGTAGTCTGCGTATGACACCAAAGATAATGCGCCTTGCCCGATGTCACCGGCCCTTAGCGGCCGGTTCCCATTGCAGTCAGCTTGTGGACATCTGGATCCATCCCCAGGGGGCGTCATCGGTTCTCATCGGCTGGTCCTCATTGCAGCTTCAGCAGGGTGGTCCCTTTGATCAGCACGGGGAGCAGTTCATCGGCCCTTAGTTAGGTTTCTCAGTGAAATGAAACAAGGGACTGCGCTGCGTCGCCCTTCACCAAGGCAAAGGTATGCGTCCGTCCCGGTGAGCACCTCTCGTCTTCGGTGGCGATGGTGTGGGCTTTCGGGGATCGTCGCTATGCCTTCCCTCCTCTGTCTTCACTGGCGCTTGTGCACTGGCCTGCGGTTCGGTGTCACCTTTCGGGAAACACCAGTCGTTGAGAAAACCTCAGTGAAGCGGGATCGGTCGCGTCACCCTATCGACCCGCCGAGGCCTAGGGGCTTACGAGAGCTGAGCCAGAGCCGACGGTCTGCGAGCTAGAAGCGGAGATCGGGCGGCTTTGCGTTTCACAGCTGAAGCGCGACACGTCTCGGTGAGTTCCCTGGAAACGACGCATCGGGGCCGTACATGTTGGTGAGCAACGGCGTCTCTAGCTGTCTCAGTCACTGTTGGTCGCCATTCACTAGGTCCTCTCGACGGAAGTCGCTGTCAAGCGTTGTGAGGGGCGAGTACGCCTGAGTGGTAGCGTCGATGCGGCTCGGCTTCAAGGTGATGTGTCGTAGAGGCCGGTACTGCTTAGGGAGGCGTAGTGCATTGGCCCCGCACACGCGAGATGCGCAGTGGCCAGTTGTGAAAGCGTCTGCCAGTGTTCAGCAGGGCGGGGGTGTCTGGGTGCGACGTCGCGGGGTGCGAATGCCGTGCCTGACGTTACCCAGCTCGATTCAGGCCGAACTCGCCGGGTGACGAGGGTGAGGTCCGGCGGGATGCCTTGCAGGTCGAGAGCAGGCATGGCGGGTGCGGACTGCTGCGCGACCGGGTAAGCGGCCGCTGCGGGTTTGCGTCGCTTGAACGCTTCTTACCCGACCGCTTACAGGGGGAAACTGTCCCCGTTCGGTGCTCGCCGGTCACTGTGGGTGCTCCGTCTGATGCCGGAGCAGCGACTTCCAGACCTCGTTTGGCCTCCACAGACCTTGAGCGGCGGATCAGTAGGCTGCTTGCGTCAGCTGGCTGACTTGCGGCCGCCATGCCTTATCCCCCGAGGCGAGGGTGCGGATGCCTGTGAGGGCCTCCGGCCTATGGGGGTGAGCGACCTACCCGCAAGGGGCGATGTGTCCTGTGTTGCGGCATTGGTCAGGAAGTTCGTTTGAACACAGTTGCCCGATGGGCTGCCACGACCGTGGAAGCCCTGGTAGGGCAAGGGATGCTGCGGCACCGGTCAGGACGGGACGGCAGGTTGTCGATTACGGTCGAGCGACGGTCAAACGATCAAGAGGCCTGATCACCGAGGTGATGATCAGGCCTCTGACCTGCTAGTTCGTGTCGGGATGGCGGGATTTGAACCCACGACCCCTTGACCCCCAGGCATATCACGAGCCCTCCTGACATGCCCTGATCCTTCGTTTGACCTGCACAATCCCTTCCACGAGCGTCCATAGACGTTCAGAGTCGTGCACCGTGATCGTCACCCACATAGTCACTCAGAAGCGCATCTCTCCTGATCCGGCACGAGCGCTGTGAGCTGGGTGCTTAGCTCATGGGCAGAAGAGACCAAGCACACTACGTCAGTGATCCCTCCAGGGATGATGAGCAACGTTGGTTCGCCACCGCCCTGCCCCGACACATCGGCATGTTGCGACCCCTCTAGGGGGATGAGGAACCCCAGGGTAAAACCGCAGGCCAGGACAGGGGAAGCCAACCGGATATGGGCTGATAACGAGCAGGATAGCTGCGCCTGGGGCTGGATTGATAATCTAAAGTGCACCTCAGACGGGGAAGATCGATGCTATAAATGATGTAGAGGAGAAATCTAGTAGCACGCTAGATGTGGTGCGGCGAGCAGGTGATTGGAGAGTGAGTATGGCGATCGAGTGGAAGCAAATAGGTCGAGAAAAGTTTGAGCGCATCGTAGAAGCCTTGCTGTATCGCACTTACTCATTTAATAGCGAAGTTCGAGCTGTTGATGGTCGTGGCGGCGATAGCGGCATCGACTTCTTGGTAAAACAGGGGCAGCGCCTGCGAATTTTTCAACTAAAATACTTTCCTGAAGGTTTCTCTTCTGAAATGCAATCGCGGCGCAGGCAGATTAGGAAGTCGTTCGAGCGCGCGATGCAGCATAGCCCCTATGAGTGGACTCTTGTTGTCCCTTGCAATCTAACCAATTCTGAACGGTCGTTCGTGGAGAACCTAGGCAAAGAAAGGTCGATTCGTATATCTATTATTGATCGGGCAAATCTGGATTCTCGAATTGCCGCATTCCCGGACCTTCTTGACTCTTTTACGAGGGATCAGTTTCTAGAGGCTGCCAGGATACTTGGGCACGAACAAACAGTGCTGGCTGGGGGAGTGTCTGACCTGGCACAGCGAGTGATGAATCTTGGAAAAGTTGTTGATGCTTGTGATCCTCATTGGACTTATGACTTCATTAGAAGTGGCGGATCAACTATTAGCGTATTGCGAGCAAAGCACCCTTATGCTCACGAGGTGAGTCCTATAACTATCACTTTGGAGGGGAAAATAAGTGCAGTTCAGTATCCAGGGCTGAGTAGTGCGATTGAGCGCAGTATTGGTTATGGAACTGACGACTCTATCACGATCCCTCCAGAAGTGATTGAAAGGCTGACTATTGAAGGTCCGGAGTGGATTTCGGCGAGTTATGAAAACGTTGAGGTTTCATGGGAACCTTTGCCGAATCCCTCTAAGGGGAAGGCTCGTGTGGAACTTCGTTTTGTGGATGAGTTTGGTGTAGTCCGTACGTCTCATGAAGCCGAAATAATGCACGGCGGAGCGGGAAGTCGAGGGTTTTCTCTAAAGGTAACTTTTTATAAGGTTGCGACGCTGGTATTCCTCTTTTCTAGAGAATTGCAAGGTTCATCTAAATTGCAATACTCAATTAACGTTGAAGGAGCGTATCCCGTAGATGTTATGCGTGCAGGATCTTTGATTCGTCAAATCTATGAACAGAGAAAGTTTGACGTCTACATTGATGGTCGCCATCTTGCAGAAGTGTCGATCTCTTCGAAAAATCAGGATCTGAGTCCTGATTATCTTAATGGGATTGCAGAATGGGAGGATTTGGCTTCTGATCTAGATGTAGTGCAGCGTCACTGTGGGGTGTATTTCACGATGCCGACCTCCATTTCGGCGAGAGAGAGAATTTCACTTCGGGCTGCGCGTCTACTAATTGAGGGTCATTGTGTTGTTCAGCCTGAAGCCCGTACTGTTACAGTGACGCTAAGTGGCAGTGACTCACCTGTCTTGAGGGAGCTTCTTAGCGGTAGACCTAGCTCTCTTCGCTTTGACCTAACGGATATTTCGATTACTGTGGGTGGTCGAACCCTGGTTATAGGCGACGCTGTTATGTTTCACACTCGTGTTGTTGCCCTAAATTATGCAGAGGCGCTACAAGCGCTTAATGAGGGAAGGGGAGCTGGAGTAAAGGTGCAGCTACGCCCAGAGGGTAAAGAAAACTTTCGAATTTTCCTTCCGGATAAGTGGGGTAATAAAAATGGGCCGCTTAAGCCAACCCCGTTGGGTTTGCCGGGGTATGCTGAACCCGTTTGATGGATTAGATGGATGAATGACGTTCATCTTGTTCGTGCCACGGGTTATCCATAGCGTGAGCAAGCGCATCGACTTGGTTTATAACTGGAGTAATTCCGTAGGCGCGGAGAAGCATGCTGGCGGCTACGTCAGGTTTGGGCTGGTTTGGAGTATGCCTAGGCTCTAGGCCAGCCTGCCAGAGGAGGGCTTGGACTTCGCGCAAGAAGCGGCTGACATCGTAGGTTTGAGCCATGGTTAGGACCTCCAGCACTTGCCAGTGAGAGCTTCGTAGACCTGGATATAGCGGGCTCGGGTGGCCTCGACTACATCAGGGGGAATGGGGGGACCTGGGGGAGTACGGTCCCAATCAGTGATGGTGGAGGACCAGTCGCGGACGAACTGCTTGTCCAGCGCATGCTGGGGACGGCCCGGCTCCCAGTTGTTGGCCGGCCAGAAGCGGGACGAATCAGGGGTGAGGAGTTCGTCCGCGAGCATGAGCGTTCCGTCGGGAGCACGGCCGAACTCAAGCTTGGTGTCGGCGATAATGATGCCGCGCTCGGCGGCGATGGCCGCGCCGCGCCGGTAGATTTCCAGAGTCACTTCTCGGAGCCGCTCGGCTGTCTCGGTGCCGATCTGCTCAATGACATCCTCATAGGTGATGAACTCGTCATGACCGGCTGTCGCCTTGGTCGTCGGGGTGAAGATGGGCTCGGGGAGCTTGGAGCCTTCGACCAGACCCGGGGGGAGCTGGACGCCGGAAACAGTCCCGTGCTTCTCGTACTCCTTGAGGCCCAGTCCTGCTAGGTAGCCGCGGGCGATCCACTCCACGGGAAGCATCTCCAAGCGGCGGCACCGGATCGCACGGCCGGCCCACTCGGCAGGCACATCGGTTGCCGAGATCACATGGTTGGGGAAGACATCGGCGAGCTGCTCGAACCACCACAGCGAGAGCTGGGTGAGGATCTTGCCCTTGTCCGGGATCTCGGTGGGCAGCACGACGTCGTACACGCTCACCCGGTCGGACGCGACCAGGATGAGATCGTCGCCGTCGGCGTAGACGTCACGCACCTTGCCGGAGTGGACTAGCTCCACAGTTGCCCCTCGCTGCTCTGCCTCGTACCGCTCGTGAGCCAGACTGCCCACGCGCACATAGTGCTAAAGCTAGTGCACAAGGCGGCTACTCTGGCAACTGGCTCAGGCCACCATCCAACCAGGAGGAAGCCCATGTCGCCGCGCGTGCAACGAGAGAAGCCGCCGTACCGGCAGATCGCCGACTACTTCAAGCAACTGATCATGGACGGGAAGCTGGCCCCTGGCGACTCCATCATGTCTGAGCGCCAGATCGCGAGTGAGTGGGGAGTCTCCCGAGCCACCGCTACGAAGGCGCTTGCTGTGCTGCGGAGTGAAGGGCTTGCTGAGGCTCGCCAGGGGTCGGGCACGGTGGTTACCGGTACCCGGTCGCTCTACCAGAGCATTCACGAGCGTTACGGCACCGTGCGGCGTACGGGACGGATCTACACACCGGGGCAGTACGCGAAGATCATCGATGCCTCACTGGTGGAAGCACCGGCCGAAGTGGCCGAAGCGCTGGACTTGGAGCCGGGTGCCATGGCGATCCGCCGGCACCGGGTGACGTATGACGCTGATCACCACCCCTTGGCCTGCTCTACGTCGTGGTTCGCCGGTGACCTGGCCGACGTTGCACCGCTGCTGCTGGAGACCGCACGGATACGCCAGGGCACTGCCGCCTACGTTGAAGAGATGACTGGGCGTCGCATGAGCCGGGGGCAAGACAGGATCGCTGCACGCCTGGCCACTGCGGAAGAGCTGGCGGAACTCGCCCTGCCCGAGCCCAGCGCTGTGCTGGTGACCCTGCACACCGTCTGGGACACGGAGGGGCGGCCGCTGAGCTACGAGGAGGGCATCGCGCCGCCCGAGCGGTGGACGACGTACGACTACCCCATCAGCGATAGCTAGCAGGCAAAACGCGCTGCCGGCCCCGCTCCGTCGGAGCGGGGCCGGCTTCTTTGTGCGCGCGATTTCGCGGCAGGGTCTTGACACCCTCAATGGACTAGGCCACCTTATTGGTACCTGGCCTAGTCCACCTGCCAACGGTGGCAAGTGGCTGCCGAGTGAAGGAGGTTCCCGATGTTCCCGCAGCCCAAGGGCAAGGTCGGTCAGATCCTGGTCGGCCTCATCGCCGCGATCTACGTGTTCAACAACCCGGTGCAGGCCGCCGAGTTCGTCAACCAGGCCGTCGCCGCGATCGGCACCTTCGCCGGCGCCCTGGGCTGACCCGCCCGCTGGCCCGTCTGCGCCTGAGAAGGGAGCCCTCATGGCCGCTGTCGAGATCGTGTCGTTCGGCTACCTGCACGGTGAGCCGCCGGCCGCGCACCTGACCGTGGATTTGCGCCACCACTTCCGTGACCCGCACATCGACCCGCGGCTGCGCTACATGACCGCCCATGACGAGCCGGTGCGCCGCACCGTGCTGGCCACGCCCGGCATCGCGGACCTGATCGAGGCCACCGCCACCGCGGTCACCGCCTTCATCTCCGGCCCCAGCGCCGGACCCGTCACGGTGGCCGACGGGTGCGCCGGTGGCCGGCACCGCGCCCCCGCCTTCGCCATGGCCTTGGCCGAGCGGCTCCGCGCCGCCGGATTGACCGTGACCCTCTCGCACCGCGACTTGGACAAGCCCGTGGTGCACCGCTGACCGCCACAGAACAGGGGGCGTCCTGCTCCACAGCCACCACGCACGCCGCAGGACGCCCCTCCCAACCGTTCTGGCCCGAACCCTCTGCAAGGGAGAGCCGCAACGTGAATGTTCATCCGTCCGACCTGTCCACAGAAGATCTGCGGGATGCGCTGATCGACGGCGCTGAATGCCAGTACGACCCGGAGCTGCACACCGGCCCGGACGCTTTCACCGACGAATCCGACGAGGACCGCGCCGTCCGTGAAGAGGTGGCGATGCAGGTGTGCGCATCCTGCCCGGTCCGCCTGGAGTGCTTCGAATACGCGCTTCGCATCGAGCCCGAGCACGGCATCTGGGCCGGCTTCACCGCCGCCGAGATCACCGAACTGGCCGACGCGCGGGCGCTGGGCGAGGTGGCCTGAGATGACCGGTCACGACGAAGCGACCCGAATCGGCTTGATCACGGCTGGTCTGTTGGGGGTGGCCCGATGAACACCACCCCCAATACCGGGAGGTTCGCCGGAGTGCTGGCCGAAGAGTTCGGACGGGTCCGGCTGGCCGGTCTGCTGGCCGGTCTGCCGTGGGGCATGGTGCTGGTCGCGCTGGGGGTCTTGTTGGCCGGTCTGCTGTTGAGGATCGGCGGGGTTGTACTGGTCATCACGACCGAACTGGCCGAACGGCTGGCCGCCGCCCTGGCCGCCCACACCGGCGCCACCGCCCACCCGGTGCCCGTGCTGGTGGCGGTGCTGGCGGTTGTGCTGGGCGCACTGCGGTTGGCCTGCCTGCTGCTGGTGTGGGCGATCCGGGAGATCGACGCCGGTACCGCCGCCGTCTTGAGCTGCGGGGGTGCGCGGTGAGCTACAGGACCGCCGCCCGGTTCTTCGACCCGACCGGCGCCCGCTATGGCATTCCCACCTGGCCGTGGCGGATGGCCCCGCCGCACTTGCTGACCCGTCGCCAGCTCGCCGCCCGTGGGCTGCGCCCTGGCGGTCAGGAGATCGCCGGCCAGGTGCTGTGGCGCTCGCGCCGCTACAACGCCCCCGGTGGGGTGCGAGTCGCCTACCTGTACGACGTGCGGTTGGCACTGCCCAAGCGCACCCCGACCGCCGCCCAGCGCGCTGCGCTGGCCAAAGCCCTCAAGGCCCGCCGTATCTGCCCCGAATGCGGCACTGACGCCGGTTACGTCCTGCCTCGCCGTCTGGGCGTCTGCCTGGACTGCGCCGACGCATGGGAGAACGCGTCATGACCCCCTTCGACCCGACCCCGCCCCCGTCCTTCGGACAGACCCCGCTTGGAATGGACCGCAGCGACCAGCGAGCCCGCAAGCTGTCGGGCAGCGAGTTCACCGCCGTGTGCACGGTGGCCGCCTTGGTGGCGGTGCTGGGATTGCTGGGGTTCGTCAACAGCTTCGCCGCGGTGATGCGCGCGGCCGAACCGTCCTTCGGCGCGCTGGCCTGGACGGTGCCGTTGGGCATCGATTTGGGCATCGCGATCTTCGCTGCCCTGGACATCGTGTTGGCCCGGCTCGACATGCGGGTCCGCTGGCTGCGGTGCATCGTGTGGGCGCTGACGGCCGCGACGGTCTACCTCAACGTGGCCGGTGAACACACGCTGTTCGGCCAGGTGGCGCACGCCCTGCTGCCGTGCCTGTGGGCGGTCGCCGTCGAGATCGCCGCGCACGTGGTCAAGGTCCGTGCCGGTATCGCCGCGGGCACTCGGATGGACCGCATTCGGGCGTCGCGATGGCTGCTGGCGCCGATCCGGACGGCCGCGCTGTGGCGCCGCATGGTGCTGTGGGAGATCCGGTCTTATCCGCTGGCGCTGGAGCGCGAGCGTACCCGCCTGTTGGTCCGCACCGACCTCCAGGACACCTATGGCGCGGTGGCGTGGCGGTGGCGAGCGCCCCGCAAGGTACGCGCCCTGTACCGGCTCGGCGAACTGGCCCCCGCCCCCCTCGCTTCCCTCGCTTCGTCCGGCGAGCGCGCTGTCCTGGCCGATGCCGACCGGCCGACGATCGAGCCCGGACCGACCGGCATGGCGGACACACCTCCGGCGCCCGTGGCCGACAGCACGCCAGACACGACGTCCGAGACGGTGACCGCCGCCCCGCCCGGCGAGCCGGACACGGACACGCCGCAGATGTCCGGCGAAGTGTCCGCCGCCAAGCGGCCCCGTGCGGCGACCCGGAGAAGCGGCGGCAAGTCCGCCAAGCGCAGTGACCGGCTGGCGGACAAGGCCCGTGCGCTGCTGGCCGCCAACCCGGACATGAGCGGCGCCGAGTTGGGGCGTCGGCTCAAGGTCTCCGAACGCACCGGTTCCCGGCTGCGCGCCCGCCTGATCGCTCAGACGAACACCCCTGTCAACGAGCCCGCCATGGCCGCCGCCGCGGCCAGTGGAGGTGAAGCCCAGTGAGCACCCATGAGCCCATGGGCGAAGTGATCAATCTGCCCATACGCCCCACCGCCACCGCTGCAGAGCCCATCCCGGCCGCTCCCCACACCGGCGACTCGGACGGCGCGGATGAGGTGTTGGAGGGCAAGGTCCTGGTCGATCAGCCCGACACCGGTCGGCATCTGGACCTGCGGGCGCGCCGACTGGCCGACACCGGGCAGCGCCGCCCCATCATCGCCCCCTGGCTGCGCGATCGGGATGAGGCCCGCGCCACGGTGCGGTGGGCGGTCGGTTATGCCGCCCACGTGACCGCCTACCACGCCGTCCGCCTCCCGCTGTATGGGCTGCGGTTGACGCTGCGCTCACCGCGCGGCCTGTACCGGGTGGTGGCCGGTACGTGGCGGTGGACCTTCGATGCCGAAGCGATGCCGCTGCGCATCGCCGCGGTGGACCGCAAGGACGCCGAGACCTACCTGAAGCTGTTGCGCGAGCGCGACAACCGTGTCCGGTGGCGCCGCATCGTGACCGCCGGAGGACTGGCCGGCACCGGATTGGCCGCTTCGGCGGTGATGGCCGCCGATGGGCTGACCCAAGCCGGTGTCCTGGCCGGACTGGTGGCGGTTCTCGGCTGGCTCGGCACCCCCCAGGACAAGCGCATCCTCGACACCGCGGTTGTCTCCACCAAGGCCCCCAAACTCACCTCCGAGATCGTGGTTCGGGCGCTGGCTTCACTCGGTATCGCCGAGATCAACAAGGCGGTCGCCAAGGGCGGGGGCGGCATCACCTTCCCGGCGCCGATCACCCGCGACGGCCCCGGCTGGCGCGCCGACATCGACCTGCCGTACGGCGTGACGGCGACCGACATCATGGAACGCCGTGACCGCCTGGCCTCCGGTCTGCGCCGTCCGCTGGGCTGCGTGTGGCCCGAGCCGGCCCATGACCAGCACGCCGGACGGTTGGTGCTGTGGGTGGGCGATCAGGACATGAACCGGGTCCGTCCGCCCGTCTGGCCGCTGGCCAAGACCGGCACCGCCGACCTGTTCAAGCCCTTCCCCTTCGGCACCGACCAGCGTGGCCGTCCGGTGACGCTCACCCTGATGTACGCCAACATGTTGATCGGCGCCATGCCCGGTGCCGGCAAGACGTTCGCGCTCAAGGTGCCGTTGCTGGCCGCCGCCCTCGACCCCACCTCCCAGCTTCGGGTGTTCGAGCTCAAGGGCACCGGTGATCTGGACTTCGCCGAGAAAGTGGCCCACCACTACGGATCCGGTCCCGATGACACCACCATCGGCGAGTGCCTGGCCAGCCTGCGGGAGGTCTACGCCGAACTGGAGAAACGCGCCAAGACGCTCGCCGGCCTGCCCAAGGACCTGCGCCCGGAGAACAAGGTCACCCCGCAACTGGCCGCCCGCAAGTCGCTCGGGCTTCACCCCCTGGTGTTCGTGGTGGACGAGTGCCAAGAACTCTTCGCCCATCCCGAATACGGCAAGGAAGCCGGTGAGTTGGCTACCGCCATCATCAAGCGCGGCCGCGCCCTGGGCGTGATCCTGCTGCTGGCCACCCAGCGCCCCGACAAAGACAGCCTGCCCACCGGTGTCTCAGCGAACGTGGGCATCCGATTCTGCTTGAGGGTCATGGGCCAGCTCGAAAACGACATGGTCTTGGGCACCTCGATGTACAGGCGCGGCATCCGCGCCACCACCTTCACCAAGCAAGACAAGGGCATCGGCTACCTGGTGGGCGAAGCCGACGAACCCCAGATCACCCGCAGCTACTACATCGACGGCCCCACCGCCGATCGCATCGCCGACCGCGCCCGCGCCCTCCGCAAGGCCGCCGGCACCCTCACCGGTTATGCCGCAGGCGAGGACACCACCCCCGCCACTGACAGCGGCGCGTCCCTGCTGTCCGACATCGCCGCCGTCCTACGCCCCGGCGAGGACAAGGTGTGGTCGGAAACCATCACGACCCGGCTCGCCGAACTACGCCCCGGCCTGTACGCCGGGTGGACGCCGACCCAACTCGCCGACGCGCTCAAGCCCTACGGCATCACCACCACCCAGGTTTGGGGACAGGACGAAACCGGCAAGAGCGCCAACCGCCGCGGCATCATCGCCCAACACGTCATGGCCGCCCTCGACAACACCCGCACCAACGCCAACTGACCCCGCCGGGCGCCCGCTAGGTCTAGCGCCCGCCCCCGCTAGACCTAGCGGCCCCGCTAGCACCCCAACCCCCTGACCACCAGCGAACAAGCACCTAGCACCCCTACCTGCACCCATGCCTGAAACCGGCCCGGAGCACACCCATGACACCCCTGCTCACCGCCGCTAGCGACACCGCAACCAACCCGGCCGCACTGCTGGCGCTGGCCGCCCTCGCCGGCATCGCCTACGTGATCCACTGCGCCATCTGGCCATTTGGGTCATGCCGTAACTGCGACGGCGCCGGTCGATTCCGCTCACCGTCCGGCCGCTCCTGGCGCTACTGCAACCGCTGCGGCGGCAACGGCGCCCGCCTGCGCACCGGCCGCCGCATCTGGACCTACCTCAAACACACCCACAACCGCGACCACCGCACCCGCTGACCCACCACCCCAAGGAGCCCTATGAACGCCCCCAAGGTCCGCGTCGTCAAAGTCCGCCTGTCCGGCGAAGGAGATGACGCCGGCCGGGTCGCCGAACTGCTGGCTCGACTTCTGCCAGCTCTCTCGGACGGCCGATGCCAGGTCGGTGAAGTCTCCCCGGCCTACCCCAACCGCCGCGGGTCCGGCGCCCGCCGCTACTTCGACCTCTACCTGATTGACCCCGAACCCGACATGACTCGATCGGACCGCCCCGTCATTCCCCGGCCCTAACAGACAGGAGAGCGGTCCGGCGCACAGCCACCACGCACGCCCGCCGGACCGCCCCTTGCCCCCAACCGATCAGGCCTGAAGGCCACATGAAAGGAGCACCCTCACCATGCCACGTCACCCCGAACCCGCCTCCTACTCGATGCCTCCCGAACACGCCGTGCCGTTCTGGGAGCGCCCTTGGGTGGGGTTGCCCGACTGCCCGCCCTGCCCGCTCTGCAACAGCCCGCACACCCGGTGGGACTCCATCAGCCCCGACTACCCCGGCGACTGGTGGGAGTGCGAACACGACCACCGGTTCTTGCTGACCGACAGCGGCCGCACCTACCCCGCCTCGGAGATCCACCCATGACCTGCACGCCAACCGGCCTTCCCAGGCTCTAGCAGGCAGGAGGGCGGTCCGGCGCACAGCCACCACGCACGCCCGCCGGACCGCCCCTTGCCCCCAACCGATCAGGCCCGAAGGCCGTATGAAGGGAGCACCTTCACCATGCCACACCAAAAGTCATCCGTCCCGCCCCCACGGGACACACTCAGCTCTCCCGCTGATCGTCCCGCTAAGGGTCAGCCGCGGCCCGATCTGATGAAGGCCGCACTGGCACACGCTGAACGAGGCTGGCGCGTGTTCCCGCTGCGTCCCAACGACAAGCGGCCCGCGTTGCGCGCCGACTGGGAGGGACGCGCCACCACCGACCCAACCCGCATCCGCCGATGCTGGGAGCACGGCCCCTACAACATCGGCATCGCCTGCGGCCCCTCCAAGCTGATCGTGATCGACCTGGACGTCCCCAAGCCGGGGGAGCGTCCCCCGGCTGAGTGGGCCAGCGAACCGGGCATCCGGGACGGCGCTGATGTGTTCGCCGCATTGTGCGAGCGACACGGCCAACCGTTCCCCTTCGACACCTACACGGTGCGGACCGGCCGCGGCGGGATGCACCTGTACTTCACCGCCCCACTCGGCCTGGAACTGCGCAACACCGCCGGCCGGTTGGGCTGGCTGATCGACACCCGCGCCCACGGCGGCTACGTGGTGGCCGCAGGAAGCATCGTGGCCGGCCGCGCGTACACGGTCATCAACGACGCCGCCCCCACCCCGCTGCCCGGCTGGTTGGGGGAGCGGCTGAGCCGCCTGTCCGGCGTCTCCCTTCCTGGGGTGCACCTCCGTTCTGGGGGGACGGTCAGCGATCGGGCCGCTTACGTTCGGGCCGCACTCCAGGAGGAAGCGGTCCGGGTCACCACGGCGCGTCCCGGTGGCCGCAACCACGCCCTCAACAAAGCCGCCTACAACCTGGGGCGTCTGGTCGGTGCCGGGCTGCTGGGCGAAGACGTCGCCCACGCCATCTTGTACGCCGCCGCCGCGCACCACTTCGGCACCGGCCCCGACCCGATGACCCCTAAGGAGGCCACCGACACCATCCGGTCCGGTCTGAGCGCCGGTATCCGCAACCCGCGGCACATCACCACCAGGGAGAGCGCAGCATGACCAGCCACCTCCAAACCAAAGGTGCGGCGCTGTTGGACGCCCTAGTGGCCGCGCTGAACCGGTACGTCGTCTTGCCCAGCGCCCAAGCCGCCGATGCGGTGGCGTTGTGGATCGCCGCCACCCACGCCCAGCCGGCCTGGGCGCACGCCCCCCGACTGGTGATCCGAGCACCGGAAAAGCGGTGCGGCAAATCCAGGCTGCTGGACGTGGTGGAGGCCACCTGTCACAACCCCTTCATCACCGTCAACAGCAGCCCGGCCGCGGTGTATCGGTCGATCACCGACGACCCGCCCACGCTGCTGGTGGACGAGGCAGACACTATCTTCGGCCCCAAAGCCGACGCCAACGAGGACCTACGCGGGCTGCTGAACGCCGGACACCAGCGCAACCGCCCGGCCATGCGTTATGACGCCGCACTCAACCGCGTGGAGGCCATCCCCACCTTCGCCATGGCCGCCCTCGCCGGGATCGGCGCCATGCCCGACACCATCGAAGACCGCGCCATCGTCATCCGCATGCGCCGCCGCGCTCCCGGTGAGACCGTCGCTCCCTACCGGCACCGGCGCGACCGGCCTGCCCTGCGCAAACTGGCCGCCCACCTGTACGCCTGGCTACGCGCCGACCTGGCCGCCCTGGAGGCCGCCGAACCGGCGATGCCCGTGGAAGATCGCGCCGCCGACACCTGGGAACCATTGGTGATCGTGGCCGACTACGCCGGCGGGCACTGGCCTGACCGCGCCCGCGCCGCTGCCGTGGCACTGACCGCCGACGCCGACGACCACCAGGAAACCTCCCTCCGGCTGCGGCTGCTGACCGACTGCCGCACCGCCTTCGGTACCGACACCGCCCTCCCCACCGCCGAACTACTGGAGCGGCTCAAAGCCGACCCCGAAGCGCCCTGGCGCGACTATGGCCCCAACGGGCTGACCGCGATGAAACTCGGCACCCTGCTACGCGAATACGACATCCGCTCAACCAACATCCGCTTCCCGCCCCCGATCGGGCAGGTCAAGGGCTACCACCGCGAAGCATTCGCCGACGCCTGGGCGCGTTACTGCCCACCCGAAGACACCCCTGCCACCGTCCAGGGCGAAGGTGCCACCGTGCTCACCCTGCCGGGGGTGCCCGTCCCAGCCGTCCCAGCCGTCCCGCCCCAGGTCAACCCCGGGACGGCTTGAGCACCGGGACGGCTCAAGCCGTCCCACCTCCCTGTCCATGGGACGGCTCAAGCCGTCCCACCCGGCAAGCCGTCCCAGCCCTGACCAGCCTTAACGAGGCTGGGACGGCTGGGACGGCTTACCCCCTGACACCCGAACACCCCCAGGTCCCCAGTGGCCACCTCCCCAAGGAGGTAAGCGTGGCGACTACGCCGCCTACCGCCAAGGCGCTGTATCGAGTCAGCGAAGCCGTGGTTGTGCTGTCTCTCAGCCGCGCCAAGATCTACGAACTGATTCGCACTGGCCGTCTGCGCACCGTCAAGGAGGGCCGGACTCGGCTCATCCCGGCCACCGCCATCGCCGAATACGTCACGCTGCTGGAAAAGGAGACGAGCGCCACCCGATGAGCAAACGCCGTAGTCGTGGTGAAGGCGGCCTTCACTGGGATGCCCAGCGGGCACGGTGGATCGCGACCGTGACCATCGGCTACACGCCCGCTGGAAAACGGATCGTGCGGAAGGCCAGCGACAAGAGCAAGACCAAAGCCCTGGCCAAGCTCAAGGAGAAGCTTCGCGACCTAGAGGACGGACTCACCACCGAACCGCACAACTACACCGTCGCCGAAGCAGTGAACTACTGGCTCACCTACGGCCTCAATGGCCGCTCCGCGGCCACGGTGAACAACTATCGGTGCCTCGCCGAAGAGCACATCATCCCAGATCTGGGAGCCCGCAAACTCCGCGAGCTGTCCGCCGAAGATGTCGATAAGTGGCTAGCGGGAAAAGCGCTCGTACTCAGCACGCGAACGCTGCGGCTGCTGCACTCCATTCTCAACCGCTCCGTTCGCAATGCCCAGGCTCGCGACAAGGTCAAGCGCAACGTGGTGGCGTTGTGCGACATTCCTGTAGGGCGCCCGGGACGGCCTTCGAAGGCCTTGACGCTGGATCAAGCCGAAGCGGTCCTCAACGCTTCTGAAGGCTCATCCATACATGCCTACATCGTGCTGTCCCTGTTGACCGGTGCCCGCACGGAGGAACTACGGGCGCTCACCTGGTCCCATGTGGACCTGACCGGCGACCCTGCCGCCGACCCGCCGGTTCCGCCGTCCATCAAGGTGTGGCGGTCGGTGCGAGAGAACCGGGACACCAAGACCAAGAAGTCGCGGCGTACCCTCGCCCTGCCCAAGCGCTGTGTGGACGCGCTGAAGACCCACAAGGCACGCCAGGAGGCGGCACGCCGGGCGGCCGGCGCCAAGTGGCAGGAACACGGGCTGGTGTTCACATCGACGGTCGGTACGGAGCTGGACGCCCACAACGTCCGGCGTGCGTTCCGCCGGGTCATCGAGAAGGCCGGCCTTGACCCCAAGGAGTGGACACCGCGGGAGATGCGGCACAGCTTCGTGTCCCTGCTGTCCGACAACGGGATGCCCCTGGAGGCCATCGCCCGCCTGGTCGGGCACAGCGGGACCAACGTCACCGAAACCGTGTACCGCCACCAGATCCGGCCCATCATCGAGGACGGCGCGAGGGTGATGGATCGGATCTTCCCTGCACGGGATCAGGACACATAGTCACTCAGTTAGTCACCCGAGAGAACAGGAAGGCCGGTTCCGATCTTCGGAACCGGCCTCTGACCTGTCGGGATGGCGGGATTTGAACCCACGACCCCTTGACCCCCAGTCAAGTGCGCTACCAAGCTGCGCCACATCCCGGTGCCTGGCGGAGCAGGCGTGACTACCTTAGCGCAGTCGGCGGCCTAGTGCGTAACGGGAATTCGGAAGGGCGGGTGACCTGGGGCTGCGGGGGCTGGTGGGATGGGCGGGTGGCTTCTGTGATGTGGCGTGGGTTGGTGTTCTCGGTGGCGGTGGTGCTCGCGGTGGGCGGGTGCACCACTGGGGGAGGGGAGTCGCGGGTCGGGCAGAGTCCGCCGGTGGTGGAGACGACGGCGGGTAGCGGGGCACCGGGGGCGGTGCCGTCCGCCTCGGAGCGCAGGCGGCGGGTGGTGCCTCGGGTGCCTGCGGGGGTGTGGGCCGGGTACATGGTGTTCGACCGGGCCGCCGGGAAGGTGACGGTGCGGCGCGATGCGCATCAGACGGTGCGGTCGGCCTCGGTGGTGAAGATCCTGATCGCGCTGGACTATCTGGAGTCGCGGCGGGAGGTGCCGGCGGGGGATCTGGCGCTGTTGCGGGGGATGCTGCGGTCCAGTGATGACCGGGCGGCCACGGTGCTGTGGACGCGCGGTGGGCGGCGGGCGGTCGTGGCGCGGATGGTGAAGCGGCTGCGGCTGGTGGATACGGCGCCGCCGCCGGCCGACCGGCCGGGGTATTGGGGGTACACCGCGATCAGCGCCCATGACGTGGTGAAGGTGTACCGCTACCTGCTGGAGCGGGCGCGGCCCGAAGTTCGGGACTTGGTGCTGGGGGAGCTGCGCAAGGCGACCCGGTGCGGCACGGACGGGTTCGACCAGTACTTCGGGATTCCGCGGGCGGTGCGGCGGCCGTGGGCGGTCAAGCAGG
>Ga0207864_1002272_pt1 | contig 18436 bp, 20 predicted proteins | sample HigsolmetaAR202D_FD_184834 | JGI IMG/M metagenome (GOLD analysis project Ga0207864, IMG submission 184834) | Ionic liquid and high solid enriched microbial communities from the Joint BioEnergy Institute, USA - AR20-2-D (SPAdes) (version 2) ... | reverse complement strand
CGCGGATCGTCGCCACCTTCAACATGGACATGACAGGCACCGCCGGCGAGGCGCAGACGACGCTGTACGTCAACACCCTCGACGGCGACAACCTGGTGGCGCAGGAGTCCCGCGCGGCCGCCGAGCGCCACGGCTACGGCGACATCATCAACGCCCCGTTCCAGCGCGGCGCCAGCGACCACGTGCCCTTCTACGAGGTCGGCATCCCCGCCGCCAACCACATCTGGCGCGAGCCCGGCACGCACGCGCTGGAGCCCTGGTACCACACGCCGCACGACACCATCGAGCACATCAGCACGGAGCGGCTGCAGATCGCCGCCGAGATCATCGCCGCCGCCTCCTACCGCGTCGCGCGCCCCGACCGCTCCGGCCTCGGCACCGCCACGCCACGGGGCGTCCTCGTGCCGTAGCGCCCGGCGGGGCGCCAGCGACTGCAGACCGCCCGGGGGCCGCACTGTGCGGCCCCCGGGCTCAGCCGAACAGGCGCGCGACCTCGGGCTTGGTGACCTTGCCCATCGCGTTGCGGGGCAGCGCCGCGACGGTGCGGACCTCGCGCGGCACCTTGGAGGGCGCCAGCCGCTCCTTGCACCAGGCGCGCAAGGCCTCCACGTCGACCGCGGTGCCGTCGACGGTGACGACGGCGGCGCACACGCGCTCGCCCCAGTCGGGGTCGTCGACACCGACGACCGCGCAGTCGCTGACGGCCTCGTGGCCGCGCAGGACGTCTTCGATCTCCAGGGCCGACACCTTCTCCCCGCCGGTCTTGATGATGTCGACCGAGGCGCGGCCGAGGATGCGGTAGCGGCCCTCCTCGCGGACGACCACGTCGCCGGTGCGGAACCAGCCGGCGTCGAACGACGCGGCGGTGGCCTCGGGACGGCGCCAGTACCCGCGGAACAGGGTGGGGCCGCGCACGAGCAGCTCGCCGGGCTCGCCCTCGCCGACGTCCCGACCGGCCTCGTCGACGACGCGCACCTCGACACCGGGCAGGGGGGAGCCGACGGAGCCGGGCACGCGCTCCTCGAGCGCGTTGGACAGCGCCATGCCGATCTCGGTCATGCCGTAGCGCTCCAGCAGCACGTGACCGGTGATCTCCCGCCAGCGCTCGAGGGTGGGCACGGGCAGCGCCGCCGAGCCCGACACCATCAGCCGCAGGTCGCGGGCACCGCGGCTCCAGCGCTCGCGGGTCGGGGCGTCGGCCGCCTCCCAGGCCGCGATGAGGCGGTGGTAGATCGTCGGCACCGCCATGAACAGGGTCACCCCGCCGGCGGCGAAGCGCTCCCAGACGGCGGTCGCCTCGAACCCGCCCGCCATCTCGCACACCGCCCCGGTCCACAGGGCGCAGCACAGGACGTTCACGATGCCGTGGACGTGGTGCAGCGGCAGCACGAGCAGGATGCCGTCGCGGGGCTGCCACCGCCACGCCTCGACCAGGGCGGTGATCTGCGCAGCGAGGCTGCCGTGCGTGTGCACGACGCCTTTGGGGCGCCCCGTCGTCCCGCTCGTGTAGAGCATGAGCGCGGGGTCGTCGGCCGTGACCTGCAGAAGGGACGCCGCCGGACTCGTGAGGTCGTCGACGACGAGCACGGGCACCCGGCGGTCTGCGGCCAGCTGCCGCACCTGCGGCGCCAGGGCCGCGTCGACGACGAGCGCGACCGGGTCGGCGTCGTCGAGGACGTAGGCGATCTCCGGCCGCGGCAGTCCCGGCCGGATCGGGACCGCCATCGCGCCCGCCGACCAGATGCCCAGCAGCGTGGCGACATACGTCGTGTCGGGGTGGGTCAGGAACGCGACGCGCTCGCCTTTCGAGGCGCGGCCCCGCGCCAGGATCCCGGCGGCCACCCGGCTGGCGGCGTCGAGGAGGTCGGCGTACGACAGGGTCCTGCGGGGGTCGCTGACGGCGGGGCGAGACCCGTGTGCGCGGATCCTGTCGTGCAGCAGCGTCGGCACCGGCGCGGGCACCTCGTCTCCTCGGTGGGTGGGAGGCGAGCCGCAGCATAGGAAGGTCGTCGATCACGGCACAACGCGCGGCGGTCGCACACGGCGTGGCGGTCCGTACCTACCAGTAGGTACAATGCGGACCATGAGCACTGTGAGCTCACGCGAGCGGCTCGTCCAGGCGATGAGCGAGCTGATGTGGGAGCGCGGCTACGCCGCGACCAGCCCCCGCGACGTGCGCGAACGCGCGGGGGTCGGGCAGGGCAGCATGTACCACCACTTCGCCAGCAAGCGGGACCTGGCGCTGGCCGCCCTGGAGCGCAACGTCGCCGACCTCCTGCCGGCCGCCTCCGAGCTCGACGGCCCCGGCGACCCGCTCGCCCGGATCGAGGCCTACCTCGTGCGGCCCCGCGACCCGCTCAAGGGCTGCAAGGTCGGCCGCATGACCCAGGACCCGGAGGTGCGCGAGGACCCCGTGCTGCTGGCCCCGGTGACGCGCGCGTTCGCCCAGGTCCACGCGAGCTGGGTGCGGGCGCTGCGGGACGCGATCGCGGCGGGCCAGCTGCGCGACGACCTCGACCCGGAGCAGCTCGCCGCGACGCTCATGGCGGTGCTGCAGGGCGGTTACGTGCTCGCGATCGCCCAACGGGACCCCCGCCGCTTCGACGACGCCCGCGCCGGCGCGCTCGCCCTGCTCCGAGCTGCCGCGCCGCGCTCCGCAGACGACGCGCCCCGCGGCTCGGAGCCCAGGAAGGAGCAGCCATGACGGCACGGATCGGCATCAACGGGTTCGGACGGATCGGTCGCAGCTACCTGCGCGCGGCCCTGGCCAACGACGCCGACGTCGAGGTGGTCGCGGTCAACGACCTCACCGACGCCCACACGCTGGCGACGCTGCTGGAGTGGGACACCATCTCCGGCCACCTCGACGGCGTCGCCGTCGACGGCGACGCGCTTCTCGTCGGCGGCACGCGCATCGCGGTCTTCGCCCAGCCCGAGCCCGACGCCATCCCCTGGGGCGACCTCGGCGTCGACGTCGTCATCGAGTCGACGGGGCGCTTCACCGACGGGGACGCGGCGGCGGCGCACCTCAAGGGCGGGGCGAAGAAGGTCCTCGTGTCGGCGCCCGCCAAGGGCGACGTGCCCACGTTCGTGCTCGGCGTCAACGACGACACGCTCGACGTCGACCGTGACGACGTGTTCTCCAACGGCTCCTGCACCACGAACTCGCTGGCGCCCCTGGCCAAGGTGCTCCACGACGCCTTCGGCATCGAGTCGGGGCTCATGACCACCGTGCACGCCTACACCAGCGACCAGCGCATCCACGACGCCCCGCACCGCGACCTGCGCCGCGCCCGCGCCGCTGCCGCCTCGATCATCCCGACGTCGTCGGGGGCGGCCAAGGCGATCGGCAAGGTCCTGCCAGAGCTCGACGGCCGCCTGACCGGCGCCGCCCTGCGCGTGCCGGTCCCCGTCGGCTCCATCACCGACCTCACTGTCGTCCTGCGCACGCCCGCCACCGTCGACGAGGTCAACGCCGCCTTCCGCGAGGCCGCCTCCACACCCCGCCTGCAGCGCTACCTGCAGTACTCCGAGGCCCCGCTGGTCTCCGCCGACATCGTCGGCAACCCCCACTCCTCGATCTTCGACGCCCCCCTCACCCAGGCCATCGGCAACCAGGTGAAGGTCCACGGCTGGTACGACAACGAGTGGGGCTTCTCCAACCGCCTCGTCGAGTTCTCCGAACGCCTCGCCACCGCCCTGTGAGCAGGGCGCCCGATCGTTTCGCCCCGCGGCACCGCACCGGGGGTGCCGGCCGTGGACCCGTGACTGCGAGCGTCAGGTCGCGGTCGGTGTCGCGGGGTCGTAGCGGCGCGGGCGGGCTGACCAGAGCAGGTGCAGGGCGGTGAGGAGGAGGAAGGCGCCGAAGAAGCGCTGGAGCAGGGTGGCGTCCAGCGTCAGGGCCACGCTGGCGCCCACGAGCGCCCCGACGATCCCTCCGATGCCGAGCGTGAAGCCCGCGGCCCAGTCGGTGTAGCCGTTGCGCGCGTGGCGGACGGCGCCGACGACCGCGGTCGGGATCACGATGAGCAGGGAGGTGCCCTCCGCCAGCTGCTGCGTGAAGCCGAACAGCAGCACCATGGCGGGGACCATGATCACCCCGCCGCCGACGCCCATGAGTGCCGAGAGCACCCCCGCCACCAGGCCCAGGACGACGTAGCCGCTCACCATGGCCGCGCCGCTCAGCACGATCGTCCCCTGCGTCACCTCGCCACCGACGAGCAGCTGGATCGAGACGACCGCGAGCAGCACGGCGAACGCCTGGCGCAGGCGCTGCGCGGAGAGGCGGTGCATGATCGCGGCGCCGGCGTAGGCGCCCAGCACCGCCCCGGCGGCGATGGCCGCCCCGGCGCCGAAGTCCACCGAGCTGCCCCCGGCGAACCGGATCATCCCCGCCGCTGCGGTCAGGATGATCGCCGCGAGGGACGTCGCGTGCGCGCGGTGCTGGGGCATCCGCAGGACGAGGACGAGCAGCGGCACGAGGACCGCGCCGCCCCCGATGCCGAACAACCCCGACGTGACGCCGGTGATCAGGCCGAGGCCGATCCCGACGAGGGTGCCTCGCCTATCCACGATCGGTCTCCCGCCTTCGCGCCTGCACGCTGCTCCGATCAAGCGAGGGCCCGAACACCGGGGCCACGACCGCTTGCATACTGTATAAAGCCTGCCCAGCGGCGCCAACTCTGCGGGACCGCACGACCGGTCTGATGGACCCACAGGCGCGCTGCCCCGGCAGGAGCGGGAGTGGAGATGAACGACGAGATCGCGGGACGTCTCGCCGACGCCGGCATCGTCCTGCACGAGGCGATGCCACCGCGGCACGCCTACGTCCCGGCCACACGTGCCGGCGGGCTGCTGTTCCTGTCGGGCAAGACGCCCCGCGTGGACGGCGCCCTGCGCGTCACCGGCCGCCTGGGCCAGGAGCTCGATGTCGACGACGGCGTCGCGGCCGCCCGCATCGCCGCCATCAACGCGCTGTCGTCGCTGGAGCACGAGGTCGGCCTCCAGAACGTCCAGCAGATCCTCAAGGTCACCGGCTTCGTGGCCAGCGCGGACGGCTTCGTGCAGCAGTCCGCCGTGACCGACGGGGCGTCGCAGCTGTTCGTGGACGTGCTGGCCGAGCGCGGCCGCCACGCCCGCACCGCCATCGGCGTAGCCCACCTGCCCGGCAACGCCCCCGTCGAGCTCGACCTCGTGGTCCAGGTCCGATGAGCGAGATCGTCACCGAGATCCGCGCCCGCGTCGTCCGCGCCGCCGAGGCGATGGCGGCGGCCGGCCTCGACGGGATGGTGCTGGGGGACAAGTACAACTACTGGTACTTCACCGGCCACCTCAGCCGCGAGTTCGACAAGAAGATGCGGCCCATGCTGGTCCTCCTCACGGCGAGGGGCGAGACCGGTGTCGTGTGCTACCGGCAGTCGGAGCGGGACGTCCTCAAGACCTGCCCGGACGCGCGCACCTTCACCTACGAGGACGTGCCGTTCGACGTGGAGGTGCTCAACACCGCGCTCCAGCGGATGGGCCTGCAGGCGGCGCGCGTCGGGATGGAGCTGGGCGAGAACGAGCGGCTCGGACTCCCCTACCACGACCTGCGCAGCCTCCTGCGCGCCAACCCGGCGCTGTCGCTGGCCGATGCCGGGCCGCTGGTCCAGGGCCTCCGTGCGGTCAAGTCCGCCTACGAGATCGACGCGCTGCGAGCCGCCTGCGACCTGAGCCTGAAGGCGTGGAACGCGGCGCTGGCACGGTTCCCGGTCGGTGCCACGAACGACGAGATCACCAGGATCGTGGGCACGGAGCTCGCCGCGGCCGGCAGCGACCCGAACATCGCGGGACACGTCACCGTGGGCAACGGGGTGGCGGGGATCGAGCCTTATCGGCCGGGCGAGGTGATCTGGTGCGACTTCGGCGGAGTGGTGCGCGGCTACCAGGCCGACCTCGCCCGCCGCGCCGTGTACGGCACGCCGACCGAGCAGCACCTGGAGGTCCACGCCCAGATCAGCGACGTGTTCGAGGCCGAGCTGGCCGCCATCGGCCCCGGTGTGCGGGCGAGCGAGGTGGCCCGAGCGGTCAGCGATCGCCTGGAGGCGCTCGGCCACCCGCCGCTGGGCCCCCGCAAGCGCGTGGGCCACGGCCTGGGCCTGGGTGCTGCCGAGCCCCCGTCCCTCAGCTTGGCCGACGACACCGTGCTGCAGCCCGGGATGGTGCTCACGCCCGAGCCGCGGTTCACCCTGGCCAACGGCGAGAAGGTGCACATCGAAGAGGTCGTCGTCGTGACGGAGACGGGCTGCGAGCGGCTCACCGACGGCGCGACCAGGCTCCACGTGATCGAGGGCTGACGCCGGTGCTGTTCATCCCCGAAGCCGTGTCCCGCGACCTCGTCGAGGTCGACCGCGTCCTCGAGCGCGTCGAGCAGGCCTTCCGCTGGGAGGCCGCCGGCAAGGTCCACTACCCCGAGCCGGCCGCGCTGCGGCTGCACAGCGACGACCCGCCGGGCAAGTTCCACTCCAAGGGCGTGGTCCTCCCCGAGCTCGGGATCGCGGGGTTCCGCGTCGTCGGCTACCGGCTGCGCGAGGACGGCTCCGGCCCGAGCTCGCCGGAGTCGACGCGCCTCGTGGTGCTCACCGACCTCGACACCGGATCGCCCCTGGCGATCGTCGACGAGCACTACACCTACACGCTGCGGACCGCTGCGAGCGTCGCGGCCGCCGTGCGGCACCTGTGCCCGGAGCGGCCGGTGCTCGGCGTCGTGGGAGCCGGCGGGGTCGCGCACGACGTCGTGCGCATCTTCCTGCACGCCCTCCCGCTCGAGGAGGTCCTCATCACCTCGCGGCGCCCGCAGAGCCGCACGCGCCTCGCCGAGGAGGCGGCGACCTGGGGTGACGTGCCGGTGCGGGCCGTCGACCGTCTCGACGACGTGGTCGATCGCGCGAACCTCCTGGTCACCGCCACGACCACGCGAGCGCCCCTGGTCGACGCCGACCGGGTCCGGCCCGGCATGACGCTCTGCGCGCTCGGCAGCTTCGAGCTCACCCCTGCCGTGTACGCGGAGGTGGACAAGCTCGTCGTCGACGACTGGGGGCAGACGCGACGCGCGCCCGACGTGCGCCCGATGATCGACTCGGGCGTCCTGACCGACGACCGCCTCCACGCCCACATCGGCGAGGTCGTCGTGGGCGACAAGCCGGGGCGGGAGTCTGCCGACGAGACCATCCTCGTGCGCACCGAGGGGCTCGCCTCGCAGGACATCGCCCTGGCCCACTGGGTCTTCGACACCGCCCGCGCCCGGGGCCTCGGCATCCCGCTGTGACCCTCCTCGAGCAGCTCGGCCAGCACGTGAGCGACACGCTCGCGGCGCCGACGCGCGAGGACGTGCAGCGGCAGGTCAAGGCGCACCTCCTCGACTGCCTCGCCATGGTCGTCGCCGCCCGCCACCATCCCCTGACCCGGCGGGCTGCGGGGGTCGACCTGCCCGGCGGTGAGCGGGCGCGGCTCGCGGTCACCGCGGGGGCCGCCTGCGACGCGCTCGGTCTCGACGACTTCGACGAGGTGACGCGGACGCACCCCGGCGCGGTCGTGGTCGCCGCGCTGCTGGGCGCGACCGCTGCCGCCGCCGCCCCCGTCCACGGCCGCACGTTCCTGCGCGCGGTGCAGGTGGGCTACGAGCTGACCTGCCGCGTCGGCGAGCTGCTCGACGCCGGGCGTCTCCACGACGGTGGGGCCCACCCGACCGCCGTGTGCGGGGTCATCGGGTCTGCGGCGGCCGTGTCCGTCCTCGTCGACGCGGATGCAGCCCACGCCATGGGCCTGGCGGCATCGCTGGCGTCGGGGCTCTACGAGCTCGACGGGGAGGGCGCCGTCAAGGGCCTGCAGACGGGCTGGGCCGCCCAGAGCGGGATCGCGGCCGCCGCGCTCGCGCGCGCCGGTTACGCGCCCGCCCCCACCGTGCTCGACGGCCCCAAGGGGCTGCTGCGCGTCCTCGGCGTGGAGCCGCCCACTCCCGCTGCGGTGGCGGAGGCGCTGGACGGCTCCCCGCGCATCGTCCGTGTCAGCTTCAAGCCCTACAGCCACTTCACCGACCTGCACCCAGCCACGGCGGCGCTGCTCGACCTGCTGCGCGATCACGACGTCGCCGCCGACGACATCGCCGCCGTCGACGTCCACCTGGTGACGGGCACGGGAAGGCGGCTCAACGCGGTGTACCCGCCGTCGGCGCCCCGTCTGGCGCGCCGCTGCCCGCGGTTCGCGCTCGCGGCGGTCGCCTGCCGCGCCGACCGGGGGGTCGTCGCCGACCCGCTCCTCGGCGTCTTCGACCGCAGCGTCCTGCACGACGAGGACATCCTCGCCCTCGGCGCGCGGGTGACGTGGGCTGACGACCTCCCGGCTGACGGCGCCTCGCCGGCGGCCGTGGTGACACTGCGCCTGACCGACGGCACCACGGCCACGCTCGCCGCCGACGGGTACCCCGGCGACGGACGCAGGGCCGCGACGCGGTGGTCGTGGGACCAGGTCGCCGAGCGCGCCGGCCTGCTCACCCCGACCGCCGATCACGAGCTGGTCGAGATGGTGGCGCAGATCGACGAGGCCGCCGATGTGCGCCCCCTCGCGCGCACCGTCGCCGACCGACTGGAGGTGGACGTGTGACGCACGCCCGCCAGCGCACACGACCCCAGACCCGCTCGACGAGGTGCTGATCCCATGGAGTTCGGCCTGCTGCTCCCCCACTTCGGTCGGCACGCCAGCCGCGCGACGGTGCTGGAGGGTGCGCGACGCGCAGAGGAGGCGGGCTTCGACTCGGTGTTCGTGCGGGACCACTTGGTCTACGAACCGCACGCCGGCATCGAGGACGACGACCCCACCTTCTACGATCCGCTGACCACGCTGACGGCGATCGGTGCGACGACAGAGCGGATAAGCCTCGGGACGGGGGCGCTCATCCCCTTCCGGCACCCCGTCCACCTCGCCCGCATCCTCGGCACGATGATCGCGCTGGTCGGCCCGCGCATCCACCTCGGCCTCGGGACCGGCCGCTTCGAGCGCGAGTTCGCCATCGCCGGGCTCGCGGGGGTGCCGCGCCTGGAGCTGGTCAAGGCCACCGTGGCGATCCTCCGGACGCTCCACCACGAGGGCCGCGTCAGCCACGTCGACGACGTCTACGCCTTCGACGACGTCGCCGTGGAGCCTCGACCTGGACCGCTCGAGATCTGGTACTGCGGGAGCGCGCCGGCGGCCGCGCGGCTGGCCGTGGACCTGGGGCTCGCATGGCTGCCGGGGCGCATCACGCTCGACACGATCACGGCGCGTCGCGCCGCCATGGAGGCGCGCGCCAGCGATGCCGGCGTCGCCGTCCCCAAGGTGGGGGTCATCGCCCCGACCTCCATCGCGGCCACGCGCGATCGCGCGCTGGAGGGCCTCGACGTCGACGGCCTGCTGGACTGGGCGAACACCTACGGGAGGTGGTGGGTCAAGCCGGCGTCCGGTCGCTTCCAGACCCGCGCGGACCTGAAGGGATCCCTGATCGCCGGCTCGCCGGACGACGTGGCGAGCGAGGTGGCGGACTTCCAGGCCGCGGGGGTCGACCACCTGGTCTTCGACCTGCGCAGCCGCTTCGACCGGTGGTTCGAGTCCATCGACCTGCTCGCGTCTGAGGTGCTGCCGCGGTTCCGCGAGGCCGCAGCGTAGCCGCGGGGGGCTTTTCGATACCCTTGATCGCGGAATCTCGAATACTGTATATCTGATCCCAGGCCCTGGAACGGCGCGGGCGGCAGGGGTCGAACCCCCAGCCGGGGAGGGAGCGTGGCCGACTTCTTGACGCAGGTCGCGGCCAGCATGGGCGAGGCGGTGACGCTGCTGCTGGCCCCCTCCGCGATCGCGATGCTCCTCGCCGGCATCGTGATCGGCCTGATCATCGGCATCCTGCCGGGGCTCGGCGGCCTGGCCACGCTGGCGCTGCTGCTGCCGTTCACGTACGCGCTCGACCCGGCGGGCGCGCTCGCCCTGATCCTGGGCGCCTACAGCGCCGTGTCGATGGGCGGCTCCATCCCCGCGATCCTGCTCAACACGCCGGGGACGGGCGAGCAAGCGGTCACCGCGCTCGACGGCTACCCCCTGACCCGTCAGGGCAAGGGCGCGAGGGCCCTCGCCGCCGCCGCCATGGCCGGTGCCGTCGGCACGCTCGTCGGGGTCGTCGCCCTCACGGTGCTGATCCCGCTGATCCGCACGATCCTCATGGCGGTCGGATCCGCCGAGCTGTTCGCGCTGAGCCTGCTCGGCGTGCTCGCCATCGGCGTGCTCACCACCGAGAGCGTCACGCGGGGGCTCCTCTCCGGCCTCTTCGGTCTGATGCTGTCGTTCGTCGGCTACGACGCGATCACAGGCGCGGCGAGGTTCACGGCAGGGTCCGCCTACCTCCTCGACGGCCTGAGCATCACCGGGATCACCCTCGGGCTGTTCGCGATCGCCGAGATGATCTACCTCTTCGCCCGAGGGGAGGCCATCTCCGCGAAGTCCGCGGGCACGTTCCGGTTCTCCAATGAGCCCGGAGCGGGCGTGCGCGATGGCGTCCGGGACTGCCTCCGCCACCGCTCCACCCTCCTGCAGGGCGGGCTCATCGGCTCAGTGGTGGGCGTCATCCCGGGCATGGGCGGCACCGTGGCCATGTTCCTGTCCTACGCTCAAGCCAAGCACCGATCGAAGAACCCAAAGCTGTTCGGCAGAGGAGCCGTCGAGGGCATCATCGCGGCTGAGGCGGCGAACAACGCCAAAGAGGGCGGCTCGCTGGTCCCGACGGTGGCCTTCGGCATCCCGGGCAGCTCCAGCATGGCGATCTTCATCGGCGTGCTGTTCATCATCGGCCTGCAGCCCGGCCCGATGCTCGTCCGCGACAACCTGCCGATCGTCTACTACATGGCCTGGTCGCTGGCCACGGCTGGCATCGTCGGCAGCCTCCTCGGGATGGTCGTCGCCCCCCACGTCGCGCGGGTGTCGACCGTGACGCCGGGTGCCCTGGCACCGATGCTCATCGCCTTCAGCACCGCCGGCGCCGTGGTGGACACCCGCCTGGTCTTCGGGGCCTTCGTGGCCATCGCCGCCGGGTTCGTCGGCTACTGGTTGCGGGTCATGCAGTACTCGAACGCCGGCGTGACCTTGGGGTTCCTCCTCGGGCCGGTCGTCGAGAAGCAGATGTTCATCTCCCTGCGCGCCTACGGGGCGGGCTTCCTGACCCGACCGCTGACCCTGGTGATCCTCGCGGGGATCGTCTACCTGCTCGTCCGCCCGTACCTGGCCAAGCGGCGCCGCCGACGGCTCCCGGACGTGCTGCACCAGGAAGAGTCGATCGAAGAGCTTCTGCAATGAAGCGTCTCGACCAGGCCACCACCGTCGGCATCATCGTGCTCACCCTCGCGTACCTCGTCGTGGCGAGCAGCTATCCGACGGAAGCGCGGGTCATCCCCATGATCGTGGGGACGGTGACCCTCGTCCTCGCGACGGTCCAGCTCCTGGGAGCGCGGGTCGCAGCGCTCAAGCCGTTCGTGGGCGAGTTCAAGCCGGTCGAGGAGGCGGAGATCTTCTCCACCCCGGCGATGCGGCGCCGCTTGCTGATCGTCTGCGCCACCTTGCTCGCGCTGCCGCTGCTGATCGTGGTGCTCGGGATCGTGGTGGCGCTCCCGGTCTACGTCGCGCTGTTCACCGCGTTCCTGGGGCGCCAGCCGTGGTGGGTGGTCGCGGTGTGCACGGCCGCCATGACGGGGGTGGCGTACGGGCTCCTGGTGGTGCTGCTCGGGATGCCGTGGAACGACGGGCGCCTGTGGGCGCTGTTCTGACCGACGCGAGGCAGTGGCACGGATCGGACGAGAGGGCGGACTGTGACAGGCGACACGATGAAGAAGCTCTGGGTGCTCCTCGCTGTGCTGCTGCTGGCGGTGACGGCGTGCAGCGGCGGCGAGCAGGCGACCGACGGCGACGACGCTGCGGCTGAGGACGACGCCTCCCCAGCCTCGGCGGAGGACGAAGACGTCGCGGCCTTCTACGCCGACAACGGGGTGCGCGTGATCGGCGGCCACGACGCCGGCGGCGGGTTCGACTTCTACATGCGTGCGGTGGCACGCGGCATGGAGCGCGTGTGCGACGTCAGCACGACGGTGCAGAACCTCCCCGGCGCCGGCGGCCTCATCGGCGACAACGAGCTGTTCAGCTCCGAGCCCGACGGCCTGACCGTGGGGCTGATCAACTACCCCGGTCACGTCTTCGCGCAGCTCACCGACGTCCCCGAGGTCGAGTACGACTTCGCCGAGTGGGAGTTCCTCGGGCGCGTCGCGTCCGACACGCCCATGGTCATCGTCAAGGAGGGCGGCGAGTTCGACTCCCTCGACGACCTCGTCAACGCCGGCCGCCCCATCCGCTACGGGATCGAAGGCGCCGGATCGGACGCCTACTACGGGGCAGCCCTGGCCGCCGAGACGTTCGGCTACGACCACGAGCTCATCACCGGCTACGGCGGCTCGAACGAGATCATCACCGCCATCACGCGCGGCGAGGTCGACGCGACGTTCCTGTCGGTCGGCTCGTCGATCCAGAGCATCCGCAACGGTGAGATCAGGCCGCTGGTGGTCTTCGGCGAGGAGGCCCCGGAGGAGCTGTCGGACACGCCCACCGCGGTGGACTCCGTCGAGTCGCCCGAGGACCAGGAGACGGTCCGGGCGTTCGGCAACATCTACCAGCTGGAGCGCACCTTCGTCGCGCCGCCCGGCACCCCCGAGGCGCGGGTGGCGTGGCTGCGCGACTGCATGATGCAGGTCTTCGAGGACGAGGAGTTCGTCGCCGAGGTCGAGGCCGCCGACCGCGTGGTGGTCCCCCTCTCCGGCGAGGAGGTCGCCGCTGCCTCGGCGGAGGTCGAAGCCCAAGCAGACCAGCTGCGCGAGCTCCTGTCCAGCGTCGACCAGTAGCACCCGGCTCGACGGCACCCGCGCCGCAGGCCGGGCGCGACGCCCGCCCTGCGGCGCGTGGACACGGGTCAGGAGCTTGCAGGATGGAGGCATGGAGGCAAGCACGAGCGTCGACGGACTCCCATCCATCCCGGGATCCGGGAACCTCCCGGATCAGGTCGCCGCACGGCTGGAGCAGGCGATCATCGAAGGCACCCTGCAACCGGGGCAGCGCCTCAGCGCCGACGAGCTGGCGCAGCACTTCGGCGTGTCGCGGATCCCCGTCCGGGAGGCCCTGCGCGGACTCCACGCCAACGGCTGGGTGCGCATCGAGCCGCGCATGGGGGTCTACGTCCGCACGCACGACCCGCAGGAGCTCCGCGACCTGTTCGAGACGCGGCTGTTCCTCGAGGAGCACGCCGTCCGCCTCGCCGCCGAGCGCCGCACGGATGAGCAGCTCGCCCGGCTGGAGGAGCTCGTCGACGCCGGCCACGCCGCCGTGAAGTCCGACGACCCCGCCCAGGTCGGCCGCGTCAACACGGCGTTCCACGAGGCGCTGGTGAGCTGCACGGGCAACACCGTCCTCGCGGAGATCCTGCGCGGGCTGAGCCAGCGTGTCCGCTGGTACTACGCCACCGTCACGAACCAGCGCGGGACCGGGTCCATGGAGGAGCACGCCGAGCTCGTGGAGGCGATCCGCGCCCGCGACGCCGCGAGGGCCGCGTCACTGATCAGGCGTCACATCGAGACGACACGGGCGGCGGTCGAGCGAGTTGTCGGGTGAGCCCAGGCGTCTGAGCCGCCGGGCGTGTCGGGCCGCGCCCGGCGCGGAGGGCCTGTCGGCTCGCAGCCGTCGTGTTCGCGGGCTCGGCTGTCGGGGGCGGACGTCGTCCGCTGGCATGAGCGTGGGCTCCGCTCGCTGACGCCGATGGACGGGACGTGAAGGCCGTGCGGGACCGGTGGGCGTTCGCGTCGCTCGCCACACTCCTGTACTGGGTGGCGCACCAAGCGCTGCGCCCGTTCGTCGCCCTGCGGCTCGACCAGCTCGGGGCCGACGCCGCCCGGGTCGGGCTCGCCGTGTCCCTCCACGCCCTGGTCCCCTTCGTGCTGGCCATCCCCCTCGGCCGCCTCAGCGACCGCTTCGGGCTGCGTCGGCTGCTGCTCGCGTCGATCGTGGTGATGGCCGCCTCCGGCGCGCTCTACCCGCTGGCGTCGGCGGCCGAGCAGATCGCGGTCCTCGAAGGCGTCAACGGCGTGGGCACCATGGGCGTCTGGATCTGCCTCCAGAGCCTGGTGACGCACGCCGGCAGCGGCGAGACCCTCCGCCGCCACCTGGCCCTGTTCTCGCTCGCCTGGGGCGTCGGCCTGGCGTCAGGCCCGACGGTCGGCGGCCTGCTCTTCGACTACCTCGGCTTCGAGGTGCTGTGCGCGGCCTACGCCGCGGCGGCTGTCCTGACGCTCGGGGCTGTGGCCCTCGTCCCCTTCCGAGGGGTGGGGGCGGTGGCGAACGAGGCGCGGGCGCGGTTCACCTCCCAGATGCGGGAGATCCTCGCACGAGGCCCGGTGCAGGGCGTGCTGCTGTCGAGCTTCGTGATGCTCTACGTGCAGTCGATCCGGCAGTCCTTCTACCCGCTCTTCCTCGAGCAACAGGGGATGCCGGTGTCGCAGATCGGTCTGCTGCTCACCGTGATCGGGCTGTCGTCGGTCGCCGTGCGCACCGTGACCGTGTGGGTCACGCGACAGGTGGGGGCGCGCGCCGTCCTCGTGCTGAGCTCCGCGCTCTCGGTCATCGGGATGGCCGCCACGCCGTGGCTCGGCACGTGGCCGCTGCTGGTGGTGGGTGCGGTGCTCGTCGGGGTCGGCCAGGGCCTCAACGCACCGGTCACGGTCGAGCTCATGGCCGCCTACACGATGACGGATGAGCGCGGTCTCGGCATGGCGCTGCGCGCGATGGCCAACCGGCTGGCCGGCATCGTGCAGCCGCTGCTGTTCGGGGCGCTGGGCTCCGCGTTCGGGTTGGCGTCGGGGTTCTCCACCTCCGGCGTGCTGCTGGCCGGCCTGACCGTCGGCGTGTGGCGGGCGAGCAAGGAGGCGCATGGGCTCGAGGAACCCGCGTAGGACAGGCACGGTTGGGCACAGCCGGCGAGCTTCGCTGTCAGCTCTCCATCAGAGGAGGACGAGAAGGCCCGTGAAGACCGAACACGTCACGTTCTTCAGCGACGGGGCGCGGCTGTCGGGGCTGCTGCGCACCCCCGACGACGCGTCCGGGCCGCTGCCCGCCGTGGTGCAGGGCCCGGGCTGGCTCGGCTTGGCGGACGCCAAGCTCTACGTCCGCTACCACGAGGCCCTCACCGCAGCCGGCATGGCGGTGCTCGTCTTCGACTACCGCGGCTTCGGCGACTCCGAAGGGTCACCCCAGCGGCTGTCGGTGGCAGACCAGCTCGAAGACCTCGTCAACGCGGTCACGTACCTCACGACCCTCCAGATCGTCGACGCCGACCGCATCGGCGTCTTCGGCAGCGGCGGGACCGGGGGTGGCAACGCGATCCTGCTGGCCGCCGCGGACCGCCGGGTCCGAGCCGCGGTCAGCCAGGTCCCGGTCGCCGACGGCGAGGACTGGCTGCGGCGGATGCGCTCGGAGCACGAGTGGCTGGCCTACCGCAGGATGCTCGACGAGGACCGCCGCCAGCGGGTCCTCACCGGCGCGGGGCGGCTGGTCGACCCGCGCGAGGAGATCATGATCCCGACACCCGAGCGCCGCCAGACCACGGTGAAGGCGGACGTCGACTCCCGCGTGCCCACCGCGGTGTCGCTGGCGGCGGCCGACGAGATGCTCGCCTACAAGCCGATAGACGCCGCCCGCGACCTGTCCACACCCTGCATGATCATCGCCGTCGAGGACGACGCGACCACCCCGACCGACCACGCGCTCGCCCTCTACGACGCCCTCCGCGGCCCCCGCAAGCTCGTGCTGCAGCGCCACACGACGCACTACACCGCCTACGACACGTACTGGGAGACCGTCACGCCGATGATCGTCGAGTGGTTCCAGCAGCACCTGCAGGCGGAGTCAGTCGTCGTGCGGTCCGATCCGGGGGACGCCGGCGCCTGACGCATCCAGGCGGCGGGGCGTGGCGTGGGGGCTCGAGAGCCCTCAGCGAGGGCGCGTCGCGCGGATGATGGTGCTGTGCATGCCGTCGGCGACGGTGTGGGTGGGCTGCAGCTCGACGTCGGTGAAGCCGACGGCGGCCAGGCCCCCGCGGTACTCGCTGAAGGACAGGGCACCGGCGATGCAGCCGACGTAGCTGCCGCGGGCGGCGCGCTCGTCGGGGGTGAGGTCGTCATCGGCGACGATGTCGGAGATGCCGATGCGGCCGCCCGGCTTGAGCACGCGAGCCATCTCGGCGAACACCGCGGGCTTGTCGACCGACAGGTTGATCACGCAGTTGGAGATGATCACGTCGACGCTGTCGTCGGGCAGCGGCAGGGCTTCGATGGTGCCCTTGAGGAACTCGACGTTGCTGACGCCGGCCTCGGCGGCGTTGCGGCGGGCCAGCTCCAGCATCTCGTCGATCATGTCGACGCCGTAGGCGAAGCCGCTGGGCCCCACGCGCCGCGCCGACAGCAGCACGTCGATGCCCCCGCCCGAGCCGAGGTCGAGCACGGTCTCGCCCTCGCGCAGCTCCGCGACCGCGGTGGGGTTGCCGCAGCCGAGGCTGGCCAGCCGCGCCGCGTCGGGCACCCAGCCCTGCTCGTCGAGGCTGTAGAGGGCCGCGCCGAAACCCTCGCCGGCCGTTACCGTGTCACCGCAGCCGCAGTCGGCGCGGCAGCAGTCGGCGGTGCCGCCGGATGCGGCGGCCGCGGCGGCGTTGGCGTAGTGGGTGCGGACCCGCTCCCGGAGAGCGTCGGTGGTCTCGGTCACGGGGCACCTCCGGTGAGGGTGGCGACGTCGGCCAGCCGCCGCATCGCCTCGCGGTCGAGGGCGTAGTAGGCCCAGGTGCCGCGCTGCTCTCGGGTCAGCAGCCCGGCGTCGACGAGCTTGCGCAGGTGGTGGCTGACCGTGGGCTGCGAGATGCCGAGGTGCTCGACCAGGTCGCACACGCACACCGCTTCGCCGGCGGCCGCGAGGAGGTTCACGATCCGCACCCGGTGCGGGTCGGCGAGCGCTTTGAACAGCGCCGCCGTCGCCGCCGCCTCCTCAGCCGTCAGCGCCGGCGCCCGCAGCGGCGCGCAGCACGCCACCGGCAACGTCGATGTCACCAGAGAGTCCTACGTCGAAGTTCGTCGATGCAGCCAGCCTACGGGGATTCATCGACATCCGTCGATGTCTCCACGCCGAGCTCGGCGAGCAACGCCAGGACGCGCTGCTTGATCTCGTCGCGGATGGTGCGCACGTCCTCCAGGGGCTTCCCGGCTGGGTCGTCGAGCGCCCAGTCGAGGTAGCGCGTGCCCGGGATCACGGGGCAGGAGTCGCCGCAGCCCATGGTCACGACGACGTCGGCGGCGCCCAGCACCTGCTCGGTCCAGGGCTTGGGGGCCTCGGACGAGATGTCGACGCCGACCTCCCGCATCGCCTCGACCGCGACGGGGTTGACGCGCTCGGCCGGTGTCGAACCGGCGGACAGCACGCGCACGCGATCGCCCGCGAGGTGGCGCGTCCACCCAGCCGCCATCTGCGAGCGACCGGCGTTGTGCACGCACAGGAACAGGACGGTGGGAGGGGTGGACATCTCGCTCAGCTGCTCGGCTTCGTCATGGTCTCTCCGTCAGCGCGGCAGCGAGGCGACGCCGAGCACGTGCGGTGACGAGGGTGGTCCGATTCGGCCTGCGGGGAAGCGGAAGGCGCGCAGGGATTCGATGGTGAAGCCCGCTCGGCTGATCGCGGTGACCGTGTCGCGGCCGGTGTGGCAGCCGCCGAACAGGCGCGGCCACAGGGTGCGGTCGGCCAGCCGCTGCACACGACGCGCGGCCGCGGTGTCGGCGCGAACGTGCTCGAGGAAGAACAGGCGCCCGCCGGGGCGCAGCACGCGACGGAGCTCCGCGAGCCCGGTCATCTGCTCGGGTACAGAGCACAAGACCAGGGTACCACGGCTGCGTCGAAGGATCCGGTCTCCGCGGGGAGGTCGTCGACCACGTCGATCCTGACCCTGGCTCGTGACGCGTTGCGCTGCGCTCGGCGGCGCAGGTACGCCTCCGGTTCGACTGCCAGCACCTCGGTGACCCTGTCAGGGTAGTGCGCGAAGTTGCGACCGTCGCCGGCGCCCACCTCGATGATGCGGCCCGCCACCCCGGCGAGGAGCTCCCGGCGACGAGCGGCCATCCCGCCTGCCTCCATGGCAGCGCCGGCGAGCGCGTACGCCCGCGCGAAGATCGGATGCCTGCTCCCCGCAGCCGGCCTGCGCCCTGACCGCCCCTGACCTGCTCCCCCTGGCACGATGCTCACGGACAGTACCGCACCATGCAGGGGCCGTGCTGGCGTCGCGAGCCGGCGTGACGCGCTCAGCGTCGTCGCGTCA
>Ga0207864_1002269_pt1 | contig 18452 bp, 8 predicted proteins | sample HigsolmetaAR202D_FD_184834 | JGI IMG/M metagenome (GOLD analysis project Ga0207864, IMG submission 184834) | Ionic liquid and high solid enriched microbial communities from the Joint BioEnergy Institute, USA - AR20-2-D (SPAdes) (version 2) ... | reverse complement strand
ATGAAGTCCCGCAACGCAGGATTGCCCCCTCCCAGCCTCCCCCCGCAAGCGGGGGGAGTGGGTTTTTCTTTCCCTGCAAGCGGAGGGGTCTTTCCGCTCTTCCCCCGCGAAGCGGGGGAAGGCAGGGTCGGGTAATCAACGAAGAACAGGTGCAGGCCCTCCGGTTTCCGCCAGGCCCTGAGCAAGTGTGTCACCCCCGAACTGCGCAAGGCCGGCCTGTACGGCAAGGTCAGCCAGGCCTTCGCCGTGCTCCTGCCGGTCAGGTCGGTGGGCGTGGTGGGCGACGCGCGCGCCTACGAGTGGGTGATCGCCCTGCGCGCGGTGGAGACCGTGGACTTCATGACCGCGCACTGAACGCACCTGCCGTACGACTTCCTCGACCGTGTCTCCCGGAGGATCATCAACGAACTGCGCGGCATCTCCCGCGTCGTGTACGACATCTCCGGCAAGCCCCCGGCGACGATCGAGTGGAGGGGCTGCCTTCGGTCAGCGCCAAGCCCGTTGTGTGCAAGCTTTATGTATCCTTAGGTCAGCCAGCCTGGCCTTAAGGGCGTAGGGCAGAGAGTCATCCGCTGATGCAGGAGCGGCGTGACCACCTGGTCGTTGTGGGGGATATATGGATGTCTTTCAGTTCAGGGAGAGATTGATCAGTGATTATGCTGCCTTTACGCGCAGCTTTACCCGAATCCATGCTGAGGACATCAAGGCTTTCGTCGATTCGGAATATGCGTCTGGACGCTATTGGCCACCCCCGCTCATCCAGGTCAATCCGAACTTCAAGCATGGAAGCACCGTTGAGATGCTGGTGGCGAACGGGGTGCTTCATCCGGAGTGCGCGCGCATATTTCACGTCGGAAAATCGGCTTCGAGTCAAGGAAGCTCGCTTCGGCTGTTCAGGCATCAGGAAGAAGCGATTGGCTTTGCCCAAAGCCGGGAGAGCTATGTGCTCACGACCGGCACGGGTTCGGGGAAGTCGCTTGCGTACTTTATCCCGATAGTTGATGCGATCCTGAGGGAAAAGCTGGCTGACCCTGCGCCACGCACCCGTGCCATCGTCATATATCCGATGAATGCGCTGGCCAACAGCCAGCTGGAGGAACTCGGCAAGTTCCTCGGTGACTATGGCGATCACCCTCCCATCACCTATGGCCGGTACACGGGTCAGGAGAGCGAGGACGAGCGACAGTACATGGCGGCCAATCCGCCCGACATCCTGCTGACGAACTTCATGATGCTCGAATTGCTCATGACGCGGCAGGATGACAAGGACAAGGCTATCGTCCGTAATGCCCATGGCCTCCGCTTCCTTGTCCTCGACGAGCTCCATACCTACAGGGGGCGGCAGGGGGCGGATGTGGCCCTGCTGGTGCGTCGTGTCCGTGAGGCGCTTTCAGAAGATCTGCAGTGTATCGGCACGTCGGCCACGATGGCCACCGCGGGTTCGGAGAAGGAGAAGAACCAGAAGGTGGCGGAAGTTGCCAGCCGCCTTTTCGGCACCCGGATCACTGCGGCCAATGTCATTACAGAGACGTTGCAGCGTGTCACACCGGAGCATCTGCTGGTCGACCATGTGCGCCCAAGGCTCGCCGAGGTGATTGCGTCGGGGGTGCCGAGATCGGCAAGTTATGAGGAGCTGGCCCGGCATCCACTCGCGGTCTGGGTCGAGCTCACGCTTGGCTTGACGCGAGACGAGGGCAAGTGGCGGCGTGCTCAGCCCATGACGCTGGACGAGGCTTCGGAACGGCTTGCAGCAGACGCCGGAGTCGATGTCGACATTGCCCGGGCGACGTTGTCCGATTTTCTGCTGCTCGCCTATCGCACCACGGACAAGCCGTTGGCCGAAGGAGGGCGCAGCCTGTTCGCGTTCAAGCTGCACCAGTTCATCTCGGGCAGCAGCAAGGTGTACGGAACGCTTGAAGCCCCGGGGCAACGTTATCTGACCCTGGAGGGCAGCCAGTTTGTCCCGGGGGATCGCTCCCGCCGCCTTTATGCCATCCACTTCTGCCGCGAGTGCGGGCAGGAGTACATTCCGGTCTGGGATGAGCATGATGTCAAGGGCCGCGTGTTCAATCCGCGCGACATTGATGAGCGTGTCCACCAGGACGACGATGTCAAGCATGGCTACTTCATGCCGGACACCACGGGCATCTGGGACGATACGGTCGATCGTTATCCGGAAACCTGGATCGAAGCGGGCAAGAATGGGGACCTGCGTCTGAAGTCCAGCTTCCGTAAACGCCAGCCCCAATGGGTTCGGGTCAATGCGGAAGGGCGGACGGCACCGGATGGCACACCCGGATGGTTCATCCCGGGCAACTTCGGTTTCTGCCTGCGGTGTGGTGTGGTTCACTCAACGGCTGGCAAGGAGTCGCTGCGCCTGATCGGCCTGTCCGGCGAAGGGCGCAGTTCGGCCACCACCATGCTCACGCTGTCGGCCCTGCGCTACCTCTACGAGGAGGACGATCAACTCAGGGAGGAGGCCAGGAAGGTTCTCGGGTTCACCGACAACCGCCAGGATGCGGCGCTGCAGGCGGGGCATTTCAACGACTTCCTGCAGGTACTGCTGTTGCGCTCGGCGCTGCTGGCGGCCGTGCAGGCTGCGGGCGGGAGGCTCACGGAAGGGGAGCTGGCCGATGCCGTGTTCAAGGCGCTCGGCTTTGACCGCGACGATCCCGGTGTCCGGGCCGAGTACATGCAGGACCCCGGGGTCAAGGGGAACGCGCGTCGCCAGGTACAGGACATCATGCGCTCCATCCTTGGCTACCGGGTGTACTACGACCTGCGACGCGGCTGGCGGTTCAACAACCCCAACCTTGAGCAGTTGGGGCTGGTGCGTATCGAGTATCAGGATCTTGATGAACTGGTCGCCGATGCTTCCGAATGGGCCAACGCGCCCGCCGCCCTGCAGGCGGCGTCACCCGAGGTGCGCAAACGACTGCTCGGAAAGGTGTTCGATGCCATGCGGCAGGGACTGTGTCTCGCGACGCGGTACCTGGACCGCAGCGAGCTCGACCGCCTCAGGACTGCAAGCTATGCCAACCTGAGGGAACCCTGGGGCTTTTCCGAGGACGAGAATCCCGTTGCCTCGAGCTGGTTCATTGTCGGCCCCCGGCCGCGCGACGAGGATCGCAGAAACGTCGAATACCTCGTGTCCGGCAGTGCCCGGTCCCGGCTGGGCAGGGAATTGAAGCAGCCCAGCCTCTGGCGCGAAAGCGATGGCTCCGACAACCCGCACGTCCTCAAGCTCAAGGACGAGCAGTACGAGGAGATCGTCACCGTACTGCTCAGGGTAGCCAAGGCCTACGGACTGGTTGTCGCCGAGGAAACCGAGTTTGGCGTGACCGGGTATCAGCTGAATGGTACGGGCCTGGTGTGGGTGGCTGGCGACGGCAGGAGCGATCGCGGGGCTGACGACAACCCGTTCTTCCGTACGTTGTACGCCAACATTGCCGCCATGCTGGCCAATCCTGCGCATCGCCTCTTCGACTTCGAGGCGAGGGAGCACACCGCGCAGGTCGAGCAGGAGGAGAGGCTGGAGCGGGAGGCCCGCTTCCGCTTTACGCAGAAGGACAGGGCGGATTGGCTGGCCGCCACCGGCAAGCCGCTGGAATGGCTGCCGGTGCTGTTCTGCTCGCCCACCATGGAGCTGGGCGTCGATATCTCGTCGCTCAACACCGTTTACATGCGCAACGTGCCCCCCACGCCTGCGAACTACGCACAGCGCAGCGGGCGGGCCGGGCGGGCGGGGCAGCCTGCGCTCGTCATCACGTACTGTGCCGCGCAATCCCCGCACGACCAGTATTTCTTCCGCGACCCGGTGCGCATGGTGCACGGGCAGGTCAACCCGCCCACGTTGGACCTGGCCAACCGCGAGCTTATCCAGAGCCACATGCACGCCATTTGGCTGGCCGAGACGGGCAAGAAGCTTGACAGCAGCGTGCGTGGCATGCTCGACATGAACGACCCCGCTGCGCCGCTGGCCGAAGAGTACAGGCAGCAGATGGATGCGGATGCCCCGCAGAAACGTGCCCATGCGCGCGGTCTGCGGGTGTTGGCCATGCTCGAGGGGGAACTGACGCCGGAGAAGGTGCCCTGGTACACGCCGACGTTTGCCGATGACGTGTTCCGCCGTGCCTTCCAGTCCTTTGATCGCGCGTTGGACCGCTGGCGCGACCTGTTTGCCGCCACCAAGCGGCAGATGGAGATCAATCAGAAAATCATGAACAATCCGGCGGCCAGCGAGCGCGAGCGTCGGGATGCCAAGCAGCGGCATGACGAGGCCTTCCGCCAGCAGACCCTCTTGCTGGACACTGGGTCTTACAACTCCGATTTCTACACCTACCGCTACCTTGCCAGCCAGGGCTTCCTGCCGGGCTACAACTTCCCGCGCCTGCCGCTGATGGCCTACATCCCCGCCCGCAAGGGCAAGATCGGCCGGGAGAACTTCCTGTCGCGCCCGCGGTTCCTGGCACTGTCCGAGTTCGGGCCGTACAGCCTCATCTACCACGAGGGCAGCCAGTATCGCGTGGTGCGGGCCATGTTGTCGGTGAGCGCCGAGGACCAGGTTTCTGTCGGTGCGCGGCTGACCACGGAGGTGGCCCGGATCTGTCCGGCCTGTGGCTACGGCCACTTCCGCACCCAGCGCGATGCCGACCGCTGCGTGTCATGCAATGCCTCACTGGCGGATGCGGTGACGGTCCAGAACCTGTATCGCATCGAGAACGTGTCCACGAGGCGCACCGAGCGCATCACGGCCAATGAGGAGGAGCGGGTCCGTCAGGGCTACGAGATGCAGACCACCATCCAGTTCGGTGAACTCGATGGACGGCTGCAGGTCATGCGAGCAGTCATGAAGGATGGCGACACGCCCGTGCTTGAACTCCAGTACGGGCCCGCTGCTACCGTTTGGCGCATGAACCTGGGTTGGCGCAGGCGCAAGGAGAAGAGCCTGTTGGGGTTCATGATCAACCCGGTGACGGGTCACTGGGTGGGCGGGACCGGGGAAGCGGGGGAATCCGACGAGGAGGCCCCGCCGGACAAGACACCTCCCCAGCGCATCGTTCCCTACGTGGAAGACCGCCGCAACGTGCTCATCGTGCGGCCCTTCGAGGAGCTCGACATCAAGACGATGGCGACGCTGCAATATGCGCTGAAGCGGGGTATCGAAGCCGTCTATCAGCTGGAAGAAAGCGAGCTGATGGCCGAGCCCCTGCCCAAGGCCGACCTGCGTCGTTCCATCCTGTTTTACGAGTCGGCCGAAGGCGGCGCCGGGGTGCTGACACGCCTGGCCACCGAACCCGAAGCTCTGGCCCGTGTGGCGGGCGAGGCCCTTGCCATCATGCATTTCCGCCGGCCGGCCTCGGGTGTCTGGGTACGGGATCAGCTGGAAGAAGAAGTGGACAAGGACGGCAAGCCCCTTTGCGAGGCCGGCTGCTACCGTTGCCTGCTGTCCTACTACAACCAGCCCGATCACGTGAACATCGACCGCCAGGACGCCGGCAACGGCGGCAAGGTGCTCGACATCCTGTGCCAACTGTCACGCTCGCGGGGCGAGGCGGGCAGCTTCGGACGAACGGCGGAAGAGCAGTGCGGCGAACTGGCGCGCATCTCGGGAAGTTCGCTGGAGCAAGCGTGGCTGAATTACGTGCGTGAACACGGCTACCGCCTGCCTGACCGGGGTCAGCAAACCATCGAGTGCTGCAACACGACAGCGGACTTCTTCTATGAAGACTGGAAGGCGGCGGTTTTCATCGACGGCCCGCACCACGAGTCGGCATCCCAGGCCGAACGGGATGCAGAGATCACTGCATGCCTTGACGCGGCAGGCTATTACGTCGTGCGCTTTCCCATGGACATGCAACGCTGGCCCGGGATCTTCAAGGAACACGCAGGCCTGTTTGGTGCAGGAACGACACAACCATGACGGTGCAAGCAACAACCACTTTTCAGCCTGGCTCCCTCGTCAACGCGCGTGGCCGTGAATGGATCGTCCTGCCCAGGTCCACGGCGGACACCCTGTACCTTCGTCCCCTCGGCGCAGCCGATGACGATGCGACCATCATCTACCTGCCCATCGAGCCCGTGCCCGTAGGGCCGGCAACGTTTCCCTGGCCCACGCCTGAGCAGGCCTCCAACTTCGCTGCCGGCCAGCTGTTGGCAGACGCCCTGCAGCTCAAGCTGCGCAGCGGGGCGGGACCGTTCCGCAGCTTCGGCAACATCGCGGTGGAGCCGCGTGCCTATCAGCTCGTACCGTTGTTGATGGCGCTCAAACAGGAGGTGGTCCGCCTGCTCATCGCGGATGACGTGGGCATCGGCAAGACCATCGAGGCTGCGCTCATCGTCCGCGAGCTTCTCGATCGTGGCGAGATCGACCGTTTCGCCGTCCTGTGCCCGCCCCATCTGTGCGAGCAGTGGCAGCGTGAGCTCAAGGAGCGTTTCCACATCAATGCGGTGGTGGTGCGCAACACCACGGCTGGTCGCCTGGAGCGCGGCCTGCCGGCCAATCAGTCGATATTCGAGGCCTATCCCTTCACCGTGGTGAGCCTGGACTACATCAAGTCCGACCGCCGTCGCGACGAGTTCCAGCGCGCCTGCCCCGAGTGCGTCATCGTCGACGAGGCTCACACATGCACCCACAGTGGACAGGGACGGCAGAGGCGCTATGCGCTGCTCAAGGGGCTGGCGGAAAAGGCATCACGGCACATGATCCTGCTGACGGCCACACCGCACTCGGGCGACGAGGAGGCGTTCTTCAACCTGCTCGGGCTTCTGAATCCGGAGTTCCAGACGTTGAAGGATCTGCCCGCCGATGCCCGTCGTCCCCTGCGCGAGCAACTGGCCAACCACTTCGTCCAGCGCCGGCGCCCGGACATCGAGGAGTGGAATGACCGCAGCATCTTTCCGGAAAGGTTCTCGACCGAGGTGACCTACACGCTGACCGGCGAGTGGGGACGCCTCTTTGAGGAAGTGCTCGACTACGCCCGTGACCTGGTACAGCGTGCCGAAGGGCAAGGTCAGCTCCAGCAGCGCATGAGCTGGTGGGCGGCGCTTGCACTGCTGCGCTGCATCTCCTCGTCGCCAGCGGCGGCGGTCAATGCGCTGCGCACCCGACTGCTGGGATCGGAGCCGGCGGATGACGCCGAGGCGGGCGACATCGTGCTTACGCTGGAAGAGGCAGACGAGCAGGGGCGCGAGCGGGTGCTGGACGGCGTGGAGGACGACCTCACGACACAGGACATCGAACCCGGCGCCCGCACCGAAGACAGCGCCCACCTCACCGCGCTCATCGAGCGGGCCAGAGGGCTGGCCGGGCCGTCCAAGGATCCCAAGCTTGCCAAACTGATCGACCACCTCAAGGGGCTGGTGGCCGACGGCTTCCAACCGGTGGTCTTCTGCCGCTACATCGCTACCGCCCATTACGTGGCGGAGCATGTGCGAGCCACTTTCCGCGACCATCTGGTCACCGCGGTGACCGGCGAGCTCACACCCGCGGAGCGCGAGGCGGCCGTCGAATCCATGGCAGAGGCCGAGCGGCGCATCCTGGTCGCCACCGACTGCCTGTCCGAGGGCATCAACCTGCAGAACCTGTTCACCGCTGTCGTGCACTACGACCTGTCGTGGAACCCCACCCGCCACGAGCAGCGCGAAGGCCGGGTCGATCGCTTCGGCCAGAAGGCACGGGAGGTGAGGGCCACCATGCTCTATGGCCAGGACAACCCGGTCGATGGGGCCGTCCTGCAGGTCATACTGCGCAAGGCCGAGAGCATCCGCAGGGAGCTGGGCGTGCTCGTGCCCATGCCCGATGACGAAGGCAAGCTGACCCAGGCGCTGGTGGGGGCCGTCCTGCTGCGCAAGGGCACGACCACGGCACGCATGCCCCAGCTGGATCTGGACTTCGGCAACGCGGAGCAATCCATCGAGACGGCCTGGACTTCAGCCCGTGAAAAGGCGGCGAAGAACCGCACGCTGTTTGCCCAGCGACGCCTCAAGCCCGAAGAGGTACTTCCGGAGTGGCAGAAAACCCTGGCGGTTCTGGGAGGCGAGGAAGATGTGGAGCGCTTCGTCAGGCGGGCCGCCCAGGCACTGGAGGCGCCGTTGGAGGAGGCGGGGGCCACAGGTGCCCGCTGCTGGAAACTGCATGTATCCAGCTTCCCGCTGCAGGTGCGTGAACGCCTCGAGGCCGAGGGCCTGGCGGGCACCTTGCGCATTGACTTCCATCAGCCGGCCGCGCCCGGGGCGCTGTTCATCCACCGCACCCATCCGCTCGTTGCCGTGCTGGCCGATGTTGTGCTCGAGGCGGCGCTCGACGGCAGTTGCGACGGGGCAGCAGGCCTCGCCGACGCCGTGGCGCGCACGGGCGCCATCTTCACCAACGCCGTGACCAGCCGTACCACAGTGCTGTTGCTGCGCCTGCGTCACCAGCTCAGCGTGACCCACCACGGCCATTCCCGCCTGCTGTTGTGCGAGGAGATGTGCGCCGTGGGCGTGGTGGCCGGAAGCGAAGGCGAGCTGCTCGACGACGCCACCGCCCGCCGGCTCATGGGGGCAGAGCCGGCCCGCAACATGCCACTGCCTCTGCGCGATCAGCAAATCCGCCGCGCACTGGAACAGCTGCCCGCGCTCCAGCCGGCCTTGGAATCCGTTGCCCGCACCCGTGCCCAGCAGCTGCTGGAGGACCACCGGCGCGTGCGCTCGGCTGCCGACGCCCGTGGCGAGTACCGCGTCAGTCCCAGCCTGCCGGTAGACGTCGTGGGTGTCTTTGTTCTCGTGCCGGCATGATGCTTTCGTAAGCGCTTGATTCAAAAGATATTTTCCTGAATTGTCACATTAAGCAAACTGATCTATGCTTAATTTGACGATCTGAGGTTTTCTGGCCTTGCTTATGGCGACATCCCTGGAAATTCCGCTTTCGGAAGTGCGTCGCCGGCTCGCACTGGACAACCCCTGGTGGCGGGCGGGCTGCGGGATCGACCCGGAGGAGGCGAGCTGGCCGCGCCGGGCCTATTTCCCGCACTTCCGCCGGTTGGCGCGCCAGACCAGCGTGCGCCGTGCCGTCGTGCTGGTCGGGCCGCGCCGGGTGGGCAAGACGGTGATGCTCAAGCATCTGGTGCAGGACCTGCTGGATGAGGGGGTGCCCGGCACCCGCATCCTGTACGTGTCGCTCGACACCCCCCTGTATTCGGGACGCTCCCTGGAGAGCCTGGTGCAGACCTTCGTCGAGTTGCAGCAGCATCCGGACCAGGCCCGGCTCTGGGTCATGTTCGACGAGGTGCAGTACCTCAAGGACTGGGAAGTGCATCTCAAGTCCCTCGTCGACGCCTATCCGTCCATGCGATTCATCGCCAGCGGTTCGGCCGCCGCCGCCCTGCGCATGAAGAGCCGTGAGTCCGGGGCAGGGCGGTTCAGCGAATTCATCCTGCCGCCGCTCACCTTCGCCGAGTACCTGGACTTCGCCGGCGTGAGCGAGCAGTTGATCGAGGATCTCCCTGTGCAAGGCGGCGCCCCACGTTACCGGGCAACGGACATCGACGCGCTCAACCTGGAGTTCATCAACTACCTCAACTACGGAGGCTTCCCCGAGGCGGTGATGAACCCGTCGGTGCGCGCCAATCCGGCCCGCTTCCTGCGCCAGGACATCATCGACAAGGTCCTGCTCAAGGACCTGCCCAGCCTCTACGGCATCTCGGACACCCAGGAGCTGAACCGCTTTTTCAACGTGCTGGCCTTCGGCACCGGCAACGAGGTCGGGCTGGAGGATCTTTCCAGGCACTCCGGCATCAGCAAGCAGAAGCTCCAGGACTACCTGGAATACCTCGAAGCGGCCTACCTGGTCCGCCGTGTGCACCGCATCGACGACAACGCCATGCGGATGCAGCGGGCGCGCACGTTCAAGGTGTACCTCACTAATCCCTCGGTGCGCGCGGCGCTGTTCGGCTTCGTCACGGCCGACGACGACGCCATGGGGCGGCTGGCGGAAACCGCGGTCTGGAGCCAATGGCTGCACGATATCGACACCAGCCGCTGGCTCCACTACGCGCGCTGGAAGGCGGGGCGTCAGACCCTGGAAGTGGACATCGTTTCGCTCGATGGCTCCACGCAGAAGCCGCGCTTCGCGGTGGAGATCAAGTGGTCCGACCGCGTTGCCGATGATCCGCGTGAACTGCGAGCGCTTTGCGAGCTGGCGAAGAAGCACGCGTTCGTCCGCCAGCCCCTGGTGACCACCCGCACCCATGCCGGCACGGTGGAGCTGGACGACGTCCAGATCGAGCTCGCGCCGGTGGCCCTGCATTGCTACACCATCGCGCACAACCTGCTGCGCGCCCGGAACTGAGCCATGGCGAAGAAGAACATCGGGGAACTCGCGTTCCAGGCCATCCGCATCGAGGGGGCGTTGCTCGCGCCCGACTTCCTCAACCGCATTGCCCATCTGGAGGCCAGCGAACAGGCCGAGGCCGACTACGACGTTCCCCGCGGCCTGAAGCTGCGCGACGAGATCGGCCGTTACTGGAAGATCGCCCAGAACCTCTGGCAGGACTTCAACGCGCGGCGTCAGCGTGCCGACCTCGACAGCCACGCCGTCACGCGCGACTTCCTGGAGTCCTTCTGCCGCCAGGTGCTGGGCTTTGCGGACCTGCGCCGCGTCGGCCAGGTCACCCTCGATGAGCGTGTCTTTCCGATCGGCTTTGCCGCCAGGGATGGCCGGGTGCCTTTGATCTTCGCCGCCCACGACCAGGGACTGGACAGGCCCAGCACGCGCCACGGCGACGGAGTGCGCCGGCGCTCGCCCTTCCTGCTGGCGCAGGAGTATCTGAACGCCAGCGACCAGTGCCTGTGGGCCATCGTCAGCAACGGGTTGCGCCTGCGCCTGTTGCGCGACAACCCCAGTCTGACCCGCCCGGCCTATATCGAGGCGGACCTGGAGGCCATCTTCAACGAAGACCTCTACCCGGACTTCACCGCCCTGTGGCTGCTGGCCCACGCCTCGCGCTTCGGCAAGGGTGGGGCGGACCGGCAGGACTGCCCGCTGGAGCGCTGGCGCAACACCGCGCAGGAAGATGGCGTCCGTGCCCGCGACCGCCTGCGCGTCGGGGTGACCGAGGCGCTGCGCGTGCTGGGGACGGGCTTCCTCGCCCACCAGGACAACGCCGGACTGCGCCGCCGCATCGAAAGCGGCGAGCTGGGCACCCAGGCCTACTTCGAACAGCTGCTGCGCCTGGTCTATCGGCTCATCTTCCTGGCCACTATCGAAGACCGCGATCTGGTCTTTGTGCCCGATGCGACACCACAGGCCCGCGAGCGCTACCTGGCCGGCTACAGCCTCACGCGCCTGCGCCAGCTGGCGGCCCGCCGCCGCAGCTACGACCGCCATGCGGACCTGTGGCAGGGGCTCGTCATCACCTTCAAGGGCCTGGGGCAGGGCCAGCCGGCGCTGGGCCTGCCGGCGCTGGGCGGCCTGTTCGATGCCGCCCAATGCCCGGACCTGGATGCGGCGCAGCTCGACAACGCCTCCCTGCTGTCGGCCCTGTTCAGCCTGTGCTTCTTCCGCGATGGCGCGGCGCTCACGCGCGTCAACTACCGCGACATGGACTCCGAGGAGCTGGGCAGCGTCTATGAAAGCCTGCTGGAGCTGGTGCCCCAGATCACGCTGGGCGGCGGCGCGCGCAGGTTCGGCTTCGTGGGGGACGAAGAACAGGCCAGCACGAAGGGCAATGCCCGCAAGCTCACCGGCTCCTACTACACGCCCGACAGCCTGGTGCAGGAACTCATCAGGAGCGCGCTGGAGCCGGTCATCGCCCGCACCGTGGCCGAGAACCCGCAGGACCCGGTCAAGGCCCTGCTGTCGCTGGCCGTCTGCGACCCGGCCTGCGGTTCCGGGCACTTCCTGCTGGCGGCCGCGCGTCGCATTGCCGACGAAGTCGCCGTGTTGCGCGCGCCGGAAGGCAACCCCACGGAAGCGGATTTCCGCCACGCCTTGCGTGACGTGGTGGCCCATTGCATCTACGGCGTGGACAAGAACCCCATGGCGGTGGAGCTGGCCCGCACGGCGCTGTGGCTGGAGGCGTACACGCCGGACCGGCCGCTCACCTTCCTGGACGCGCACCTGCGCTGCGGCGACGCGCTGCTCGGCATCCTGGACGAGGGCATTCTTGAGAACGGCATTCCGGACAAGGCGTACAACGCGCTGTCAGGCGACGACAGGGAAGTGGTCAAGCGCCTCAGGAAGGCCAACCGCGATGCCCTCAAGGCCATCGCCAAGGCCAAGGACAAGTCCAGCTGGATGCACAGCCTGGCGTTCGGCGAGGGCATCGATATTGCGGCCGTCGAGGCATTGCCGGACGACACCCTGGAGGCCGTGCAGGCCAAGCAGGCCGCATATGCCGGGCTGCAGGCACGCATTGCCGCTTCGCGGGCACGCCGGGCAGCGGACATCTTCGTGGCCGCCTTCGTGCTGCCCAAGACACCGGAGATGGAGGCGCGCGTTCCCACCAGCCAGGACCTGTGGCTGGTCATGAACGGCAGCGACCCGCGTCCCGGCATCGCCGAAGCTGCCCACGAGGCGGCGCAGGCCGCGCAGGCCTTCCACTGGTGGCTGGCCTTCCCGCAGGTCAAGGCCAAGGGCGGGTTCGATGTGCTGCTGGGCAATCCGCCGTGGGAGCGCATCAAGCTGCAGGAGGAAGAGTTCTTTGCTACCCGCAGTCCATTGGTGGCCGAGGCTCAGCACAAAGCCGACCGTGCCCGGCGCATCGCCTTGTTGGCCGAGGGCATGCTGCTGCATACCTTGTACCCGGAAGTGGAGGCGGCGCAGGGGCTGACGCCACCCAATGGCGCGGAACAGGCGTTGTATGCGGAATTCCTTGCGGCCCGGCGCAACGCCGAGGCGACCAGCCTGTTCGCCCACGATGCCGGCCGCTATCCGCTCACCGGCGTGGGGGACGTGAACACGTATGCGCTGTTCGCTGAGACCTTTGCGCAGTTGATGGGCGAGGCGGGCCGGGCAGGGTTCATCGTGCCCACCGGCATCGCCACCGACGACAGCACCAAAGCCTACTTCGGGCACATCACCCAGAACCGGCGGCTGGTCAGCCTGTTTGACCTTGAAAACCGAGAGCGAGACAAACTGTTCCGTGATGTGGATAGCCGCATGAAGTTCTGCCTGCTTACCCTGGGCGCAGCGGACCAGGCCGAATTCGTCTGCTTCGCCACCCAGGTCAGCCAACTGGCCGACCCGCGCCGCCGTTTCACCCTCACGCCCGAGGAATTCCGCCTCATCAACCCCAACACGCTCACCTGCCCGGTGTTCCGCAGCGAGCGCGACGCGGAACTGACCAAGAAGCTCTACCGCGCCGCCCCGGTCCTGATGCGCGATGCCGTGATCGCAGGCGAGGGCAAGCAAGCCAAGGTGGTGGAACCCGCGCAAAACCCGTGGGGTATTTCGTTCATGCGCATGCTGGACATGGCGAACGACAGCCATCTGTTCAAGACCGAGCCAGCCCCCGACCGCCTGCCGCTGTACGAGGCCAAACTGATCCACCAGTTCGACCACCGCTGGGCCACCTACACGCCAGACGGCAACAGCCGTGATGTCACGCCGGCGGAAAAGGCCGACCCGGCTTTCACCGTCACCCCGCGCTACTGGGTGCAAGCCCGCGAAGTCTGGCTGCGCGTCGCCCGCCTGCCCGAAGGCTTGATGGAGGCCCTCAAGGACGGCAACCCCCAGGCCACCGTGCTGTGTGTCACCCAGTTGCTGTTCGGGCGCTACCTGGCCGAACAGCGTCGCACCCATCCGGGCATGGGCCTCTACCCTGCCTGGAAAGCCTTTGTCGCCCGGCATCCTTATGCACGCACCATCGCCCCCACGTCACTGGGCTTCGTCGGAGATAACCCCCCATGTCTGCAACCGCTGAATGAGGACTACCTGCCCGCCGAAAGCGAAGCCAAGGTGCAGCCCTACACGCCCGGCGCCCGCAACGCCACCGCCTGGTACGCCACCGACCCCGACGCCGAGCACGCCGTACTGGCGCTCGCCGCCGACTACGGCCATCTGCCGGCGCCGGAAGCCCCGCTGGCGGACGAACCCGACGTGCTCGCCTTGGCTGAACGCTGGCTGCAGGCCGCCTGCCCACAGTGGTTGATGGGTTGGCGGGATATTTGCCGTGCGACCGATGAGCGGACAGTCATTGCGTCGGTGGTGCCGTTGGCTGGCGTGGGAAATAAGATCCCGCTGTTTCTGTTTGGCGACTGGGTGAACGCGCCGCAAGCCGCAGCATTCCTCGCCAATTTGTCCAGCCTTGCGCTGGATTTTGCTGCACGGCAGAAGATTGGCGGTACAACATTGAATTACTTCTATATCAAGCAGTTTCCCGTTCTGCCCCCAGACCGTTACACCGAAGCCGACCTCGACTTCATCGTCCCGCGCGTACTGGAGCTGACCTACACCGCCCGGGATTTGCAGCCCTGGGCCGAGGAATTGGTGAGCGCATGGAAAACGGAAACCGGCGACTGGAAGCACTGCACCCCCGAGGCCATCCGCCGCTCGCCGCTCACCCCTTTCCCTTATGACCCCGACCGCCGCGCCACCCTGCGCGCCGAGCTGGACGCCTACTACGCCCGCCTGTACGGCCTGACCCGCGACGAGTTGCGCTACATCCTCGATCCGGCGGACGTCATGGGCGAGGACTACCCGTCCGAAACCTTCCGCGTGCTCAAGAACAACGAAATCCGCGAGTTCGGCGAGTACCGCACCCGCCGGCTGGTGCTGGAGGCCTGGGATAACCTGGAACATGAAGGAGTGCGTGCATGCTGACCCATTTGCACATCAGGAATTTCAAGGCTTGGAAAGATACCGGCCGAATCCGCTTGGCGCCGCTGACAATCATTTTCGGCGCAAATAGCGCGGGAAAGAGCAGCCTAGGGCATCTGCTGCTGGCTTTGCAGCAAACCGCGCGCTCAAGTGACCGCAGACGTGCATTGCATTTGGGGGATTCTAGTACCCTCATCGATTTGGGTACCTTTGAGGACTGCTTGCACGGACATGATCTGAGCCAAGCACTTGAATTTGAAATTGGTTGGACGTTGCCCAAGCAGCTTGAGGTAAAGGACCCCTTGGATCCGTTCAGACGCTATCAAGGTGACCATCTTCAATTGGCTGTCGAGCTGGTGGCCGGCAAGCTTCAGCAGCCTGAGGTGCGGTCCATGAAGTATGTGCTTAGCCAGGCCGACGCGTGCGTCTTGGATGTCAGCTTCCAGCGACGCGAAGACGGGAAATTCTCGCTCAGCTCGGATCGCTATTCATTCAAGATGGCAGACGGCCGGAAATGGCCGCTGGAGGAGCCAGAGAAGTTCTACCGGCTTTCCGATACGACCAACGCTCGCTTCAAAAATGCCGGTTTTATGGCTGATTTTGCCCTTGCAACCGAGGCATGTCTGGAGCGCTTGTCATACCTTGGGCCACTTCGCAATTATCCGAAGCGGATTTATCCATGGTCAGGAGAAACACCACCAAGTGTTGGCTCCATGGGCGAGCTCACAATTCCGGCAATTCTGGCGGCCGATACTGATGGGCGGCGCCTGAATAGATATGCAAAAGGCCATACCAAGGGTTTTTCCGAGTTTATAGCCGCATGGCTCAAAGAACTCGGAATGATCCACGACTTTGCCGTCAAGCCAGTTGCTGATGGACGCAAAGAATACGAAGTATTGGTGAGGGCTTATGGCGGCGCCCCCTTGGTAAAGATCACTGATGTAGGGTTCGGCGTATCCCAGGTATTGCCCGCATTGGTTCAGGTCTTCTATTGCCCTCCGAACTCTACGGTCTGGATGGAGCAACCTGAAATCCACTTGCATCCGCAGGTACAGGCAGAGCTGGCTGATGTGTTCATCTCGGCGACACAAGCGAGGGAAAATGGCAAGGAGCGCCATGTTCAATTAATCGTGGAAAGTCATTCAGAGCACTTCCTGAATCGCCTGCAAAGACGGGTTGCGGAGGGGCGGATTCACCCGGATGATGTGGCTGTCTATTTCTGTCGCCGGGCAGGTTCTGTCACAGAGCTGGAACCCCTGCGGTTGAACATGTTTGGTGATATCGAGAATTGGCCGGAGAATTTCTTTGGTGACGAAATGGCCGATATTGCAGGCAGAACATTGGCTGCAATGCAACTCAAGCAAAAACATGCCGAAGAGGTCAAGGAATGATGAAGGCGGTGATTGATACCAATGTGCTGCTGGTGGCCAACGGACAGCATGAGGGAGTGTCTCCAGCCTGTGTATCGGAGTGTGTGCGTCGATTGCTAGATATGCAGAAATCTGGTGTTGTTGTGATTGACGATGGATATAGGATTCTTCGTGAATACCAGAAGAATATCAATCCCAATAAAGGCAAAGGGGTGGGATATTCTTTTCTGAAATGGCTCGTGCAGCGATCCAGAAATTCTGATTGGATCGAGATGGTTGGGCTTACAGAAGTTGAGATGCATTGCTTTAACGAGTTTCCAGATCCGACCTTGGAACAGGAATTCGACGCTCCGGATCGCGTGTTTGCTGCTGTTGCAAACGCGCATCCAGAGAAGCCTGTCATTTGGCAAGCTGCCGACAGTAAATGGCTTGGTTGGTGGCGGGCCTTGAGCGCCAAGGGGGTTCGGGTGGATTTTCTGTGTCCAGAAGAAGCTTGCAATTTCTACCGTAGAAAATATCCAGAAAAACCACTTCCTGAGCTGCCCGCAGAGACGTGAACGATTTTTTTCGATTTCCACATACCCCCCATCTGGCCTGGCTGGGAAAAGGTGCTCCGCGCGACGACAAGGTGCTGGCGCCCGCCGAGGTTGCTGCGCTGCTGGCCAATGAGGTTGTGGTAGAAGAAAAGCTGGACGGCGCCAACCTGGGCGTTTCGCTCGCGTCCGATGGAGGCTTGCAGGTTCAGAATCGCGGGCAGTATCTGATGCCACCTTTCAGCGGTCAGTTTTCCCGCTTGCCGTCTTGGCTTGCCATGCACGAAGGTGGCTTGGTGTCAGTGTTGAAGCCGGGGTTGATTCTGTTTGGTGAGTGGTGCGCAGCACGCCATTCTCTGTACTACGACAATTTGCCCGATTTGTGGCTGCTGTTCGACGTGTATGATCGTGACAGTGGCCGTTTCTGGAGCGTCGAGCGGCGCGATGCGCTGGCCGCGACGGCGGGTTTGCGCTGTGTGCCGCGTCTGGCGCGGGGGCATTTTCGGCTGGATCAGCTGAAGCGCATGGTCGCCACGGAACGCAGCCGTTGCGGCACTGGTCCGCTGGAAGGTGTGGTGGTGCGACAGGACGCGGGCGACTGGTCCATCGCCCGGGCCAAGCTGGTACGCTCGGAGTTCACGCAGGCCATCGGCGATCATTGGCGAAGCCGGCGCATCGAGTGGAATCGATGCGTGGCGCCCAATTGAATTGGTCACGCCAAGTTGGACGGGCGCTTGTCATGCGAATGTTGGAGCTCAGCGCAAACCGGCTAGTGAGGTGGCGCGGAAGATTGCCCTGATATGTGGGTTGGGCTCCGGAGGCGAGAGCTGTGATCGAGCAGACGCGTATTGCCAAGGCGGCCTGCGATGCCGGTCTGGACCTTTCGCCGGTGCTGGAAGGCGAATGGACGATCTTTGGTTCCGCTGAGTTCCCGGTGAGGGTGGGCGTGGCCGTCATGCAGGCGGGCGCCTATCGCCTCGGGCTGTCCGATGCCAGGGTGGGAAGCCGGATTGGTGAGGAGTTCGAGCTTTCCGCTTGCCAGGGGGAGGGCGGTTGGGGGGCGTGCTTCGACGTTGATGGCTATGTGCGCCTGCACAGGATCCTGGCTCGGGTGATTCCCATCTCGCGTGCCTTGCATCAGGACGGCATGCAGGAGTTCCAGGCCAGGACGGGCGCCATGCCGGACGCGACCGAGGTCATGCGCGAGGTGCGGCAGCGCGTGGGCCAGGATGTTTTCCGGAAGACGCTGATCGGCTACTGGGGTGGGCGGTGCGCCGTGACGGGGCTGGACCTTGTGGATGTGCTGCGTGCGTCGCATATCAAGCCCTGGGCGGACTGCGCGACGGATGCGGAGCGGCTCGATGTGTTCAATGGGCTGCTGCTCGCCCCGCACCTTGATGCGCTTTTCGACAAGGGGCTGATCACCTTTTCCGACGACGGGCGGATGGTCCATTCCACGTTGTTGGATGAGGCGCGCATGCGGTGTCTTGGCATTGCGGAGCTGGCGATCCACAGGGTGCCGTTCATCGACAAGCACCTGCCGTACCTCGCCTGGCACAGGGCGAAGGTCTTCAAGGAATAACCCGGGAGCGGGAAGGGGCAGGTGAATCGCCCCGGCTTCTCCGGAGGCCATTTCGTTTGAGTCACGCCGCGATGGCGTGACCCGTGTTGCCAGCGTAGTACGCCGCCTCCGCTTCTGCCGGGGGTATGTTGCCGATCGACCCCAGCAGTCGGCGATTGTTATACCAG
>Ga0207864_1002263_pt1 | contig 18483 bp, 10 predicted proteins | sample HigsolmetaAR202D_FD_184834 | JGI IMG/M metagenome (GOLD analysis project Ga0207864, IMG submission 184834) | Ionic liquid and high solid enriched microbial communities from the Joint BioEnergy Institute, USA - AR20-2-D (SPAdes) (version 2) ... | reverse complement strand
GGTGCCCGCCGTCACCGATGTACAGCTCGCAACGATCGGCAGCGCCTGCGACGGTGTAGATGCGCTTGAGCTGTTCAAATGCCGCCTGCGTCCCGCGGATCGGGAAGATGGGGTCGTCCTTTCCATTTACAGCCAGAAACGGCCGGGGCGCGATCAAGCCGGCGATCTCGGGCATCTCAGCCAGCTCCATCATCCCGGGGAAGTAGTTGCACGGGCAATGATGGATCGAGCCGATGGAGTCGGCGAACGTGCAGAAGTACGCCCCGGGCACGGCGATGCTGATGCGCGTCTCGACGGCTGCCGCGAAAAGCGTGACCGTCCCGCCACCGCTGTTGCCGGTGATGACGATGCGCGATGTGTCGATGTCCGGCCGTGTGGCTGCGTAGTCGATCAGCCGCATGATGTCCCAGACGCGCTCGCCGATGAGCGTTCGGCCGAACATCAGTGCCCGGCTTTGCCAGGTGATACAGGAATGGGGGCTGTCGGACTTCACCTCGCGCTCAAAACGGCTTTCGCCGAAAGCGCGGGCTTCGGGGGCGACGGCGACATACCCCTGCCGGACGGCTTGCAGGGCGATGTCGCGGTCTCCATCGATGGCGTGCGTCTGGCCGTTGTCGTCGGTCGTGATACCGGCATAGTCAAAGCGGCCGCGCTTGTTGTGGCCGTGCGGACAGAGGACCAACGGACGCGGCGCGTCGACCTCGATCGGCCGCAGGAGGAAGAACGGCACGCGCATGCCGGGTTCGGTCCAGATTTCCCAGTGTTCGCGGATGTGATCGTCGAGGCGCACCTCGCCGCGCTTCGTGGCGACGGGCGACGCCGTGCATCGCGCCGCGATCCGGTTGATGCCCAAACGATCGACCAGCTCAGCCCGCAGGGCGCGCTGCCAGTGCTGGAGCGTCGCGGCATCCTCAGCCGCGAAGGCGTAGCGCCGGGGCGTCTCGGCTGAGTGTATGCCGAAGTAGTTGGAACTGAACGTGAAATCAGTGGGAGATGCCATGCATCTCAAACTAACATCGCGGGCGATGGCGGGCAAAAAGAAGATCCCGGCTGACGGATCAGCCGGGATCGTGGATCGTCGCGATCGGTCCGTGGTTACACGCGGCTCTTCAGCCGCAGCGTCGCCTCGACCGGCGGGCGGCCGATCGGGTAGTACTGGAAGCCGGTCTCGCGCATCACGTCGCGATGCAGGCAGTTGCGGCCGTCGAAGATGATCGGCTGGTTCATCGTGGCGGCGATCTTGCGGAATGGCAGCGTGCTGTAGATCGGCCAGTCAGTCAGCAGGGCGACGGCATCGCAGCCGACGGCGCAGCTCACCGGATCGCTGAACCACTCGACCTTGTCACCGAAGATCTGCTTCATGTTGGCCATGGCGCGCGGGTCGGTGGCCCGCACGTTGGCGCCGCGCTCCAGCAGATAGGTGATGACGTCGATAGCGGGCGACTCGCGGATGTCGTCGGTGTCGGCTTTGAACGCTAGGCCCCAGACGGCGATGGTCGCGCCCTCCAGCGGCCGGCCGAGCTTGTCGGCGATCTTGTCGACGAAACGCTTCTTCTGATTGCGGTTGGTCGTCTGGATCGCGTGCACGAACAGCGATTCGTGGCCGGCAGCACGGGAGATGTGCTCCATTGCAGCCACGTCCTTGGGGAAGCACGAACCGCCATACCCGCAGCCAGCGCGGAGGAACGCCGGGCCGATGCGGAAGTCGGTCCCGATGCCCTTGCGGATGTCTTCGATATCGGCGCCGTAGTGCTCGCAGAGGATCGTCATCTCATTCATGAACGAGATGCGCGCCGCGAGCATCGTGTTGGCGGCGTATTTGGTCAGCTCCGCCGACTCCCAGTTCATCGTGAGGAAGTTCTCCTCACGCTTGATGATCGGATCGTACAGCCGGCGCATCACGCGGAATGCCTCGGGCGACTCGCCGCCGATGACGATGCGATCCGGCTCGAGGAAGTCCTTCACAGCCGAGCCTTCGCGCAGGAACTCGGGGTTGGAGACGACCTGCACGTAGGCCTTGGTCTGTTCGCGGAGGAAGTTGTGCAGCTTGCGGTTGGTGCCGGCGGGGACGGTCGACTTGACGACGATCGTCACCAGGTAGTCGGTCTGCTGCTCGGCCAGAGCGTCGCAGACTTCCTTACCGGCGCCTTCGAGATAGCTCATGTCGACCGTGCCGTCAGACTTGGGCGGCGTGCCGACGCACAGGAAGATGACCTCCGCGTCACGCACAGCCTGTTTGACGTTGTCGGTGAACTGCAGCGCGCCGGAGGCGAAATGCTCCTGCATCAGCTCCGCCAGCCCCGGTTCGAAGATGGGGCAATGGCCGTCCCGCAGTGTCTTGAGTTTGCGGGGATCCTTCTCTACGCCACGCACCGTATGGCCGATGCTGGCCAGGCAGGTGCCCGTGACGAGTCCGACGTATCCGCAGCCAATGATGGTCACTTCCATGTGGTGTTCCTTACGGTACCGCGTGTCCTGCCCCCAATGCCCGGGCGTCCCGCCCGAGTCAGGAGCGTCTGATAACCCAAACGCCGCTCGGGGTGAACCCGACCGATCCTATGCCATAATCGGACAGAAACAGCCCCGGCTTGTTAGCTGGCTATCAAGATTTTCTCGCTTTGAGAAACCGGCGCGAACGGCTGACTTCCGCCAGCCGGGCAAACGGCGCCAAGAAGCTGCAAATTCGCCTCCGACCGGCAGGTCGTCAACCCATGTCCCAACATCGGCGGCCGGCAAGGGGCGAATCACACGAACAGCCAGCCCTCATCCACATAAAACGCGCGTTTGTTTTCCGTCAATGCCAGATCTGGGATAGGGAACAGCAAAGGGGAGGAAAAGAAGAAGGGTGGCTGACGGGGCTCGAACCCGCGACTCCCAGGACCACAACCTGGTGCTCTGCCAACTGAGCTACAGCCACCGTGGATAAGGCGATCTATTGTACCCTCGGCATGGCATCGTTCAAGCGGGGGCTGAAGGCCAGTCCGCAGTCTCCGGTCGGCATTCGGCACCTGGCAGCCGATGTCCTGCGCCGAACGGCGGCGAGTGACCAGGGACAAGTGACAGCTCACCAATCCGCAACTCTAAATCCCACCCATTGTGTGGGATAAGTTTGACCCTCGCGCGCGGCGGACGGTATGCTGTCAGAAAATTGGGGGATTGCACGTCGGGAATGCTTGGGAGCGATCATGTCTGTCCTGTGCCCGTACTGCAGCCTGAACATCGAGCTCAAAGGAGCCCGGCCGGGACGCTTTACACCCAAGTGCCCCCGATGCCGCGAGAAGTTCGTGCTGCTGATTCCGCCGGAGGGTGTGGACCACGCCCGCGCGATTTCGCTGGCGGATGCCTCGGAAACCGCTGCCGCCGCGCCCGCCATCACGCTGAGCGAAGATCAGGGTCCCGCGCCCGGCGCGACCGTCCCGCCCGCCGCGGCACCGTCCCAATCCGCTGTCACCCAGCCGCCCGTCGCATCGCCGCCGCCACCATCGCCATCCCAATCCTCGACATCCGACTACTTCAAGGCCAAGAAAGGCCGCTACGCGGACTGGGAAGATGACGAGCCGTCCACGCCGTCCGCCAGCGTCGCCTCAGCGCCGGTAGCCAGCGTGGTTTCACCCGCAGCCTCGCCGGCTGTCGCGATGGAGCCGGAGCTGGCGTCCGACGCCTCCGCATCCGCCGTCGCGGCTGCCATCGCCGAAGAGCCCGCTCCGCTGCCGGAGAAGGCGCCGTTCACCGGCCCGACGCTCAGCGGCACGCTGGGTGGATATGAGATCCGCCACAAGCTCGGCCACGGCGGCATGGGCGCGGTCTACCTCGCGCGGCAGTTGTCGCTGGATCGGAATGTCGCGCTGAAGGTGCTTTTGCCGCAGTGGTCAACCGATCCGCAGTTTGTCGCGCGTTTCACGCGCGAAGCCTTCGCGGCTGCCCAGCTTACGCATCACAACGTCGTGCAGATCCACGACATCGGGGCAGAGCAGGAGACGCACTACTTCTCGATGGAGTACGTCGAAGGGCGAAGCCTGGCCGACCTGATCAAGCAAGAAGGCCGGCAGGATCCCGAGGTCGCTGCCGGCTACATGCTCCAGGCGGCGCGCGGGCTGAAGTTTGCCCACGATCACGGGATGATCCATCGGGACATCAAGCCCGACAATCTGCTCATCAACCGCCAGGGGATCGTGAAGGTCGCCGATCTGGGGCTGGTGAAAACGGCTGCCACGGAGAAGACCGAAGTCGCTGAAGGCGAAGCCAGCCGCACGGCAACGCCCGCTGGCGGGGCGGGACGATCGCGGTCGGCTTCGCGTGCGCGATCGCTGGCGGTGTCGCATGTGACCGAGGCGTCAGCCGTCTTCGGCACGCCCGCGTTCATGGCGCCCGAGCAATGCGAGGACGCGACGAAGGTCGATCAGCGCGCCGACATCTACTCGCTCGGCTGCACGTTCTACTTCCTGCTGACCGGCCGGCCGCCGTTCTCCGGGCAGACGGCCATGGAGGTGATGACCAAGCAGATCCACGAGCCGGTCGTGCCGCCGGAGGCGCTGTCGCGGCATGTACCACCGGAGGTGTCGGGCATCGTCATGCGGATGATGGCCAAGCGGCCGGAGGACCGCTACCAGGATCTCTCGGAGCTGATCGAGGATCTGGAGGCGTACCTGGGCATCGCCTCGGCTGGGCCGTTTACGCCCCGGGAAGAGCACGTCCGCACGATCGAAGCCGCGGTCGATCAGTTCTACGGATCGTCGACCCCGCGCCTGCGATCGCATCTGATCGCGGGATTCTTCACAGTCTGCACGCTGGGCGTGATCTTTGCCGCCTTGGCCGGGTCGCTGCAGTGGGCCAGCGGATTTGTCGGCTTTGGGCTGATGACATCGATGGCCTATTTCGTCATCAGCGGCCTGGCGGACAAGACGTACCTGTTCCAGAAGGTGCGGCAGATGGCGTTTGCCGCGCCGCTGAAGGAATGGGTCAAAGCCGTGCTGGGCGTGGCGCTGATCGCGGTGGCGATCATCGTGTTGGGATGGGGGTGGATCTGGCTGGGCTTTGCGGTGGCATCGGTGCTGCTGGCGCTGGTGTTCAGCGCGACGATCGACAGCAACGTCCGTAAGCAGCGGGAGATGCCGCTGCGGCGCGTGGAGGAGATGCTGCGGACGATGCGCCTGCGCGGATTGGAGGAGACGGCGATCCGGCAGTTTGTCTGCAAGTATGCCGGCGAGCGGTGGGAGGAGTTCTTCGAAGCGCTGTTCGGCTATGAAGCCAAGATGCAGGCGCGGCGGCTTTGGGGCGACAACGCGCGCGGGCGGCGCCGTCGGCGCTTCCGCGCGTGGCGCGATCCGATCATCCGGTGGGTCGACGAGCACGAAGCCGAGCAGAAACGCGAGCGGGACCGCCATCACCTGCAGAGCGTCGAGGTGCGCAACCTCGAGGCGCAGGGCGTCGATATGCTCGAAGCGCGGCGACGTGCCAGGCAGCGGGCGGAGCGCATGCTCGAGCAGGCCGAGATTCTGCGCGAATCGGCGATGCGTCAGGCGGCGACGCTGGCGCCGGGCGCGCCATCAACGCCGGTTGCTGCGCCGCCATCGGCCCGGCTGGTGCAGGCGATGGTCAGCGGCGACGAGACGCCAGCGGAGGGGCGGCACTTCAAGCGCGAGCATCATCTGTACATCACGCGCCGCTACGGCAGCCCGCTGGACATCCTGTTCGGCTCGGGCGTGCGTTTCGCAGCCGCGGTGCTGATCCTCGCGGGGTTCCTGGTGTGGCGGTATCAGAACGACGACCTGCCGCGGTTGCTGAGTGCAGCCGAGGAGGTCGCCACCGCCCAGCGGCAGGATGACGCCGTCGTCGCGACGGGCCGCGTGACCAGCGCCGTCAATGTCGTGCGCGACAAGATCAGCCAGGCTGGCGTGCAGAGGCGGCTTCAGTTGCCCGGGATGCCCGACTTCATGGAGATGCTGCTGGGCAGTTGGGGCGCGGGGGTGGCTGGGCTGTTGCTGATGCTGAGCATCTTCTTCCGGGGCAAGGTGTTCGGCTTGACGGTGATGGGAGCCGCGGCGATCGCAATCCTTGGTCCGTACTTCACGGTGGGGGATCTCGATCCGCAGATCCAGCAGCAGCTAGCCGGCGTGATCGACCAGGCGGGGAGCATGCTGCAGCAGTCGAACGTCACAGCCCAGACGCTGTCGATGGCCTGCGCCGCCGGCTTGTTCGTGGTGGCGGTCGTCTTCCTGCGCGACAGGGAGACAGCATAGTTTTGTCACATCTTGGCGAGATTAGCTGGGCTTTCGCGCGACAATCTGCAGATGCGCACAACGGCCGGCGGAGGCGGGGTCTTTGGCCAGGGCTTCTTCCAGTTTGACCAGCCGTTTCAGGGCGTTGGGGTGGGTGAACAGGTGCTTGTTCTGCCGCACGGGCAGGACGGTCTTGCCGGTCAGATCGACCACCTCAAAGCCTGATCGCTCGAACAGCCGCCGCAGGCCGGCGGGGGTGAAGGTTGTCAGCTCGAACTGCTCGGCCGGATCGGCTGTTAGCCAGTGCGTCCGGCTGGTGTGGACGAAGGATTCGAGGGCATCGAGATTGCCGCGATCGACGTAATGGTCGAGGGCGGCGAGCTTGTTGTCGGCTGTCGCGATGACGATGCCGCCAGGGCGGGTGATGCGGAACAGCTCATTGGCGGCTTGCTGGGGATCCGAGCAGATCGACAGCGGATCGCCCATCGCCACCGTGAGGCCGAAATGCCCGTCGGGCAGCTCGGGCATGGAGACCATGTCGGCTACGAGCAACTCGGCTTTGGCGGCGCGGGCGCCCATCTCCGCCAGCTTATCACGCACCTGCGCGATCATGCCGCCGGAGTGATCGACAAACGTCACCGAAAAGCCGCTCTTGAGCAGCTTCAGGCCCCATTTGCCCGTACCGCAGCCGACATCAAGGCAGGGAATTGACAAATCCCTCGGCAGGTGCGGCCGGATCAGCCGCCACGAAACTTCATCATGAAATTGCCAGTAGGGATCGTCGTAAATCGCGTCATACTGGCGGGCAACGCGATCGTGATACTTGCGCGACCCACTGCGAGCCACGGCAGCACCTCAGCGATTGGTGGGGCGGATCATCGCAACCCCGGCCTTGGGATCAGGCGCGATCCGGAACAGGCGGGCGGTCTTGGAGATCCGCAGCAGCTCCTCGATCGGCTCAGCGTGCGACAGCACCAGATGCCCGCCTTTCTTGTCCATCTTCTGCCGCAGCTCCAGCAGCATGCCCAGTGTCGCACTGCCGGTGTAGCGGACGTGCTTGAGGTCCAGCACAAGGCGCGTGTCGCCGGAATCGATCAACTCGTTGATCGACGCGGTGAGTCGCGTGACATCCACGGCCGAGCTGACGTTCGAGATCTTGAGTCGAACAACCGTGACGCCGTCAATGCGACGGACGACCATGTCGGTAGGCAGGGAATCCATCACGGATGCCTGGCTCGTATGCGGGTGCCGGTCTTCCCCCGGACAGGCCCGGGGCGGGGCATCAGACAACCTGGACCTTGCGGCCGGCGCGACGCTTACGATTGATGATCTTGCGGCCGTTGCTGGTCCGCATTCGGGCACGGAACCCGATGCTCCGCGCACGCTTCACCTTCGACTTCTTGTGGGGGTAATGCATCTCAAGTCCTTTTCGATTCAGTCGTTAGCTTCTGCGTCTACCGTGACCAGCAGATGCTCCAGCGATCGGTTGCCATGGGCATCGGTCGCACGGATGGTCACCTGGTGCTGGCCGGGCTGGAGGCCGGGGATCACGAAGCTGACCGTCTCAGCCGGCGAATCGAACATCTTATCAGAAGGCAGGACTGCTTGCCAGTCGTCCGACGCGTCGACCGTATAGGCCACGCTGTCGACGGTGCTGGTACGGTCGACCACCCGCAGGTTGACCCGCACCCCGCCCGGCTGCTTCTGCCAGGTCAGGTCGCCGATGACCGGGGGCGTGTTATCCACGACCACGGCCTCGCTGATGCGGCTGGCCGTTTTGCCCTCGCCCAGGGCATTGGCAGCCGCGTCGCTGGCGACGACCTGGACGTAATATCGGCCATCGGCGATGGCGCCTGTGTTCCAGGTATAGGTCGCCTCGGTCAGGTCCTTAGCCAGCGGGATCCACGGCCCGCGCCGGCCCAGGCGGAACGATAGCGTGTACTTGAGGGCATCCTCGTTCGGGTCCGTCGCCTCCCAGGCGATCGTGTGCGTACGGGGATTGGCGCCGTCCCCCTCAGGCTCGTTGCGCGTCACCATGATGGCCGTGATGCGGGGGGCGAGGTTGGGGATCTGATACGCCACATCCACCTCGTCCACCACCGGCGTGCTCCGGCCGGCGTTGCTGGTCAGGATCAGCCGGTACTGCAGGAACCGCGCCGGCGGGGCGTCGATGTCCATGAAACGCGACGCGTCCTTGGGCTGCGACCACGGCGACCAGGTGCGGTCATCCGGCTCAGCCATGTTGCCGCTGCGCGTCGAGACCTGCAGACGCGTGCCCTCCGGCAGCGTGCCCTGCAGGTCGATCTTGCCGAATCGGGCCACCTGCGAGGCATCCAGCACCGGGCTGATGTACGTCCCCTCGGCTGCGTATCCGCTGCTCATGGCAGCCACGCCGCCGATGTTGGCCATGCCGATGTAGGTGCGGCCGTCCTTGCCGTTGAGCAGGCAGAGTACCTGCTCGGATTCCAGGTCCGCCAGCACGACGACCTCCTCAGCATTCGGGCGGATCTGGTAGATCCGGCCTTCGCTGCCCGTGCCGACCAGCAGCGTGCCGTCCTGCTCGATCATCGACAGGACCAGCACCGACTCGCGGAAGATCTCGCTGACAAAGCCATCGGGATCGATGCGGTAGATGGCGTTGCCCTCAGCCGGCGGTTCGGATCGGGCCGGGCTGGGCAGGCCGCCGCGTGCGGTGCCCTGGGCCTCGTCGCCTTCGGCTTCGACGGCCTCAGCCGGCTCGGCTTCGGCGGGAGCGTCGGGGGCGTCTTCCTGAAGGTTGGCTGCATTGCCAGCCTGCACCACGCCGACCGCCTGGAGCTGTGGCATGACGACATAGCCAAGCTCCGTCAGCCGTCGCACAGCCGCAGCCTGACGGCTCATGCCATCCCATGCCCGCGCCTGCGGGTTGGTGGGGATGGGGTCGGGCTCGCCGGGGTTGGGATCGGGAACCTCCGGCGGCTGGGGATTCTCCGGCGGCTGGGCCGGGATCGGCACGCCGGAGGGGTCGATTTCCGGCCGGCCGGTCTGCTCGCCCGCCGGGCTGATGTCACCGCCGCTGTCCACAGCCTGGCCCGTGCCGGCGTAGAGATTGCCGTCCGATCCCATCACCAGGGTGCTGATCTCCGACTCAGCCGCGTCAAACAGGACGAACATCTCGCCCGTTCGCCGATTGACGCGATAGATCAGCCCATTGGGATCGGTGCCGACGTACAGCATCTCCTTGCCATCCGAGGCAAGGCTGAGGAAGTTGGCTTCATCCGTCTGGAGGACAACGCGCGACCCGCCATCGGGCGTCAGCTCGAAAAGCTGCCCCTCCGGCCCGGTGCCCAGATACACATTGCCATCGGGCGTGCGGAGCATCGCCCAGATGTACTGCACTCCGTCAGCCGAGAAGCGCTCGACCGGCTGGGTCTGCGGTGTCGCCTGTCCGGGATTGTCCAGCCGCAGCACGCGTCCCCGCTCGCCGCTCGCGCCGATCAGCAGGGCATCGCCATCGACCAGCAGCGAGAAGATGCTCACGCCGCTGCCCAGTTCGAGCACCGTCTGCACCTCGCCATCGCGGATGCGCAACAGCACGCCTTCCGGGCCGGTGCCGGCGTAGATCGCGCCATCGGGCGTCTGGGCGAGGCTGTAGACCGCGCTGATGCGAGGCTGCTCTTCGACCAGCGTCTGGACTTCGCGCGCCAGCTTGATGTCACCGAGATTGGTGGTGACGGTGTTCTGCATCTTGCCCTGGCGGAAGTCGGCTTCGGTGCTGTGCGTCCAATGGCTTGGCCGAACAGCCAATGCCGGCATTGCCAGCAGGAGGACGATCGTCACGATGCGTTTGATGGTGGATTGCATGGCGTTTGGGTTGTCCGTGTTGATTGGGAGCGGAAGCAGCCGGGCCGATCAGTCTGCCGGCGTTGGCTGGGTGTCGTCCTTGCTGGGCGAAGGCTCAGCCGGAGCTGGTTCGGTGCGCCGACGGCTTGGCGGTTGATCGGGCTTGTCGGTGTCGCCGGTTGGCGCCGGCTGGCGCGGAGCGCCGGCTTCGCCGCGCGGGCGTGCCGGCGGCTGGACCTTGGCGTCGCGTTCGATCTTGATCGAGAACTGCGCCGCGCCACTCATGACGTAGTCGGTCGGGATCACCTTGACGGTGGAGCTGACGAAGGGCGTCGTGTTGCTGCGCCCGGCTGACAGCATGATCTGCCGCCGCGAGCTGGGCAGATGCGGCATGGCCGTTCGGCCGATGGCGATGCCGTCGGCTTCGCGCAGCAGGCGGATGTACAGGGCCGTGCGCTGAACCGCCATCACATCGTTGATGACATCGAAGATTTCATCGGCGCTTTGGGCGATGAACCGGAACGGCTTGGACGCCTGCTCTTCCATGAGATGGTGTTGCCAGTCGCCCACGCTCAGGAAATATTCGCCCTCGGGGATTTCCCGCGGCAGCTCGAATTCGACCGGCAGGACGGCTTCGGGCCCGCGGAAGGGCCGGTAGAGCACAAACGCCTTGACGGTTTGCCCCGGCGTGTAGGTCGTGCGCGGCAGGACGACCGACAGAATCTCCGCTTCGCGCGTGCCGGTGTGGACGCGTACTTCACCCTTGAAGCCGCGGACCATCACCTCTTCGAAGGGGTTATCCGCAGCCGTCATCATCGGGATGCCGACCTGGAAGAAAAGCGAGCGGCTGTACGTGTCCGCGATGGTGTTCTGCAGCCGGACCACGCGGCCGTTCTCAAACTCGATCGTCAGATCGTAGTCCAGCGTGTGATAGGGCGGCAGATCACGCACGCCGGTGACGGCGCTCATCAGGGCGACCGTCGCCAGCAGAGGGGTGTACTGCGGATGGGAGACGGCCTGGAAGCGATATGTCCGATCCTCGCCCAGTTCCGGATAGACGACACGCAGCTCGATGGGGATCAGCTCAGGCGCCTGGCCCATCACACCGGAGATGCCGAAGGCCTCGTCGCGCGTCAGCGTGCCGCGGATCTGGCCCATCGAGCCGAGCTTGAAGCTGACCAGCAGGCTCGCGACAACCGTGTCGACGCTTCCGCTGGCCATGGGCAGCTTCACCTCGCCGGCTCCATCCATCGGATGGCCGAAGCCGAAGACGCGGCCGTCGATGACCTCGGTCGCCGTGCCGATGGCGGTCAGGTCCAGATCGCCGATGAGCAGGGGGATCGCCAGGACCGAGCCGGGGGCGATCTCGACGTCAGGTGCGTCGCCGCCATTGCCGCCGGCGCCAGCCTGCATGGGGACGAACCCGGCGTTGGCGAGGATCGGCTCAAACATCTCCCGCACGCGCGGCGGCATGCCGCTGGCCATCAGGGGCGTGCTCAGGCGACGAAGACGCATGGCATCGAGCTGGGCATCGGCCGGGGACGACCCAGCCCGGGTCAGTCCGAGGCGGGCCAGCAGGGGATGGAACTGCGGCGGGGCGGACCAGCCGGTGATGTACTCAGCCGGCAGCCGCCATCGCGCCGGCCCGATCGGGGTGGCGGCGTTGGGGCGGCTCTCACCGGTGGGGGCATCGCCCGCCGCGGGGGCGGCTTTGGCCTGGGCGATGTCGAGCATGTACTCGATCGGCTGAACCCCAGCGATCGGGTCCTTCATCAACGCCCAGCCGTAGGCGAAAGCCCCGACCATCCGGGCCTTGCCGGTTTCGTCATATAAATAAATCGGTGAACCGCTCATGCCGGCGACTGGGCCGGTGTGCTCCAAGTTCTGCCCGGAGCAGCGGATAAGGATGACATCCCCCTTGACGTTGAAGCTCCGCAGGACGGAGATGACCTCGACGTCGAACCGCTCGATCTGCGTGCCGCGGAAGACGCTCAGGCCATATCCCTTCATGCCGGGCTTGACCTCGGCAACACGCATGTGGCGCTGGGGGTCGAAAAGGCCCCCCTCGCGTTCCTGGGCGGGCATCCGCAGGGGCAGAAGCGTGATCAGCAGCAGAGCGAAGATCGGCCAGAGTCGCATGCGTCGCCGGTCCCTTCGTTTGGGCCATGGTAAAGCCTGGGTCAGTTGGCATGGTACGGACGGCCTGCGCCAGGGGCAACCGCATCCGCAAAAGTCGGTTAACGACAAATGCGGCAAACTGCCGACAGCCACAGACGTACCAACGCTTGAGGTTTCTTGACCTGCCCGCCTTGCTGCGGGTAGGCTCGCGTCTGTTTTGGGACCCTTCTGTCCAGGCAAAGCGATGCAGAACGTGCGGACACGGCAGCTCATTGCAGTGGTGATGCTGGCGACGGCGCTGGCCGCCGACCGCGTTACCATGGCTGCGCCGATCCTTCGTCCGCAGATCGCGGATACCGCCCGCAAGGTGGCCAACCGGATCAGCCGCTCGTTCTGCCAGGTCGTCCCGGCAGCCCGTCTGCCGGAGCTGCGACGGGTCTCCCAGGCCCCGCAGACGCCGGCGCCTCGCCTGCAGCAGCAGGTCCACCTGCATCAGACGCCCGACGGCCATTTCCAGTTCCGCCTGCCGCCTCCGGCTTGCTAATCACGCCCTGCGCGCCTTTTTCCGCTGCCCGGGATTGAGTTGTTCACCTCCGGGACCCGCATCGCTTTCACGCGACGGGATCGCACCTTTACCTGTTTGCTGTTCGCAACGCCTTTGAGGACAAATCATGGCTGTCAGTGTCGGAACCATCATGACCAAGCTGTTCGGCTCGCGCAATGAGCGGCTGATCAAGCGCTACTACCGCATCGTCGATCAGATCAACGCCATCGAGCCGCAGATCCAGGCCAAGACCGACGCCGAGCTCCGCGCCCGTACGCAGGAGCTCCGCGAAGGCATCCGCAAGGGCACAATCAAGCCCGCCGAGGTGCTGCCCGAAGCCTTCGCGATCATGCGAGAATCGATGGACCGTCACATCGGCATCCGCGAGATCTTCAATCCCGATCAGAACTTCGATCCCGACCAGTTCGACGATCATATGCTGCAGGTCTATGACCAGGTGCAGCAGCGGATGATCGCCACGGGCGAAAGCTATCGGCAGGTGCCGATCCCGCATGAGCTGTTCGACGCCGTGCGCAAGCTCTACCCCGAAAGCCGCCCGCCGTTCCGCGCCCGCTGCTTCGATGTGCAGCTCATCGGCGGCCTGGTGCTGTACGAAGGCAAGATCGCCGAAATGGCCACCGGCGAAGGCAAGACGTTCGTCGCGCCGCTGGCCTGCTTCATGAAGGTGCTGGAGGGGATGCACTGTCACGTCGTGACGGTCAACGACTACCTCGTGCGCCGCGACGCGACGTGGGTTCAGCCGGCATTCGAGAACCTGGGCATCACTGTCGGCTACATCCAGCAACAGATGGATCCCGGCGGCCAGGCGCGCAAGGCTGCGTACCAGTGCGACGTCACTTACGGGATCAACAGCGAGTTCGGCTTCGACTATCTGCGCGACAACATGAAGGAGCGGCTGGATCTTCAGGTCCAGGGGCCGCTGGATTTCGCGATCGTCGACGAAGTCGACTCGATCCTGATCGACGAGGCCCGCACGCCGCTGATCATCTCCGGTCCAGCCCACGACGACGCGCCCAAGTATCGCGCAGCCGACGCCGTTGCCCGCAAGATCATCGAGCTGAACAAGCCGTGGGATGCGGTCGAGCGGGAGGTCGACGCCGCGAAGCGCGCCATCAAGGCGGCCGAGGGTGACGAAGACCGCGCCAAGACCAGGGAAGAAAAGGAAAAGGCCCGCAAGCGGCTCGAAGAGGCTCATCGCCGCCTGGAAGAGGCCGAAGCCAAGAAGGAAGGCCTCGTCCAGTACTACGAGGTCGAACTGGACCGCAAGAGCGTCCACCTGACCCACGAGGGCATCAGCGCGGCCCAGGAAGCCGCCGGTGTCGGCAGCTTCTACGTCGGCAACAACATGGAGTGGCCGCACCTGATGGAGCAGGCCCTTCGCGCCCATGTCGTTTACGAGCGCGACAAGGACTACGTGGTCGACCGCAACCCGCGCACCGGCGAGATGGAAGTGGTCATCGTCGACGAGTACACGGGACGCAAGATGGTCGGTCGCCAGTGGTCCGACGGTCTGCATCAGGCCGTCGAAGCCAAGGAGCGCGTGCCGATCAAGCAGGAGTCGCAGACCCTCGCCACCATCACGCTCCAGAACTTCTTCAAGCTCTACAAGGGCCTGGCCGGCATGACCGGCACGGCTATGACCGAGTCGGAGGAGTTCGACAAGATCTACAACCTCGAAGTCGTCAGCATCCCGACCAACCGCCCGGTCATCCGCCGCGACTACGATGATCGCGTCTACCGCACCGAGGAGGAGAAGTGGAACGCGATCCTCGAGGAGATCAAGCGCTACTCCGATGCCGGGCGACCGGTGCTTGTCGGCACCACCAGCGTCGAGAAGAGCGAAATGCTCTCCAACATGCTGACCCGCAAGTACGGCATCCAGCATGAGGTGCTCAACGCCAAGCACCACGAGCGCGAAGCCCAGATCATCGAGCGAGCCGGGCAACTGCACGAGAACGCCCACGGCGAGCTGGTCGGCAATGTCACGATCGCCACGAACATGGCCGGCCGCGGTACCGACATCAAGCCCGCGCCCGAGACGTTCTGGGACGTCGAAAGCTTCGACGGCAGCAAGTACGTCATCAAGCAGCGCAAGACCGGCAAGACGCTCGAGATCAGCCAGGACGATCCGCTGATGGAGGTCTTCCAGCTCACGCCGACAGCCAAGGTCGTCGGCGGGCTGCACGTGGTCGGCACCGAGCGGCACACGTCGCGCCGCATCGACAACCAGCTCCGCGGCCGCGCGGGGCGACAGGGCGATCCGGGGTCGTCGCGGTTCTTCGTGTCGCTGAAGGATCCGCTGATGGCCATGTTCATGAACGAATGGACCATCAAAGTCCTCGGCTGGCTGGGCCTGGAAGAGGGCATGGCCATCGAGGACAAGCGGATTACCAAGGGCATCCTCCGCGCCCAGAAGAAGGTCGAAGAGCGCAACTTCCTGGCGCGCAAGAACCTGCTGGAATACGACGAGGTCATGGACCACCAGCGGACGCACTTCTACCGCCTGCGCCAGCAGGTGCTGGAGGGCAAGGAAGTCGACCGCGTGATCTGGGACATGATCGGCGAGTCGATCCAGGACGCGGTCGAGAAGTACATCGGCCAGGATTTCTCGCGTGTGATGATCGCGGAGTGGGCCCGGACCAACTTTGACGTGCAGATCGATGCCGAGGACTTGCGCGGCCTCAAGCGGCTGATCGACCTGGAGGACTTCATCAAGGGCCACGCCCGTAACGACGCCAAGCAGAACATCAGCGCCACGCTTGGCGAGTTCATGGGCGAGAACGAGGAAGATCCGGGCGACTGGGACACGGCTGGGCTGTCGAGCTGGGCGATGAGCAAGTTCAGCGTCAACCTGCCGCAGAGCCAGATCCGCAAGATGACGCCGCGGGAGCTCGAGGATCGCCTCATCGAGGCCGCCATCGAGCAGATCGACAAGCGCGAGTGCGGCGCGATCCTCAAGTACCTCGAGCCGGGCTTCGCTCAGCGCGAGCTGGCATCCTGGGCGCGCGACAAGTTCGGCATCGAGATCTCGCCCGATGAGCTGATCGCCGATGCCGAGCGCGGCGTCTCCAAGCCGGTCGATCAGATCATCGAGTTGATCGAGCAGCGGGCCCGCGAAGCCTACGCCCGCCGCGAGATCGAGTATCCGATCGATCATGTGCTCGGCTATGTCTTCGGCGGCCTGGACGGCTCAACCGAGAACCCCTATGCAGCCGATTTCGTCCGCGCCTGGGCGAAGGCCAAGTGGGATGTCGAGCTGTCATTGGAGCACATCCGTGCCTCCAGCGTGCGGCAGCTTCGCGAGGAGCTGATCGGCTATCAGGAGCAGTACCTGCGCGGCGGCAAGCTCGAAGAGACAATCGACAGGATCATCGCCCAGGGCGGCAATGATCACAAAAAGCTGGTCGAGGCGTTCAACGCGCGCTTCGCCACGCGGCTGACGGAAAAAGAGCTGCTCAGCGACATCGAAGTCGCGGCAGATGCAGCCGATGACGGGCAGGTCAAGGGCGGCGCCAAGGCCCAGGGTCGGGTGATCCGCGATCGGGATGACGATGCCGACGTCGACCTGCGGGATGTGCTGCTGGCGCGCGGGCGGCAGGTGCTGCGACGCGAGCTGACGGATCTGGAGCAGTTCGTGCTGATCCAGATCTTCGATCAGACCTGGAAGGATCACCTGTATGCGATGGACATGCTCAAGGGCGGCATCGGCCTGCATGCCTTCGCTGAGCGTGACCCGCGCGTGCTGTACAAGAAGGAAGGGTATCGCTTCTTCGAGCAGATGCTCGCCAGCGTGCGCGACAAGGTGACCGACATCATCTTCAAGGCACGCGTCGAAGGCGCGCAGGCGCCCGAGCGGCGCAGCGCCTACCGCGTCGCGGCTGCGACCCATCAGCAGGAAACCAGCTATGGCGTCGAAGCCCAGCCGGCTGAAGGCCAGCAGTCCGCCTCAGCCAGCGACGGCGACGGTCAGGCCGCCCCGGTCGTCAAGACCATCACCCGCGACACCCCCAAGGTCGGCCGCAACGACCCCTGCCCCTGCGGCAGCGGCAAGAAGTACAAGAAATGCTGCGGCAAGGACTTGGTGTAAGAAGGAGACAGAAGGCAGAAGACAGAAGACGGCAGTCGGGCGCGGATCCGCGCCAGACTGCCTACTGCCCACTCGCGAATACAAGGTGACAAGGTGAGGGGGTGACAAGGTGAAGAGACGCCAGCCTCGTTCCTTCTCTTGCCGCTTGAAGTTTCTGCGCATGATGCTTCTTTAGAACTTGGATGTTAGGTAGTCTCATGACCCAAATCAAACAGCGGTAACGTCCTGAATTGTGCGCACATTTGAAAAGGCAGCTCGTCCGCTGGAAGGTGTTGGTGTGTAGACAACCCTTACCAGACAGGAGAGCTGCATGGACAGCGTAACAGAAGCGGCGCAGGAAGGAATGGGCGAGGCCTTGACGGCGGCGTTCTCGGTGGACGTCGAGAAGGTGCGTGGGCACCTGGACCAGGTGGTGCGGGCCAGCGTGGAGCAGACGCTCAATGCCCTGCTGGACGCCGAGGCCGAGCGGGTGTGCCAGGCCGGGCGCTACGAGCGGAGCCCCGAGCGGCAGGACACGCGGGCTGGCAGCTATGAGCGGAAGCTGCAGACCAAGGCCGGGGAAGTGACCTTGAAGGTGCCGCGCCTGCGGAAGCTGCCCTTGGAGACGGCGATCATCGAACGCTACCGGCGGCGGGAGAGCAGCGTCGAGGAGGCGCTGATCGAGATGTACCTGGCCGGGGTGAGCGTGCGGCGGGTGGAGGACATCACCGAGGCCCTGTGGGGCACGCGGGTGAGCCCCTCCACGGTCAGCGAGCTGAACCAGAAGATCTACGGCCAGATCGAGGCGTGGCGGAACCGGCCGATCGAAGGCGAGCATGCCTACGTGTACCTGGACGGGATCTGGCTGAAGCGTTCCTGGGGCGGAGAGGTCAAGAACGTGGCGGTGCTGGTGGCGATCGGGGTGAATCAGGAGGGTTTCCGGGAGATCCTGGGCGTGGCCGAGGGGGCCAGGGAGGATGCCGAGAGCTGGCGGACGTTCCTGCGGCACCTGAAAGAGCGGGGGCTCAAAGGCGTGCGGCTGTTCATCAGTGACAAGTGCCTGGGGCTGGTGGAGGCATTGGGCGAGTTCTACCCCGAGGCGGCGTGGCAGCGGTGCGTGGTGCACTTTTACCGCAACGTGCTGAGCGTGGTGCCCAAGGGCAGGGCGAAGCAGGTGGCGGCGATGCTGAAGGCCATCCACGCCCAGGAGGACCGGGAGAGTGCCCGGCAGAAGGCTGAGGCGGTGGTGGCGAAGCTGGAGGCGATGAAGCTGCCCAAGGCGGCGCAGGTCGTGCGGGAGGGGATAGAGCAGACGCTGAGCCACATGGCGTTCCCGCGTGAGCACTGGCGGTGCCTGCGGACCAACAACCCCTTGGAGCGGCTGAACCGGGAGATCCGGCGGCGGACGCGGGTGGTGGGGGCGTTCCCCGACGGCACCTCGGCGTTGATGTTGGTGGCGGCGCGGCTGCGGCACATTGCCGGCACACGCTGGGGCCTGCGGCGGTACTTGGACATGGGTCGGCTGGGGGCGTCGGCCGAGATCGAACCGGAAGCGGCCGCGTGAGCCGCGTCGCCTGCTCCTGAGGCCTTCGCCTACGGCTCAGGCCTCAGGAGCAGGCGGTTCCAGCGGAGAGTTGTTCATCGAATGTGCGCAACTTGACGGACACTACCTCGGAAGTCGTCTTTGTCCCCCT
>Ga0207864_1002256_pt1 | contig 18568 bp, 9 predicted proteins | sample HigsolmetaAR202D_FD_184834 | JGI IMG/M metagenome (GOLD analysis project Ga0207864, IMG submission 184834) | Ionic liquid and high solid enriched microbial communities from the Joint BioEnergy Institute, USA - AR20-2-D (SPAdes) (version 2) ... | reverse complement strand
AACGAAAAAAGGCGTGGTCGTTTGACCGACCACGCCTGTTGATTTCACTGCCAGCGAAGCTTACCGCTTCTTCGCCTTCTTGGCCGTCTTGGCCTTCTTCGCGCCGGCGGTGCCGCTGTTGATCGCGGCGTGGGCTGCAGCCAGACGCGCGATCGGCACGCGGAACGGCGAGCAGCTCACGTAGTTCAGGCCCACCTGATGGCAGAAGTGGACCGAACGCGGATCGCCGCCGTGCTCACCGCAGATGCCCAGCTTGATGTCCGGGCGGGTCTGGCGGCCCTTCTCGACGGCGATGCGCACCAACTGGCCGACACCGTCCTGATCGAGGCTCTGGAACGGATCGCGCTCCAGGATCTCCTTGTTCAGGTAGTCGGACAGGAAGGTGTTGACGTCGTCGCGGCTGAAGCCGAACGTCATCTGCGTCAGGTCGTTGGTGCCGAAGCTGAAGAACTGGGCTTCCTTGGCGATCTCGTCAGCCGTCAGGGCCGCACGCGGCACCTCGATCATCGTGCCGACCAGGTACTGGACCTTGGTCTTGTTCTCCTTCTGCACGCGCTCAGCCGTCTCGGTCAGGAACTTCTTGAGGAACGACAGTTCCTTCACCGTGCCGACCAGCGGGATCATGATCTCGGGCACGACGTTGATCTTCTGCTTCTTGCAGGCGATCGCGGCTTCGATAATCGCCTGGACCTGCATCTCGAGGATCTCGGGATAGGTCACAGCCAGGCGGCAGCCGCGATGGCCGAGCATCGGGTTCATCTCATGGAGCTGTGCCACGCGAGCCTGCACCTGCTCGAGCGTCAGGCCGAGGTCCTTGGCCAGCGCGGCCTGGTCCTTCTCCGAATGCGGCAGGAACTCATGCAGCGGCGGATCCAGCAGGCGGATCGTCACCGGCAGGCCCTTCATCGCCTTGAAGATGCCGATGAAGTCCTGGCGCTGGTAGGGCAGGAGCTTGGCGACGGCCTTCTTACGATCCTCGGTGTTGGTCGCGAGGATCATTTCGCGCACATGGTGGATGCGCTGCGGGTCGAAGAACATGTGCTCGGTACGGCACAGACCGATGCCCTCAGCGCCGAAGCCGCGGGCGACTTCCGCGTCGTGCGGCGTGTCGGCGTTGGTGCGGACCTTCAGCGTGCGGTACTTGTCGGCCCACTTCATGATCGTGGCGAACGGACCGCTCAGCTCGGGCTCGACGGTCGGGACCTGGCCTTCCATCACTTCGCCGGTCGAGCCGTCGAGCGAAAGCCAATCATCCGGACCGAAGGTCTTGCCGTTGACCGTCAGGCGGCGGTTCTTGGCATCGATATGCAGGGCGCCGGCGCCGGCGACGCAGGGGGCGCCCATGCCGCGGGCGACCACGGCTGCGTGCGACGTCATGCCGCCCGTGCTCGTGAGGATGCCTTCGGACACGTGCATGCCGCCGATGTCAGCCGGTTCGGTCTCGCGGCGGACGAGAATGACCTTCTCGCCGTTCTTGACGCGCTCCTCGGCTTCGTCAGCCGTGAAGGCCAGCTTGCCGACGGCCGCGCCCGGCGAAGCCGGCAGGCCCGTACACAGCACCTTCTTGGGCGCCTTGGGGTCGAAGGTCGGGTGCAGGAGCTGATCGAGGCTGGCCGGATCCACGCGGAGAATCGCGGTCTTCTCGTCGATCAGCTTCTCCTTCACCATGTCGACGGCGATCTTCACAGCCGCGGCGGCGGTGCGCTTGCCGTTGCGGGTCTGCAGCATGTACAGCTTGCCGCGCTCGATGGTGAACTCGAAGTCCTGGACGTCCTTGTAGCGCTTCTCGAGGACGTGCTTGATGTTCTGCAGTTCCTTCCAGCTCTTCTTGCTCCACTCGCCCATGCGCTCGCAGGGGATGGGCGTGCGGATACCGGCGACGACGTCTTCGCCCTGGGCATTGACCAGGTACTCGCCGTAGAACTTGTTCTCGCCGGTGGAGGGGTTGCGGGTAAAGGCCACGCCCGTGGCGCTGTCGTCACCCATGTTGCCGAAGACCATCGTCTGGCAGTTGACAGCCGTGCCGGCCAGGCCGCGGATGTCGTTGAGCTGGCGATAGCGGATGGCACGCGGGGTGTTCCAGCTCTTGAAGACGGCTTCGATCGACTGCTCGAGCTGCTTCATCGGGTCCTGCGGCCACTTGGAACCGACGTGCTTCTCATAGACGGCCTTGTAACGCTCGACGACTTCCTTTAGATCCTCAGCCGTCAGCTCGGTGTCCTGCGTGACGCCGCGGGCCTTCTTCACTTCGCTGAGCTCGTGCTCGAAATGCTCGTGCTCGACGCCCATCACGACGTCGCCGAACATGTTGATGAAGCGGCGATAGCTGTCATAGGCGAAACGCGGATTGCCGCTGATCTTCGCCAGGCCCTCGGTGACTTCGTCGGTCAGGCCGAGGTTGAGAACCGTGTCCATCATGCCGGGCATCGAGACCTTGGCGCCCGAGCGGACCGACAGCAGCAGGGGGTTGCGGGGATCGCCGAACTTCTTGCCCGTGGCCCTCTCGACCTTGGCCAGGTTCTGGCGAACTTCGTCCATCAGGCCAGCCGGCAGCTTCTGGCGGTTGGCGTAGTATTCGGCGCAGGTTTCGGTGGTGATGGTGAAACCGGGAGGCACCGGCAGGCCGGCGCTGGTCATGTCGGCGAGGTTGGCACCCTTTCCGCCGAGCAGTTCCTTCTGGTCGGCTCGGCCTTCGGCCTTGCCATTGCCGAAGAAGTAGACGCGCTTGATCTTTCGGGAACCGGCTTTGCCGGCGGACTTGCTGGACTTTTTCGCGGATTTCCGCGTCGTCGTCGTCATCTGATTGCTCCTGCAACGGTAAAGGGAAAATCTATCGCGCCACGTACTCGCATTCGGGCGGGATGACCATGCCGGGGCGGCGCCGGCGCTGTCGGCCGCGTCGTCGCCAATCCTCAGCAACTCGTGGGAATTCTCACGCCGCGTGCGAAGAGCGCGGAGTATAGAAGTGCCGCTGGCGCGTGTCAATTTTGCGAAAGTGTGCCCTGGGGCGAATCGCCCCTGTCATGGGCCGTGTTAAGTGGTGTCGGCTTCCTCCAGCAGTACAATGCCAGCCCATATGGGCACCTCCCCGCTCCTCCAGCCGTTTGCTCCTCATCCATTGACTGATCGCGAATACTGGCAAGCGATCCGCAGTAACCCCGCCTTGGACAAGTTGCTGGCTGCGATGACCGACGGCCTGGACCAGATCCCGCCGGCGCCGACCCTGCCGCAGGCCAGCGATTACCTGGCTGCCCGGCGCTTCAACGACCGCAATCGCGTCGACTTCGCGTGGGGCCGCCTGCGGCAGCAACTGGCTTCGCTGACACTCAACCGCTGCCTGCGGGGGATGGACCCAGCCGACCCGGACGACCGGCTGCTCGACTGGCTTTGGGCGCTGCTCAACATGCCGACCTGGGTGCTGTCGGCCCATCTGCCGAAGATGGACCTGCCCGCAGCCGGATCGCCGCAGCTCGACCTCATCGCCTGCGAGACGGCAGCGGGGATGGCCGAGACGCTGGAGGTGCTCCAGCCGTGGATCAACTCCGTCTCCGGCACGCTGCAGCAAAGCATCATCGCTGAGATCGACCGGCGCGTGCTGACGCCCTTCGTGCAGGGTCCCGACCTGCCCGGCTGGGCCAAGGAAGAGCCAAGCCCGGGGCGCAACAACTGGACGGGTGTTTGCGCCGGGGTGATCCTCGTGGCGTGCGAAGCCCTGGCGCGGCTGGGACATCCCCGACCGGAGGCGCGTGAGCGGGCGCTGCGACTGTTGCGCATCTTCTTCGATGAGGCCTTCACGCCGGCTGGGGAGTGCGACGAGGGGATCGGCTATTGGTCCTACGGCGTCGGCATGGCATGCCTGGGGCTGATGCGTCTGCCAGCCGAGGAGGTGCGGGATCGCATTGGAGCCGAGCGGCTGGCGCAGGTGGCAGGGTATCCGGGCAGGGTCTACCTGTTTGACCATTGCTTCTACTCAGCCAACGACGCCGACATGTGGGCGCGAGCGTCGGTTCACTTTGTGCCGTGGCTGGCGGAGCTGACGGGCGATCGGTTTCTGTGGCATTGGGTGCGGACGAGCGGCCAGACGCACCGGCTGGGGATTTTGTCGGCACTGCGCGAGATCGAAACGCGGTGCCGCGGCGATGCGTTGCTCAGCCGTGCGTCGTCGTACGTGCCGCCGGCTGTGCGTGAACTGCCGGATCAGCAGGTGCTGATCGTTCGCCGTGGCCGGCTGACGGTTGCCATCGGCGGCGGAACCAACGCCGAGCGGCACAATCACAACGACCTGGGGCATTTCATCGCGGCGGTCGATTCGCAGGTGATCATCCCGGATCTGGGGGCGCCGTATTACGCAGCCGATTTCTTCGGCTCGCGGCGATACACCTATCTGCCCGCGTCCAGCCGCGGCCACTGCTGCCCGCTCATCAATGGTCAGGAGCAGCGCGCCGGTAGCGATGCTGCCGGTACGGTGCTGGAACGGCAGATCGATGATCAGTCGCCGCGGTATCTGCTGGATCTGACCAGCGCCTATCCGTCGGGCGCGGGCCTGCGGCGGTGGACGCGCGGGCTGTCGGCGGAGGGGGATGCGATCGTCATCGAGGATGTGATCGACTGCCCAGCCGTCGCGCTGCCGGCGGTGCGGCATGTGCTGTGGTCGGTGGCCAAGCCGGCTATCGATGGCGCGAGCCTTCGGCTGGACAGCCTGAAGGTCACGCTCGATCCGCCGCCGGCGAAGCTGCGTGTCGTCGAGGTCAATGCCGACGACCTCCGCCTTCGCTCGCTGGCTGGGCGGACGCTCTACCGCATCGACGCGGACTACGACACCGACGGCACGGGACCGATCCGGTTCTTCACGCGTCTTGAGGTTTGATCTCGGTGCGGGCCGCGAATGCGCGAAGCTCGCGAAGGGGTCTGGCGCAAAGATCTCAAAGACTACAAAGATCGCAAAGGCGATGAGGTAGGGTCTGATTCAGCGGACCGGTTATTCGGGCGAGTAACGAAGGGGGCGAGGAACAGGCGAAGGGACTGAGAGACGAAGAGACGAAGTGGGGGAGCGACGAAGCGACGAAGGGGGTGAGTGGGGCACTGTGGGGGGCGGGAACTTGTTGATGTATCTACGATAGTTGTGTCCTCTGAGGGGTCATCCTGAGCGAAGCGAAGGATCTGGTGCGTCAGAAATGGTTGAGATGCTTCGCTGCGCTCAGCATGACGGCTTGGGGCTATGGCATCCGTAAATGCGTGACGTTTCGGACGCTCGCGCCACACGGGCATTCGCACGGGCGAGGCGCCCGTGCCACGGTATTGCTGGAATCGCAATAGACGTGGCACGGGCTGCCGGGCCGTTAAGCCGTCTTACATCTTGACGGACTTGACCAGTTCCTTGACGTGATCGACCGACGCCTGGAACGCCTTGCGCTCCTCGTCGTCGAGCTCGATCTCGAGGACCTTCTCCACGCCGTTGGTGCCGAGGATGCACGGCACACCGACGAAGTAGCCGCCGATGCCGTATTCCTTGTCGCAGTAGGCGGCGCAGGGGAGGATGCGCTTCTTGTCGCGGATGATGGCTTCTGCCATCTGGACCGTGGCAGCCGAGGGGGCATAGTAGGCGCTGCCGGTCTTGAGCAGGCTGACGATCTCGGCGCCGCCCTTGCGCGTGCGGTCGATGATCTGCTCGAGGCGATCGGGCTTGACCAGTTGCGTGATCGGGATGCCGCCGGCGAAGGTGTAGCGCTTCAGCGGGACCATGTCATCGCCATGGCCGCCCAGCAGCAGGGCCTGCACGTCTTCGACGCTGCAGCCGACTTCCTCGGCCAGGAACGAACGATAGCGGGCTGTGTCCAGCACGCCGGCCTGACCGACGATGCGGTTGGTCGGGAAGCCCGAAGCCTTCCACGCCACGTAAACCATCGCGTCCAGCGGGTTGGAGACGACGATCATCACGGCATTGGGCGAATACTTGGCGACCTGCTCAGCCACGCTCTTGACGATGCCGGTGTTGATGTTGATCAGGTCGTCGCGGCTCATGCCCGGCTTGCGGGCGACGCCGGCGGTGACGATGACCACGTCGCTGTCAGCCGTGGCTTCGTAGCTGGTGGTGCCGGTGATCCGGGCGTCGACGAGGGCAACGGGGGTGGCTTCGTAGAGGTCCAGCGCCTTGCCCTGGGGCATGCCCTCGACCTGGGGGATGTCGACGAGGACGACATCACCGAGCTGCTCGGTAACGCACCAGTGGGCGCAGGTCGCGCCGACGTTGCCGGCGCCGATGATCGAGATCTTTGCACGTCGCATGAACGGGTTCCTTTCGGATGAGTGACAACAAAGTCAATGCAGGCGGGCAATTATCGGGAATCAGCGGCTGGATTGAAAGAGGCCGGAAGTTCAGTGTCAGTTAGCAGATGCGTTGCGGGGGAGCTGTGGGCAGTAGGGGCGATGAAGCTCCAAGGTCCAACCACTAAGTTCCAAGGAAGCTCCAAGGTTCAACAAAAAAGTTCCAAAATCAATTCCGCGTTCATCCGCATTCATCTGCGGTTCCAATCCGCGATCGGCAATCAATCGGATTCAATCCAAAATCACAGCCCGGCGCTCTTGCCGGTTTCGGCGCTCTTGTAGATGGCGTCGACCATCTGCATCAGCGCCACGCCCTCAGCCGGGCCGGGGGTGGAGGGGGTGGTGCCGCGGATGGCGTCCCGGAAGGCTCGGATCAGGGCGTTGTGGCCGGCTGTCTTGGGGCCCTTCAGCGGCTGGCTCTTGGAATTGCCTTCCTTGTCGAACTTGCGGTAGATGACCGGGCCGCTGCGCGTGTAGACCTCGATGGCGCCTTCGCTGCCGTAGATGCGGCAGGCGGTGCCGTTCTGGGTCGGCGGCTGGTTGATCGCCCAGCTCGTCGCCAGCTCGATGCTGCAGCCGTTTTCGAAGCGCAGCAGGGCGAAGGCTGCATCCTCGACGTTGCTCGGCGTGGCGGCCAGATCGGCAAATCGCTGATGCGTCAGGGCATAGGCGCTGGTCGGCTTGGGCTGACCCAGCAGCGACCACGCCAGGTCGAGCATGTGCAGGCCGATGTCCATGACCACGCCGCCGCCGCTGCGGGCTTTGTCGGTGTACCAGCCCGTCCCGGCGGGGATGCCGCGCGTTCGCGTCCAGACCGTGCGGACATGGTACGGCTGGCCAATGTACCCCTTGTCGACAGCCTGCTTGGCTGCCAGTTCATGCACGCCAAAGCGGCGCTGCATGGCATACATAAGGACCTTGCCGGAGCTCTCAGCCGACCGCTGCATGGCCTTGGCGTCTTTGGTCAGATGGGCTGGTGGCGATTCGCACAGGACATGCTTGCCTGCGCGCAGGGCGGCATTGACGATCTGGCCATGAAGATCGCTGGGCAGGCAAACGCTGATGACATCGATCTCGCGGTCACGGACGAGTTCCATCGCGTCGGCGTACTGCCGGGCGATCTTGTAGTCGTCCATCAGTTTCTTCCGCCGGGCCGGGATGAGATCCGCGACGGCTACGAGCTTGAACCCGCTGGTTGCCTGATACGCGGCTGCATGTGCCAGCCCCGGCCAACCCCCACCCGCAATCCCCACACGCAAAGTCTCCGCCATGAGTAGATCAGTCCTTTCGCAAGGCGGCAGTTATAGAGGGTGGGGAAGGGATCGCCAAGAAGGGGAAAGGGCAGGCGAGCGATGAAGCGACGGCGCGACGAAGGGGATGAGCGACTAGATAGAGACGCAGGGACTGCGCCACGAAGAGACGAAGTTGTGAGGCACGGCGGCCTGCGAGCCCTCAGCCCGCAAGGGAGGGGCGGAGACGAATCGCAGGGTCCCGCCTTGGCGGGCCGGACGACGAGAGGGGGTATAATGCTTTGCAGAATAAAGGTTTGTGGCGACTGCATGCGGAATCGCTCGCCCTGCGAGATCGCCCCTGCCCTTGGCGTCGTGCCTGCAATCACTGAAGATAGCCCCCAATGCTGCGACGCAACGTGCTGATCTTCCACTCCGGCGCCCTTGGGGACTTTGTCCTCAACTGGCCGTTGGGGCTGGCGCTGGGGCGTATCTATGCGCAAAGCCGCGTCATGTACGTCACGCACCCGTCGAAGGGGGCGCTGGCGGAGCGTGTGCTTGGGCTGGAGTGGCGCGACATCCAGTCGCAGTGGCATCAGTTGCATACAGACAACCCGGTGCTGGACGAACCGCAAGCCCGCCTGCTGGCAGGGGCTCAGTTGATCGTCAACTTCGTGGCTGGGCCGGAAGAGACCTGGTCAGCCAATCTCAGCAGGCTCAGCGGTGGGGCGCCCGTGATCTCACTGGCGCCGACGCCGCCACCGCAATGGGACGAGCACGCGACGCGATTCCTGCTTCGCCAGCTCGAGCCGCATCCGATCCTGGGCTCAGCCACCGAGCAGATGCTGCGATCGGTGGCTGAGCGGGGCGTGGGCGCACCGGCGAGCAGGGGGGAGGCGGTCCTCGTGCATCCGGGCAGCGGATCGGCTGGCAAGTGCTGGCCGCTGGAGCGGTTCATCGAGCTGATCCGTCGCCTTCAGGCGGCGGGGCATACCGTCCGGGCGATTTTGGGCGAGGTCGAGCTCGATCGCTGGCCAGCGGATCGGATCGACGCGCTGAAGCGCGTCTGCGAAGTCCGCACGCCGCAGACCTATCTGGATCTGCATGCCGAGCTGTTGCAGGCCAGCGCGTTCATCGGGAATGACAGCGGGCCCGGCCATTTGGCCGGGTTCATCGGCCTGCCGACGCTGGCGCTGTTCGGGCCCACGGTTCCGGACGTCTGGCGGCCGCTGGGGCCGCGCGTGACGACGATTCACAACGACCCGCTGGAAGCGCTGACGGTCGACGACGTCTGGGCGGCTGCCGAAAAGCTGGTGTAGACAGGCGGTTACGAAATGACAGAGCTATGGCTTATCCGTCACGGGCAGACCGAATGCAACGTCAACCAGACGCACCAGGTGTACCAGACGCCGCTCAGTGCCCACGGCCATGAGCAGGCGCGCCGGCTGGCTGAGCGGCTTGGCCGTGAACGAGCCGATGCGCTGTACAGCAGCGACCTCACGCGAGCCCTGCAGACGGCTGAGGCGATCGCCCGTGTGACGGGATTGCCGATCCGCACCGATCCCCGTCTGCGCGAGCACGATTTGGGCATTTTCAAGGGTCTGACAGCCCAGGAGGCGATGGCCCGGGATCCGCAAGCCTACGCGCGGTGGCGCAGCTACGACCTCGATGCCGAGTGCCCCGGCGGCGAAAGCCCGCGCGCTGTGATGGCACGCATGCACGCGGCACTGCAGGAGATTGCCCATGCCCACGCCGGCCAGCGGGTCGTGATCGTCAGCCATGGCCGGGCGATCCGTTGTGCAGCCTTGGCGATCTTTCATCTGCCCGACAGCCTCTATGGCCGTCTGGCCACCCCCAACACCGGGATCAACATCATCCGCTACGCCGACGGCCAGCCTCATTTGGTCGCATGGGGCGATACGCATCACCTGCAGACGCCGTCGGCATAGCCGTCCCTAAATGCGCTATGGGCAGGGGGATAGACCCGCCTTCCGGGGGCTGCAATGGTCCCCATCCAGGGCTGCGTCCGATAAGACCTTCGACTGGCGTATTGGATGCCCTAAAGCCGATCTCTTACGGCTGATACGGATGATTTTATTTGCATGCATGATAGCGTTCGACTAGACTTTCCGCCCGGCTCGGTTAGTTCGCGTTGTGGTCGTAACCCGGTGTTGCGGCAGCGGATAGAGCCCCCAGGCTATTGGAATCCTGCCATCGTTGTTCTGACCACGGCCGTGAAGGATCGCGCAGCGCAGTGGCAGTCGCAGCAGCCGTCTGGCGGCGCGATCTGATGGTGAAAACGGCTTCGGGCGCTAACCTGCGAACTGATCGAACGATAGAGGCTGTCGCGAGCGAGTTCCGATTTGGCGTGACGATGCCTCGATCTGTTTTAATGCACCCGTGACCGACTCCGACTGCGGCGCGCCAAGCGATGATCGATCGACGCTTTACGCATCGCCGCACCGGTGAGATCCCGACCGGGGTCCGGCAGGACCGCGAATCGGGTTTCGTGGATTGAACATCAGGGATTGACAACAGACCGGTATTCCCGCCCATGCATTCGCCATCTGCCGCTCGCCACCGTTGTCGACTCGTCGCTGCCTCCCGCAGCGGCCGGTGGGAGCGCCTGGCTGATCGCCAGGTGGTGCGTGCGTACCGCGGGTATGTGACGCAGTCCGACGGCAGGGCGTGACCCGCCGCGGCGAAGTGGCATCGGCGTGCGGTGGCGCGTACGCCGGTGGACAAGACGAGCTGGCTCGTCGTTACCTTCAAGCGGAAGCGCGCTTCCGCGTAAAAGGAGGAACATCGTGTTCTTCAACCGCATCGGGTCCGTTACTCACGCAACCATCTCCATGAGTTCGACAACCAATTGTCCGCGCGAAGTGTCCCTGCATCGACCCGCCAGCCCGCAGCGCCGCCGCAAGGCCGCACTCGCACTGGCTGTGGCGATGACCGTTCCGATGCTCTGGTTTGACCCGGTCCCGGCGCCGGCCCAGCAGATCCAGGAAGTCGCCCTCCCGGCTGACCTGTTCGCTCAGGCCGACGTGGTCGCCATCCCGGCAGCCGACCAGGAACTGTCCGATGCCGACAAGCTCGCCCAGGGCATTCGCCTCCACCAGGCTGACCAATACGAAGAGGCCCTCGCCCTCCTCCGCGCGGTCGATCCCAACAATCTCACCGATGCCGAGAAGAAGCGCCTGAACGACACGCTCTCCAGCGCCGAGCAGGCTGCCCGCCAGCGCCAGGAAGCCCGGGCCCAGTTCGAACTCGGCGAGCAGGCCCTCGAAGCCGGCAATGCTCAGCAGGCCATCGAGCATTACCGTAACGCCGCTCGCAACCGCTTCGCCGACAACGCCACCCGCCAGAAGGCCAACGAAAAGATCGCCGTCGCTCAGACCCAGATCGGCACCGAGCGCAGCAACCTCCAGGCCACCTACAACAGCGCCGTCGAAGACTTCAATGCCGGCCGCTTCGAAGAGGCCCGTGCCAAATTCCAGCAGCTTCGCGACGCCAACTATCGCGCTCCGCTGTTCAAGCGCAGCCCGCAGGACTACCTGAAGGACATCGATCGTCGCGTCGCTCAGGCCCAGCCGGCGGAGACCCCGGTTGAGCAGCCCGCTGAAGTCGTCGTTCAGCCCGAGGCTGGCACCCAGGTCCCCGGCGAAGCCGTCGTCCAGACCGAGCAGGGCACCGATGTCGTCGTCGCCCAGCCGCAAGCCACCGCCGAAGGCGAAGTCGTCGATGCCGGCGGGGCTCCCGAGCTGACCCGCCAGGAGCGGGCCGCCATCGCCAAGCAGGCCTACAACGACGGCAAGGCCGCCTATCGTGCCGGCGATCTCGAAACCGCCCGCGCCAACTTCGTCCGGGCTCAGGAATACGGCTATCGCGCCGGCCTGTTTGAGGACTCGCCCGCCAAGTACATCAGCCGCATCGATGCCCGCCTCGCCGCAGAGGCTGAGGCCGTCGCCCAGGCCCAGGCTCAGACTCAGGCCTCGGCGCAGGCAACGGTGACGACGCCGACCGCGCCGCCGTCGGATACCCTGGCCATCCGTCCTGACCCCAATGCCGAGCGGGCGCTCGAAACGACCGCTCAGCTCGAGCGCGTCCGCCAGCAGGAAGCCGCCCTCCAGGCTCAGGCTCTGGTCGAGCAGGCCCGCCGTGCTGAAGCCGGCCGCGATTACCAGCGGGCTCTCGAACTGTACACCCAGGCGCTGGAGCTCCAGCCCGGCAACGAAGCCGCCGCCCAGGGCCGCGCCCAGATGCTGGCCCTCGTGACCGGCACGCCCACCAGCCCGCTGGATCAGCGCGAACGCGAAATCCTGATCGCCATCGACGAGTTCAATGTGCGTTTCGGCACGCACATTGACGCAGCCACCGAGTCGGCTCAGCGTGGCGACTATGTGACCGCCCAGCAGGAGATCGATCGGGCCCGCGTCGCCCTCGACTCGGCTCGTACGCTCCTGCCGCCGGATCGCGCCCGCGAAGCCGCCCAGATCATCGCCAACTCGCAGGCGGGTCTGGACCGCATGCGTGCCCAGGCCGCGGCTGACGAAGCCGAGGCTCGCCGTCGCGAAGCGCTGGAGCAGCAGCAACAGCAGCAGCGGCTGGCCGCCCAGCAGCGTGAGCAGACGATCCGCGAGCTGATCACCGACGCCAAGCGTCTGATCGATCGCCGCGATTACCGTCAGGCTGCCAGCGTCCTGCAGCAGGTTCTGCAGCTCGATCCGTACAACGAGTATGCCAGCTCGGTCCTGCCGCTGGTTCAGGATCAGGTCATCATCCAGACCCAGTCGCGCTATCGCGACCAGTTCCTCGATCAGTTCGAGCTTCAGCTCAACCAGTCGCAGGAAAAGCTGATTCCGTATGACGACATCTTCCGCTATCCGGACAACTGGCCGGAACTGAGCCGCTCCCGCGACCGCCTGGTCGCTGAAGAGCAGGCCCTGTCGCCGGAAGACGTCGCCACGCAGGCTCTGCTGGATCGCAAGCTCCCCGAGGTGCGTTTCGATCGCGTCAGCCTCGAGGACGCCATCGAGTTCCTGCGTGACCTGACCGGTGCCAACATCTACGTCAACTGGGGTGCTCTGCAGGCTTCGATGATCGACAAGAGCACGCCCGTGACGGCTCGTCTGCGTGACGTGCGTCTGAGCAAGGCGCTGCAGGTTATCCTGCAGGATGCCGGCAGCGTGCCCGTGCCGCGCGTGTCGCTGGACTACGCCGTCGAGGATGGCGTGATCACGATCTCGACGACCGAAGACCTCGAGCAGAACGCCGTCTACATCCCGCGTACCTATGACCTGAACGACCTGCTGCTGACCCCGCGCGCGGTTGACCGTCCGGACACCCAGATCCTTGGCGGTAGCAACACCAGCGGCAGCAGCCGCTCAGGCGGTGGGTTCAGTGGTGGTGGTGGCGGCTTCGGCGGCTTCGGCGGCAACAATGGTGGCGGCCTGTTCGGCGAAGACGACGACGATGATGAGGACATTGAGGAGCAGCGTGCCGAGGACGTGCAGGCGATCATTGACCTGCTGATGGCCTCGGTGCCGGAGAACTCCTGGCAGGTCAACAACATCGACGCCCGCGGCACCATCACCGAGCGGCCTCGCTCGGGCGTGCTGGTGGTCGTGCAGACGCCCAAGAACCATGCCACGATCAACGAGATCCTCACGCAGTTGCGGCAGGCCCGCGGCGTGCAGATCGCGATCGAGGCCCGCTTCCTGACGGTGTCGCGCAACTACCTGGAGGACGTCGGCATTGACCTGGACTTCCAGTTCAATGACGTCGGCAGCAACTTCCCGGGCGGCATCGGCGTTGATCAGGATACGTCCGACTTCACGCGTGCTCCGCAGACGCCCGTTCCGGGCACGCTGGGCGGCTTGGTCGGCAACCCGTCGCTGCAGATCACCGGCACGTTCCTCGATGACTTCCAGGCCGACTTCCTGATCCGCGCCACGCAGGCGCAGGTCAACTCGGCGACCGTCAACGCCCCGCGCGTGACGCTCTACAACGGCCAGGAAGCCGTGCTGGTCGTGGTCCGCCGGCAGTACTACGTGGCTGACCTCGAACCGGTCGTCGGCAGCGTGGGTCTGTTCAACCCGACGATCGAGCCGTTGGACACGGGTATCATCTTCTACGTGCGTGCGGCGGTTAGCCCCGATCGCAAGTACGTCGACATGGACCTGCGTCCGGTGCTGACGTCGTTCAACAGCTTCACGACGTTCCAGTTCCAGACCGCCGCGGAAGGTGACGACGGAGACGACGGCGTGGCCGGCGTGCCCGGCGCTCAGGTGCAGCTGCCGGACCTGACGATCACCACGGTCCAGACGTATGTGACCGTTCCGGACGGCGGCACGCTGCTGCTGGGCGGTCAGACGCTGGCGGGTGAGGTTGAGCGTGAGAAGGGCGTGCCCGGGCTGAGCAAGGTGCCGTTCATCAAGCGCCTGTTCACCAACCGCTCGATGGCCAAGGACGACCAGATCCTGCTGATCCTGGTCAAGCCGACGATCATCATCACCCGCGAGCGTGAGGAGCAGTCGTTCCCGCTGCTGAGCACGCAGGTGACGAACTGATCACCATCAGCAACAAAGGAAAACACCGCAGCCCCGGAGATGTGTCTCCGGGGCTGTGTTTGTTTCGGCAGGCGGCGGGCGGCAGGCGGCAGGCGGCGGGAGCAGCCTGCAGTCTGCGGTCTGCGGTGGGGAGTTGGCGGTTGGCCGTGGCAGTAGGCAGTCGCAGTAGGCAGTGGCGATGCTGCGCGGTTCGTTCTTCGCTTCGTCCCTTCGTCGCTTCGTCGCTTCGTCGCTTCGTCGCGTCGCCCCCGCTTCGTCTCTCAGTCTCTCAGTCCCCCTGACCCCGATCACTTCCTCAACTTCTCCGCATACTGCGCGATATAGTCGGGGACGGGGTAGTGGCGCATGAGGAAGTCGCGGAGCTGGTGGCGTTCGGCGATGCGGAGGAAGACCGGCTCGTCGATGCTGTGTGTGACGAAGTTGACGGCGCGGACCAGGTGGGTGGGGCTGGTCGCCATGTGCAGCTCGTCATCCTCGCGATGCAGCGGCAGGAGGTAGAACTGCCAAGCCTGGCGGCGGTTCAGGCGGCGAAGGCACTCCTCATCGATCTGCTGCTGCTCGAGATCGACGACGCCGCTGATGCGGATGTACTGCTCGACCCAGGCATCCTCGATCACGCGGGGATTGACGCCGAACAGACGCTCAGCCAGATCCCCAAACGGTCGGCCTGTCGCCTTCTGGACGCGCAGAATATGACGAACCTGCCGTTCATCGAGGACCCCCTGTTCGACCAATAATTCTCCGATTCGGATGCCTTCCAACGCGGTTGCCTCCTGCTGTGTCGGTGTCTGCATACATATCGGCTGGTTGGAGGGGCGACTTGGCTGGCAGATGGGGGCGAAAACGGGGCACATGGCCATGTGTCCCTGCATCACCGCGCGTGCATTGCGCATGTTCGCAACTGAGTTGCAGACTGTTGACTGCCCATGCGTTACAATCAGTATTGCGGGCCGAAGGGCCATGCCTTCCTGAAGCCGACTGCAATACCTCATCGATCTGGAGAGGCCGAATGCCGGTTACGGTGCAATGCGAACAATGCGGTTTCCGCTATGCAGCGCCGGACACGCTGGTGGGCAAGCGTGTGCGGTGCAAGCGATGCCATTCCGTATTTACCGTAGCGGCTGTGCCTGTCGGCGTCCCCGAGCTGAACATTGACCAGGACCATCAGCCGTCCGAACCGTCGCTGTCCGACAGTGACGACATCGATGCGATTCTCCGCGGCGCCGGCGACGGTGAGCCGATCTCCGCGGCTGAGGCCGTTCGTTCCGCCCAGCCGTTTGACTATCCCTACAGCCGACATGTCGATCGCTTCCTGCCGCCGCTGATGCTGGCGTTGTCGTTGCTGCTGATCGTGACACAGACTTTCGCACAGGACGACCTGGGCCGATCGTGGATTCCACTGGTCCGGCTGGCGATGGTGCTGGGGCTGTATGCGATCATCGTCTTCCCGCTGACGTTCTTCAGCGTGAAGCAGGGTGTGCGGAAGCACGGCAGCCACATGCCCTGGTCGCCGGCATGGAAGACGTTCAGCGTCTTCAGCGCCGCGTACGCGGTGGCGTACATGCTGTGGCTGGCGGGGTTGAACATCGCCAGCCTGCTGTTGGGCTGCCTGGCGGGGCTGGCGCTTTCGCTGACGGCGGTGTGGCTGCTGTTCCGCCTGCGCCTGGACCGCGGCCCCGAGCCGCTGGTGTATGGCGGCATTGGATTTGTGATCTCGGTGCTGGTGGCGTCGGGGCTGGTGGCGGGGATCAATCTGACAGTCTTCGCGGTGACCGAAGGCTCGCACACCTCGCACGAGTTCGCCGCGAGCCCGATCATGCCCGGATTGCCGTGGGAGCCGTCGCCGCCGCCGGAGGAGCCGGCACCGGTGACGCTGCCGCCGCTGGCGATCTCGCCGGACGATGCGGCATCCCCCGTCCCCGAGGACGCCCCGACGGCGGAGCTGCCGCCCAACGCGCCCGCCGATGTGCCGGGCGATGGCATCCCCCCGCAAGAGCAGACCACGGCTGAGCCCGTCTCCCCGGCACCGCCGACACTCACCCCCGCGCCCAGCGACCATGGCGATCCGAACGCAACCGCTTCGACACCCCAGCCGGCAGGTCCGACAGACGCCGTCGCCGCGCAGATGCCCTCGATCTTCGATGTCGTGAATGAATCGACCCACCAGCCCGACGCCGGCGAGGATGTCCGCAGCGGCCAGTCGAGCACCCAGCCGCCGCGGGGCGATACGCCCAGCCCGTCCGAGTTCGTCAGGATCGACCACCCGCCCGTCGAGCCGGGCTTTAGTCGCGTGCTCTATCCGCTGGTTGGCGATGACTACATCGCCGTCATCCGCCATGCCGGCGACGACGGCGATCGCATCGAACGCTGGCGCACGAGCGATTGGACCAAGGCCGGCGAGGTGCAGTTCCGACCCGATCCGCAGATGGGCGAGCAGTACGCCATCAGCCCGGACGGCCAGCGCCTGGCGCGGATCGTGAGCTGGCCGACGCTGTCGATCCAGGTCTGGCTGTTCGGCGAGCAGCGTGTGGGCGAATTGGTCGAGTTGAACGCATCGCTGGGCTCGCCGTCGTTGCTGGGCTTCCTGTCGGATGGACTGGTAGCCGTTGCATGGGAGCAGCAGGGGGCCTGGGGGCTGGAGCTGGTGGATCTGCGGCAAAACCGCCGCGGCGCCGGCGCGGTATTGGAGGGCGTGCAGACGCTGCACCGCAACTTCGCGGTGTCGCCGGATGGGCGGTCATTTGCCGTGGCTGCCCGGACGCGCGAGGGGCCTGCGGCGGTGCTGTTCAGCCTGCCGAACGTGCGCCCGACGCGCGTACTGCCGATCCGGTTGCTGGATCCGCGGTGGGGCGTCGAGCCGACGGGGCTGGCGTTCTCCGCCGATGGCCGTTCGCTGGCCGCCTATTTTGAGCAGGACGGCAATGGTCTGCTGGTTAGTTGGGCAATCCCCGGTGGCCGGGAGTCCAAGCCGCTGCTGTTCCCGGCTGGAACATTGCCCCCGCGCGGCGAGACGGGCGAGGGCCCGGTCTTCAGCCTGCTCGGCAACGGCGAAGCCGCGCTGCTCTACGGCCGCGACCTGATCCACACCGGCACGGGCCGCCGCCTGGGCACGACCGCTATCCAGTCAACGCAGGCGCAGCATCTGGCAGCCGACGGCAGCATTCACATCGTCTACCTCGGTGCCAATGGCCGCACGCGGCTGGCGGTTGTGGAGCTGGTCGATCAGCCGGCGGAGCAGGGGCAGTGATGTCCCTGTGGGGGCCCGGAAGTTCCAAGGTCCAACCACTAAGATCCGAGGAAGTTCCAAGCTTCAAAAGGAGAAAGCTCCAAGGTTGGCGCGCAGGAAGTGGCATTGGCTGATCGCTCGCACCACGCAGGTGTAGGGGCGGACGGCAATCCGCCCTGGGGAGCGCAGATCGCGCCATGTTGATCGACCTGTCTGCGAGAGCCGGGGCAAATTGCCATGTGCCCCTTCACGCAGGCGCCGCCTACAGGCGCCCGCGTTTGGCGCTTTCTTCTCTTGAAACTTGGAACTTCCTTGGAACTTGTTGGTTGGAACTTGGCGCTTCGCATCACAAAGAGCTCGACCGTTCTCTGGGATCTTTGCCCTTCGCGCTTGTCGTTACTCACCCCCCGGCACCAACTCGATCTCAATCACCTGCGGCGGGCAGAAGATGCGCACAGGGATTTTCCCCGCGCCCAAGCCGCGGTTGACGATGTACCAGCAGTTGCCACGCCGGTGGATGCCGGTGGCGTAGCGGCGCGGGCCGGGGGCGTGGGTCAGCGGGGGCCAGCCGCCGGGGAGGCAGATCTGGCCGCCATGCGTGTGGCCAGCCAGGAAGATGTCCGGCGGGGCCGCGGCGATCTGTTCGAACAGATCGGGGAAGTGAGCCAGCGCGATCCGGACGCTCCCATCGGGGCGCGGCGGCAGGCTGGCGAGGAACTCATGGTCGAGATCGGCCCGCTCGATGCCGGGCAGGCCGATCAGCTCGATGGCTGGAGCTGAGGCATCAGCCGGCGCGGCGGGAGTATGGGATGCCGGGCTCAGCCGAATCCGCTGGTGCTCGATCACGGCGATGCCCAGCTCCTGAAGGAGCGTAACCAGCATGTCGCTGTCATGGTTGCCCAAGACCGCAAAGCGGCCCAGGCGGGCACGAAGGGGCTCGACCAGGCGCCGCACCATCGGCCAGGCGGGGCGGTAGTCGCGCTTGTCCTCGACGAAGTCCCCGGTGAACAGCAGTAGATCGGCATTGGCTGCATTGATCCGCTCGATCAGGCGGTCGTAGCCGCGGCACCATGCCCGGCGCATGTGAAGGTCGGTCAGGTGGATCAGACGCAGGCTGGCGAGGCGCGGATCCAACCGCGGGATCGGCAGGCGCAGGCGCGTCCACTCCACCTGATCGGGCAGACCCACGCAGATCCACGGTGGGCGCGGGCCGGGTTCGA
>Ga0207864_1002255_pt1 | contig 18569 bp, 14 predicted proteins | sample HigsolmetaAR202D_FD_184834 | JGI IMG/M metagenome (GOLD analysis project Ga0207864, IMG submission 184834) | Ionic liquid and high solid enriched microbial communities from the Joint BioEnergy Institute, USA - AR20-2-D (SPAdes) (version 2) ... | reverse complement strand
CGGGCCCGACCGCGCGCCGCTGCTGCAGCTGCGCGGGATCAGCAAGGCCTTCGACGCCGTGCAGGCGCTGGCGGACGTGGACCTCGACCTCCGCGCCGGCGAGGCGCACGCGCTGGTGGGGGAGAACGGCGCCGGCAAGTCCACGCTGGTCAAGATCCTCGCCGGTGCGCTGGAGCCCGACACGGGCGAGATCCTCCTCGACGGTGAGCCGCTGGCCCTGCGCGGCCCAGCCGACGCGCTGGCCGCGGGGATCGCGGTCATCTACCAGGAGCCGACGCTGTTCCCCGACCTGTCGGTGGCGGAGAACATCTTCATGGGCCGCCAGCCGCTGGGGCGGCTGCGCCGCATCGACAAGGCCCGCATGCGCGAGCAGGCGCGGCGGCTGTTCGACCGCCTCGGCCACCACCTCGACCCCGACCGCCCCGCCCGCGGCCTGTCCATCGCCGACCAGCAGCTGGTGGAGATCGCCAAGGCGCTGTCGTTCGACGCGCGCGTCCTGATCATGGACGAGCCGACCGCCGCCCTGTCCGGCATCGAGGTCGAGCGGCTCTTCGCGGTGGTCCGGGCGCTGCGCGAGCAGGGCGCGGCGATCGTGTTCATCTCGCACCGCTTCGACGAGGTCTTCGCGCTGTGCGACCGCATCACCGTGATGCGCGACGGCCGCCGCGTGTCCAGCGACGCGACCGCCGACGTGACCGTCGACGAGGTGGTGCGGCGCATGGTCGGCCGCGAGGTCTCGGCGATGTTCCCCAAGACCGCGACCACCCCCGGAGAGGTCGCCCTCGAGGTCGAGGGGCTGACCCGCGAGGGCGTCTTCTCCGACGTGTCGTTCCGCGTGCGCCGCGGCGAGATCGTGGCGCTCGCCGGGCTCGTCGGGGCCGGCCGCAGCGAGGTCGTCCGCGCCATCTTCGGCATCGACCGCTACGACGCCGGCACGGTCCGCGTCGCCGGCAAGCCGCTGCCGAAGGGCAAGCCGGCGGCAGCGATGGCCGCGGGCGTGGCGCTGGTGCCCGAGGACCGCCGCCAGCAGGGCCTGGTGATGGAGCTGTCGGTGGAGCACAACACCGCCATCACGCGCCGCTGGCAGCTGGCGCGGGCGGGGCTGCTGCGGCGCCGCGACGAGCGCGCCTGGGCGCAGGAGTGGACCCGCCGGCTGCAGGTCAAGGTGGGACGCCTCAGCGACCCCGTGTCGACCCTGTCGGGCGGCAACCAGCAGAAGGTCGTGCTGGCCAAGTGGCTGTCGACGTCGCCGACCCTGCTGATCGTCGACGAGCCCACCCGCGGCATCGACGTGCGCACCAAGGCCGACGTCCACCGCCTGCTGTCGGACCTCGCCGCGCAGGGCATCGCCGTGCTCATGGTGTCCAGCGAGCTGCCCGAGGTGCTGGGCATGGCCGACCGCGTGCTCGTCATGCACGAGGGCCGGCTGACGGCTGACATCCCCCGCGCCGAGGCCGACGAGGAGACCGTCGTGCGCGCGGCGACCGGGCAGGGGGCGGCGGCGTGAGCGAGGAGCGCCGATGACCACCGTCGACCGCGTCGCCAACGGCGAGAGCGCCGCCCTCCGCCTGCTGCGCGCCCGCGAGCTGGGGATCGTCCTGGCGCTGGCGCTGCTGTTCGGCGTCACCGCGGCGGCCAACCCCCGCTTCCTGTCCGGCCAGAGCCTGCGCGACCTGCTGCTCGGCGCCACCATCCTGACCGTCCTGGCGATCGGCCAGACCCTCGTCATCGTCACCCGCAACGTGGACCTGTCGGTCGGCTCCATCCTGGGGCTGACCGCCTTCGCCACCGGCAAGCTGTTCCTGGCCGCCCCCGACACGCCGATCCTCGTCGCCATCGCCGTCGGCGCGGCGCTCGGCGCCGTGTGCGGCGTCGTCAACGGCGGGCTCGTCGCCGCCGCGCGGGTGCCGGCGCTCGTGGTCACGCTCGGGACCCTGTACATCTACCGCGGCATCGACCACTGGTGGGCCGCGGGCCAGCAGATCAACGCGGTCGACATGCCGCGCGCCTTCCTGCGCCTCGGCACCGCGACCGTGGCCGGGGTGCCGGTGCTGGCCCTGGTCGCCGTCGCCGTGGTCGTCGTCGCCGGCTGGTGCCTGAGCGCCTACCGCAGCGGCCGCGAGCTGTACGCGATCGGGTCCGACCCGGACGCCGCGCGCCTGTCGGGCATCCCGGTCGGCCGCCGCGTGTTCCTCGCCTTCGTGGCCAACGGCGCGCTCGCCGGCCTCGCCGGCGTGCTGCACGCCGCCCGCTTCGGCACGCTCGACGCGACAGTCGGGACCGGCCTGGAGCTGCAGGTCATCGCCGCGGCGGTGGTCGGTGGCGTCGCCATCTTCGGCGGCAGCGGCTCGGTGTACGGCGCCGCCGTCGGGGCGCTGCTGCTGACGACCATCGGCACGTCGCTGGCGGTGCTCCGCGTGAACCCGTTCTGGCAGCGGGCCCTCGTCGGCCTGCTGATCCTCGCCGCGATCGGCCTGGACCGCGTGCTGGCGGTGCGGATCGACCGGCGCCTGCGAGGGAGTGGTCCGCATGGCGCGTGACACCACCGTGCCGGCCTCCCCGGCGGTCGCGGCGACCGCGGCACCGCAGCGTCGCCAGTGGCTGGCGGGCTCGGCTCTCGGGGGCTGGGACCTGACCGTCGTCGTGGCCGTGGTGCTCACCGCGGCGCTGGCGGCTTGGCTCGTGGAGGGCTTCGCGCGCGGCTCCAACATCGGCTTCCTGCTGCTGGACATGGTCGCGATCGCGCTCGTGGCCCTCCCCATGACGCTGATCATCGTCACGGGCGAGATCGACCTGTCCGTGGCCAGCATCCTGGGCCTGACCAGCACGGTCATGGGGCAGCTGTGGCTGGCCGGGTGGCCGCTGGAGCTGATCCTGCCGCTGTGCGTGGTGCTGGGCGCGGTCCTCGGCGCCGTCAACGGCGTGTTCGTGACCGTCTTCGGGCTGCCGTCCCTGGCGGTGACGATCGGGACGCTGGCGCTGTACCGCGGCCTCGCCTTCGTCGTGCTCGGCTCCCGTGCGGTGGCGGACTTCCCGATCGGCTGGACCACCGGCATCACCGCGCCGATCCCCGGCACGCCGATCCCCTGGGTGATGATCCCGCTCACGCTGCTGGCGCTGGTCTTCGGCGTCGTGCTGCACGCCACCCCGGTGGGGCGGTCGCTGTACGTCATGGGGGCCAACGCCGAGGCGGCGCGCTTCGCCGGCATCGCCGTGGAGCGCACGAAGCTGTGGCTGTTCGTGACCAGCGGGGCGGTGTCCAGCCTGGCCGGGCTGTTCTGGACGCTGCGCTACGCCAGCGCCCGAGCCGACAACGCCTCGGGCCTGGAGCTGTCGGTCATCGCCGCGGTGCTGCTCGGCGGCGTCTCCATCTTCGGCGGTCGCGGGACGCTGCCCGGCGTGGTCGCGGCCGTGCTGCTGCTCGGCACCATCCGCAACGCCCTGCAGCTGGCGAACGTGTCGGCGGAGGCGCTGACCGTCGTGACGGGCCTGCTGCTCATCGTCTCGGTCGTCGCGCCCAACCTGGTGGCGATGGCCAAGCGCCGACTGAAGCGGTCAACCGCGCCCCCCAGCGCTCCCCCCGACCGCGCCTGATCCTCGAGCCGAAAGGAACGAGCCATGTCGACGACCCGACTGAGCCGGCGCCTCGGCGGCCTGCCGTTGATCGCGCTGCTGGCGACGCTGGCCCTGCTCCTCGCCGCCTGCGGTGGCGGGACGACCCGCGACAGCGGCGAGGAGGACGCCGCCGCCGGCGGCGAGGACACGGAGGCGGCAGCCGACGACACAGAGGCGGCCGAGGAGGACACCGAGACCGAGGGCGGTGACGACGGGGCCGCCGGCGGGGAGATCCCCGCCGACCTGTCGCTGGCGTTCCTGCCCAAGCAGGTCAACAACCCCTACTTCACGATCGCCAGCGAGGGCGCCGCGGCCGCCGCCGAGGAGATCGCCGCCTCCTACCAGGAGACGGGACCGTCGGACGCGGAGGCGTCCTCCCAGGTGAGCTACATCAACACGCTCACGCAGCAGGGCGCCGACGCGATCCTGCTGTCCGCCAACGACCCCAACGCCGTGTGCCCGGCGCTGGAGCAGGCGCGCGGCGCGGGCGCGAAGATCGTCACCTTCGACTCGGACACCGACCCCAGCTGCCGCGACCTGTTCGTCAACCAGGCCACCGCTGAGGGCATCGCCGAGGTGCAGCTGCAGATGGTGTCCGAGCAGCTCGGCGGCGAGGGCACCTTCGCGATCCTGTCGGCCACGCCCAACGCCACCAACCAGAACACCTGGATCGACCTGATGGAGCAGATGCTCGAGGAGAACGAGGAGTTCTCGGGCCTCGAGCTCGTCACCGTCGTCTACGGCAACGACGACGACCAGGACTCGTTCACCGAGACGCAGGGGCTGCTGCAGTCCTACCCCGACCTCGACGCGATCGTCGCCCCGACCACCGTCGGGATCGCGGCCGCCGCGCGCTACATCCAGGGCTCCCAGTACAAGGGCGAGGTCGTCGTGACCGGCCTCGGCACGCCCAACCAGATGCGGGAGTTCGTCAAGGACGGCACCGTCACGGCGTTCGCGCTGTGGAACCCCGAGGACCTCGGCTACCTGGCGGCCTACGCGGCCGCCGCGCTCGCCGGCGGCGTCATCGACGGCGAGCCGGGCGACACGTTCGAGGCCGGCCGCCTCGGCGAGTACACGGTCGAGGAGGGCGGCGAGATCGTGCTCGGCCCGCCGACCGTCTTCGACGAGTCGAACATCGACGACTTCGATTTCTAGCGCCTCTCCGGGAGGAGCCCGTGCCTCGCGTCGTCTTCACCCTCCAGGTCCGCCGCGACCGGCTCGACGAGTACCGCGCCCGTCACCGCGAGGTGTGGCCGGAGATGCTCGCCGCGCTGCGCGACGCGGGCTGGCGGGACTACACCCTGCACCTGCGCGAGGACGGGCTCCTCGTCGGGGTCCTCGAGACCGACGACTTCGCCGCCGCCCAGGCGGCGATGGCTGCCACCGACGTCAACCGCCGCTGGCAGGAGGAGATGGCGAGCTTCTTCGAGGGCGGCACGCGCGCAGACGAGTCCCTGCAGGTCCTCGAGGAGGTCTTCAACCTGAACGCGGCGCTCGCCGACGCCGCAGCCCGAAGCGGAGGAACGCCATGACCACCCTGGCCACCGACACGCGCAGCGCGGTGAAGGCGGCGCTGCGCAGGCAGCACATCGAGACCCCGTCGTGGGCCTACGGCAACAGCGGCACGCGCTTCAAGGTGTTCGCGCAGGAGGGGATCCCGCGCAACGCCTACGAGAAGATCGACGACGCCGCCACCGTGCACCGCTTCACCGGGGTGGCGCCCAGCGTGGCGCTGCACATCCCCTGGGACCGCGTCGACGACTACGCCGACCTGGCCCGCCACGCCGCCGACCAGGGCATCGCCATCGGAGCGATCAACCCCAACACCTTCCAGGAGGACGACTACCGGCTCGGCAGCGTCTGCAACCCCGATCCGCGGATCCGGCGCAAGGCGATCGACCACCTGCTGGAGTGCATCGAGATCGCCGAGACCACCGGGTCGAAGGTGCTGTCGCTGTGGTTCGCCGACGGCACCAACTACCCGGGTCAGGACGACATCCGCGCGCGTCAGGACCGGCTCGCCGAGGCCCTGGCCGAGACCTACGAGCGCATGCCCGACGACATGCGCATGCTGTTGGAGTACAAGCTCTTCGAGCCGTCCTTCTACACCATGGACGTGCCCGACTGGGGCACGTCGCTGCTGCACTGCATGGCCCTGGGCGAGCGCGCCCAGGTGCTGGTCGACACCGGTCACCACGCGCCCGGCACCAACATCGAGTTCATCGTCGCGTCGCTGCTGCGCCTGGGCCGGCTCGGCGGCTTCCACTTCAACAGCCGCTTCTACGCCGACGACGACCTCATGGTCGGCTCGGCCGACCCCTTCCAGCTGTTCCGGATCATGGTCGAGGTGGTGCGCGCCGACGCCCTCGACCCGTCGGCGGGCGTCGCGTTCATGCTCGACCAGTGCCACAACATCGAGCCGAAGATCCCCGCGCAGATCCGCTCGGTGATGAACGTCCAGGAGGCCACTGCCAAGGCGCTGCTGGTGGACCGCGAGGCCCTCGCCGAGGCGCAGCGGAACGGCGACGTCCTCGGCGCCAACGCGATCCTCATGGACGCCTACGAGACCGACGTGCGGCCGCTGCTGGCGGAGCTGCGCGAGGACATGGGCCTGGACCCGGACCCGCTCGCCGCCTACCTGCGCTCCGGCCACCTCGAGAAGATCCGCGCCGAGCGCGTGGGCGGGCAGCAGGCCGGGTGGGGAGCGTGACCGCCGTGACCCATCCCGCTGTCGCCGAGCTGCTGGAGCGCAGCCACCGCTTGGGGGCCGACCGCCGCAACACCAACTACGCGGGCGGCAACGCCTCGGCCAAGGGCGAGGTCATCGACCCGGTCACGCAGCAGCCGGTCGAGCTGCTGTGGGTCAAGGGGTCGGGCGGCGACCTCGCCACGCTCACCGAGGACGGCCTGGCGGTGCTGCGGCTGGACCGCGTGCGCGCCCTCGTCGACGTGTACCCGGGGGTGGAGCGCGAGGACGAGATGGTCGCCGCCTTCGACTACTGCCTGCACGGCAAGGGCGGCGCGGCCCCATCGATCGACACCGCCATGCACGCGTTGGTCGACGCGCCGCACGTCGACCACCTCCACCCCGACGCCGGCATCGCCATCGCCACCGCCGCCGACGGCGAGGCGCTGACCAAGGAGATCTTCGGCGACCGGGTCGTGTGGGTGCCGTGGCGGCGCCCCGGCTTCCAGCTCGGGCTGGACATCGCCGAGATCCACCGCGCCAACCCCGACGCCATCGGGGTGATCCTCGGCGGCCACGGCATCACCGCCTGGGGCGCGACCAGCGACGAGTGCGAGCGGAACTCGCTCGACATCATCCACACCGCCCAGCGCTACATCGACGAGCACGGCGCGGCCGAGCCGTTCGGCGCGGTCATCGACGGCTACGAACCGCTGCCCGAGCCCGAGCGTCGCGCCCGGGCGGCGGCGCTGTTCCCCCTGCTGCGCGGGCTGGCCTCCACCGACGCCCGCATGGTCGGCCACTACACCGACAGCCCCGAGGTGCTCGACTTCGTCTCGCGCGAGAAGCACCCGGCGCTGGCGGCGCTGGGCACCTCCTGCCCCGACCACTTCCTGCGCACCAAGGTGCGGCCGCTGGTGCTGGACCTGCCGCCGACCGCGCCGCTGGAGCAGGTCGAGGAGCGGCTGCGGGAGCTGCACGCCGCCTACCGCGAGGACTACCGCGCCTACTACGAGCGCTACGCCGACGCCGACTCGCCGCCGATGCGCGGCGCCGACCCCGCGATCGTGCTGGTCCCCGGCGTCGGCATGTTCAGCTTCGGCAGCGACAAGCAGACCGCCCGCGTCGCCGGCGAGTTCTACGTCAACGCCATCAACGTCATGCGCGGCGCGGAGGCGCTGTCGACCTACGCCCCGATCGACGAGCGCGAGAAGTTCCGCATCGAGTACTGGGCGCTGGAGGAGGCCAAGCTCCGGCGGCGGCCCAAGCCCAAGCCCCTGGCCACGCGCATCGCCTTCGTCACCGGCGCGGCCTCCGGCATCGGCAAGGCCATCGCCGAGCGCGCCGCCGCCGAGGGCGCCTGCGTCGTCGTCGCCGACCGCGACGGCGACGGCGCCCGCGCGGTGGCCGACAGCCTCGGCTCCCGCGACGTGGCCATCGCGGTGCAGGCCGACGTCACCGACGAGGACGCGGTCCGCGAGGCGCTGGTGGAGGCGACCCTGGCCTTCGGCGGCGTCGACCTCGTCGTCAACAACGCCGGCCTGTCGATCTCCAAGCCGCTGCTGGAGACCACCGTCGACGACTGGGACGTCCAGCACGACGTGATGGCCAAGGGCTCGTTCCTGGTGTCCCGCGAGGCCGCCCGCATCCTGCTCGCGCAGGACATGGGCGGCGACATCGTCTACGTCGTCAGCAAGAACGCCGTCTTCGCCGGGCCGGCGAACCTGGCCTACGGGGCCGCCAAGGCCGACCAGGCCCACCAGGTGCGGCTGCTGGCCGCCGAGCTCGGCGAGCACGGCATCCGCGTCAACGGCGTCAACCCCGACGCCGTCGTGCGCGGCTCCGGCATCTTCGCCGGCGGCTGGGGCGCCCAGCGCGCCGCGACCTACGGCGTGCCCGAGTCCGAGCTGGGGCAGTTCTACGCGCAGCGGACGCTGCTCAAGAAGGAGGTGCTGCCCGAGCACGTCGCAGCCGCGGTGTTCGCGCTGACCGCCGGGGACCTGTCGCACACGACGGGCTTGCTCGTCCCCGTCGACGCGGGCGTCGCCGCCGCCTTCCTCCGCTAGCACCACGAGCCGACGCGAGCCGAAGGGAGTGATCGCCAGTGGCCACCACCGTGGTTGACGGGCCGGTCCTGACCGAGCAGGAGATCGGGCTGCTGTCCCTGCTCGCGGCGGGGCTGCCGCTGCACGCGGTCGCGCGCCGCCTGGAGACCAGCGACAGGACCGTGCGCCGCCGCGTGCGGGCCGTGTGCGACCGCCTCGGGGTGTCCGCCCCGATCGAGGCGGTCGTGTGGGCCGCTCGCCGCGGACTGCTGTAGGCCTTGCCGGACGCGACAGTCGCCGCCGTCGACCTGGGGGCGTCGAGCGGCAGGGTCATGCTCGGCCGGGTGGCGGGCGGGCGGGTGTCGCTGTCGGAGGCGGCGCGCTTCCCCAACGACCCGGTGCGGGTCCTCGGCACGCTCCACTGGGACGTGCTGGCCCTGCACCGCGGGATCCTCGAGGGGTTGCGCGCGGCGGGACGCGCCGCCGGCGGTGACATCGCCAGCGTCGGCATCGACACCTGGGCCGTCGACTACGGCCTCCTCGACGCCGACGGGGCGCTGCTCGGCAACCCCGTGCACTACCGCGACGAGCGCACCGCGGGGGTCATGGACAAGGTCCTCGCCGAGGTGCCGGCCGAGGAGGTGTACGCGCGGACCGGCATCCAGTTCCTGCCCTTCAACACGATCTTCCAGCTGGTCGCCGCGGCCGGCACCCCGGCGCTGGCCGCGGCCCGGCAGCTGCTGCTCATGCCCGACCTGCTCGCCTACTGGCTCACGGGCGAGCGCGGCGCCGAGATCACCAACGCCTCCACGACCCAGCTGCTCGACGTCCGCCGGCGCGCCTGGGACCACGAGCTCATGCGGCGCGTCGGCGTCGATCCGGGGCTGTTCGCGTCGCTGCGGGAGCCGGGCGAGCGCATCGGGACGCTGGTCGCCGAGGTGGCCGAGGCCACCGGTCTCGGCCGCGACGTGCCGGTCACGGCGGTCGGCTCCCACGACACCGCCTCGGCCGTCGTGGGCGTCCCAGCCGAGGGGGAGCGCTTCGCCTACGTCTCCTGCGGCACCTGGTCGCTGGTCGGCGTGGAGCTGACCGCCCCGGTGCTCAGCGACGCGAGCAGGGCCGCCAACTTCACCAACGAGCTCGGCGTCGACGGGACGGTGCGCTACCTGCGCAACGTCATGGGCCTGTGGCTGCTGCAGGAGTCGCTGCGCACCTGGGAGGCAGCCGGCCTCGACGTGGCGCTGGAGCCCTTGCTGCGCGCCGCCGCCGACGAGCCGGCGTTCGCGGCCGTCGTCGACTGCGACGACCCGGTGTTCCTCCCGCCCGGCGACATGCCCGCCCGCATCGCCGAGGCCTGCCGCGCCAGCGGCCAGCCGGTGCCGAGCGAGCCGCCGGCGGTCGTGCGCTGCATCCTCGACAGCCTGGCGCTGGCGTACCGCCGCACCGTGCGCGACGCCCAGCGCCTGTCGGGGCGGGAGGTCGAGGTCGTCCACGTCGTCGGCGGCGGGGCGCGCAACGCGTTGCTGTGCCAGCTGACCGCCGACGCCTGCGGTGTGCCGGTCGTGGCCGGCCCCGTGGAGGCCACGGCGCTCGGCAACGTGCTCGTGCAGGCGCGGGCCCTCGGGGCCGTCAGCGGCGATCTGCCGGCGCTGCGGGCGCTGCTGCGCGAGAGCCAGCCGCTGCAGCGCTACGAGCCGTCTGGCGACCCCGCCGCCTGGGACGCCGCCGAGCGCCGCCTGCAGCCGGCTGACGGTCCACGGGGCGCGCCGCGGTGATCTCCCGCGCGCTCGCCCCTCGGCGGTGTCACCTGAGCTGTCCAGCAGGGCGTGACACGCCGGTCGCCGTCCCGCAGACCGCAGCGAGCTCTGACCCGACCACCGTGGCCACATCCGGCCAGTGCCTTGTTTCCGAGAAAGGCGGTCTCTAGGGTCCGCCGCAACCGACCTGAAACCTTCCAATGCGGTGGCTGACGACCTGGCCGCCGGTCGCGTCGTGCGCCACCGAAGGGCCATGAGGGAGGGGCTCATGAACGCAGGGATCAGGCGTAGGCGGGACGACGCGCCCCGCACACGAGGGCTCGGCGCGATGACCGCCCGGGCGAGGGCCCCGTGGTCGTCGACACGGGTGATCGCAGCTGTGCTGTCGCTGGTCGTGACGACTCCCGTGGCGTCGGGGGCGACGCCGGCGCAGGCGCGGCCAGCCGTGGCGACGTCTGCGGTCACCGGCGCGAGCTCCACCTTCGAGGAGCAGCTCGAAGCCAAGTACGTCGACCCGGACAGGGTCTTCAGCACAGACGTGCGGTGGTGGCTCGGTGACGCCTCGCACACCGACGAGACGTTGCTCGAGGAGATCCAGGCGCTGTACGACGCCGGGTTCCGCGGCGTGGAGCTGGCCATGCAGAACGACAGCGCTGCGCGAGACCAGGACTACGCCTACGGGTCCGCGATGTGGACCCACAAGTGGAACCTCATGATGAACAAGCTCCTCGATCTCGGCATGGGCGTCTACCTCACGTCCGGCACCCACTGGGCGACGTCGAACGTGCCCGGCCTGGACCCGACGAGCCAAGCCGCGATGCAGAACCTCACCCTGGGCACCACGACGGTGGGCGCGGGCGAGAGCCTGAGCACGGTGCCGGCGCCGGCGGCGAACGCGCGCCGCGAGGGGGCGACGTTCGTGACCGCGTACGCCTACCGGATCGTCGAAGGCGACACCCTCGACCCGGACAGCTTCGTCGATCTCGAGCCGCACGTGTCGCAGGGCGCCGACGTGTGGACGCAGAACCTGGACTGGACGGCACCCGCGGACGGGACGTACCGCGTCTTCGGGATCTGGACGCAAGGAACATTCCAGACCTCCAACCCCGCCGCTGAGCCGAGCTATGCGATCAACTACTTCGACGAGCGCGGGGTGGAGGCGCTGAGGGAGTTCTGGGAGGCGCACTACCTCAGCGATCCCGCCCTTCGGCAGAAGATCAGGGAGGGCGACGTCCAGCTCTTCATGGACTCCCTCGAGATGAGCACCGGCAGCGGCTTCACCTGGTGGGCCGAAGACATGGCCGAGGAGTTCCAGGCGAGGAAGGGCTACGACATCACGCCGTACCTGTTCCTGATCGACGGCGTGCGCGCCACCCCGGACATCCCCTACTTCGAGGTGCGCGACACCGGGACCTACCGCCTCGCCGGTGAGGAGCGGCGTCGTCAGGGGATCATCAACGACTACCACGACGTGCTGACGCAGCTGTGGATGGAGCGGATGCTGATCCCGCTCAAGGAGTGGCTGAACTCGGTCGGCATCGAGACCCGGGCGCAGTTCTCCTACGGCCGGCCCCTGGAGATGTCCGAGCCGGGGATGGCGGTGGACTACCCGGAGGCGGAGAACTTCAACCAGTACGACAACGTCGACGTGTTCCGGCTGCACACCGGCGGGCCCAAGCTGGAGAACAAGGTGCTCTCCAGCGAGACGGGTGCCCAGATCCCGCCCTTCAACAACACCCCGCAGCTCGACCTGAGGGACGCGTACTCAGCCTACGCCGCGGGGTTCCAGCGCATCGTCTGGCACGTCTGGGGGGCGGACTTCGGGTACGGCAACTACGCGTGGCCGGGCTACCAGCCGGGCGGGAACTTCCGATACTTCGGCCGTCGTCATCCCACCTCCGCCGACTACGACGAGCTCAACGCGCACCTCGGCCGAGTGCAGCAGCTCCTGCAGACGGGGAGGTCTCGCACTGACGTCGGGTTCATCAACCAGAAGTGGATCCACGGGGTGGCGTTCCTCGCGGACATCGGCAACGACAACAGCCGGATGCACTGGCAGTACGCCCACCAGGGCGTCTACTACCGCTCGACGGAGCTGCAGGACAACGGCTACACGTACGACTACTTCAGTCCGCGGTTCCTGTTCGACGACGACGTCTACTTCGACGAGCGCACCAAGACCATCGAGCAGGCGGGCTACAAGGCCGTCGTCCTGTACCAGGAGTGGTTGGAGCTCGAGGCGGCCCAGCGGCTCCTCGACTGGGCGAAGAAGGGCCTGAAGGTCGTCATCTTGGACGGCGCCGCGACGCGGACACCGTTCAACGACGGCAAGGACGACGAGCTCAGGGCCGTCATCGACGAGCTGAAGGCGCTGCCGACCGTCAGGACGGCGCAGGTGTTCGACGACATCGACTACTTCAGCGCCGAGCCCGGCGGCTACGACGACGACGTCATGGAGAAGCTCCAGGAGCTGGGCGTCTATCCCACCGTCGGGTACTCCGAGGAGAACTACCAGCTCCTCACGCAGACCCGTCAGGACGAGGACGGCAACGAGTACGTCTACATCTACAACTACTGCCCGAACGACTACCACCACAACAGCCACAAGGAGCACATCCGCACCCTGGACCACGGGACGAGCATCCAGACGGACATCGTCAAGGACGGCATCTTCATCCCGTACTCCATCGATCCTTGGACGGGAGAGGTGACCGAGCTCGCGGAGTACCGCTGGGAAGACGGCAAGACGATCGTCCCGATCCAGCTCGACTACAACAACATCATGTTGCTGGCCTTCGAGGCGATCGACGCTGAGAAGGTGCACATCGTCTCCACGAACGCGGAATCGGCCTACGCCGTCGACGGAGGTGTGGTCGTCCGCGCCACGGAGGACGGAGACCTCCACACCGTGATGAGCAACGGTCTGGAGTTCCAGCAGACGGTGACCGTCCCCGAGGCGTTCGACATCACCGACTGGGACCTGACGGTCGAGTCGTGGCGGCCGAGCGCGACCACTGGCGACCTGATCCGCACGGAGACCATCGGCGACCTGACGACGACCAACCGCAAGACGTCGACGGTGAAGACCTCCATCGAGGTGGACCTGGAGACCCTCACGACGTGGAACAACATCCCCGAGGTGGGGAAGGCGGTCTCGGGGACAGGCCACTACGAGGCGACCTTCCAGTGGGACGCCGACAGCGCCGACGGCGCGTACATCGACTTCGGCGACACGCTGGAAGGCAGCATGGAGGTCTGGATCAACGGCCGCAAGGTCGGTGGCGACGTCAGCACCAACCCGACCAAGGTGAGAAGGGATGTCGGCGGTGTCGGCAAGCCGACGATCGACGACGGCACCGGGCGGCAGGTGCCCCTGGTCGGCCACGACCTCTACACCGGCGGCGTCAGCTGGACCAAGCCGGTCGTCGACGTCAGCCCGTACCTCGTCGACGGCGAGAACGAGATCAGGATCGAGTACAGCTCGGTGCTGTCGAACGTCCAGCTCGACCGAGGGGTCATCACGGAGCAGCGACCCAGGGTCGGGTTCCGGAACACGCGCTGGTGGCGCAACGACCAGGTCTACCTGGACTTCGGGCCGAAGCAGGCCAGGATCGTCCCGTTCGTGGAGGCGCAGTACCCCACGGACGGGTTCGAGGGAGTGCGCTGGCACATCGATCAGGCCGAGCAGGCCGGTGAGCTGACCCGCACCGCTCTGGCGCAGGTGCGCAGGTACGTCGACCAGGCGGAGGAGCTCCTCGACCGTCCGGTGCCCGCCAGCGTGGTGAGCCGGCGGCTGGAGGTCGCCGCCCGCAGGGCGGCAGGCAGCCCGGCCCTCGTCCGCGCGCTCGAGGCGCTGGCCGCCACCTTCCGCTGAGGGTCCGAGATCGGCCCCTCGGCTGTGTCACCTGGGCGCCCCAGCAGGGCGCCCAGGTGACACGCCTCGGCCCCGGTCCACCTGCGGTGATCTGCGAGGCGCCGGAAGATCTCTCGCGCACGTGTCGATCCGGCCGGGGGTTGTTCGACGCATCGGGTGACGCCCGGGCCACACTGCCCGGGCCGGACCCCAGACGAAGGAGAACCCGATGCGCGTCATGGCGATGATCAAGGCCACCCCCGACTCCGAGGCCGGTGCGATGCCGACCCAGGAAGAGCTCGAGGCGATGACCGCGTTCAACGAGCAGCTGGTCAAGGCCGGCGTCCTGCTGGGCGGCGAGGGGCTGCTGCCGTCGGCCAAGGGCGTCAAGGTGCGCTGGTCCGGCGGCAAGCAGACCGTCATCGACGGTCCCTTCACCGAGGCCAAGGAGCTCGTCGCCGGGTTCTGGATCCTGCAGGTCTCCTCCATGGAGGAGGCGGTCGAGTGGATCAGGCGCGTGCCCAACGTGCGCGGCACCGACGCCGAGATCGAGCTGCGCCAGATCGCCGAGGCCGAGGACTTCGGCGACGCCTACACCCCCGAGATCGAGGAGCGCGAGAACCGGATGCGCGCCCAGACCGAGGCCCAGTCCGCGTCGTGACCGACGCGCCGGTGCCGCCCGCCGGGGCCCCGCAGTCGCGCGGGGCCCTGCGGGCGCGCCGCGTGGTCGACGCGGTCTGGCGCATCGAGTCGGGCCGCGTCATCGCCCGTCTCGCGCGCCTCGTCGGCGACCTCGGCGTGGCCGAGGAGCTGGCGCAGGACGCCCTCGTCGCCGCGCTGGAGCAGTGGCCGCAGACCGGCGTGCCGCGCAACGCGGGCGCCTGGCTGACCGCGGTCGCCAAGCGCCGGGCGATCGACCACCTGCGCCGCCGGGAGCGTCTGCAGCGCAAGCTCGACGAGGTCGGTCGCGACCTGGAGCGCAGCGCGGTCCCCAGCCCCGACGAGGAGCTCGACCCCGCCCTCGACGACGGCATCGACGACGACCTGCTGCGCCTGGTGTTCATGGCCTGCCACCCCGTGCTGTCGACCGAGGCGCGGGTGGCGTTGACGCTGCGGGTGCTCGGCGGGCTCAAGACCGAGGAGATCGCCCGCGCCTTCCTCGTGTCCGAGGCGACGGTGGCGCAGCGCATCGTGCGGGCCAAGCGCACGCTGTCGGCGACCGGCGTCGCCTTCGAGCTGCCCTCACCCGACGAGCTGCAGAGCCGCCTGGCGTCGGTGCTCGAGGTCGTCTACCTGATCTTCAACGAGGGCTACGCGGCCACGGCTGGGGACCGCTGGATCCGCCCCGCCCTGGCTGAGGAGGCGCTGCGGCTGGGACGCGTCCTGGCCGAGCTGGTGCCGCAGGAGCCGGAGGTGCACGGGCTCGTGGCGCTCATGGAGCTGCAGGCGTCGCGCTTCCCGGCGCGCACCGCCGCGGACGGGTCGCCGATCCCGCTGCTCGACCAGGACCGCACGCGCTGGGACCGGCTGCTGATCGCCCGCGGCCTGGCCGCCCTCGAGCGCGCCGAGCGCCTCGGCGGGCGGATCGGCCCCTATCGGCTGCAAGCGGCGATCGCGGCGTGCCACGCGCGCGCGACCAGCGCCGAGGACACCGACTGGCCCGAGATCGCTGCGCTGTACGACGCGCTCGCGCAGATCGCGCCGTCACCGGTCGTCGAGCTCAACCGCGCCGTGGCGCTGGGCATGGCCTTCGGCCCCGAGGTGGGGCTGGCGCTGGTCGACGCGCTCGCCGACGAGCCCGTGCTGGCCGGCTACCACCTGCTGCCGGCGGTGCGCGGGGACCTGCTGGAGCGCGCCGGACGGCGCGACGAGGCCCGCGCCGAGCTCACACGCGCGGCGACGCTGACGCGCAACGCCGCAGAGCGGCGCGCGCTGCTGCGCCGCGCCGCCGCGCTCGCGCCCCGCGACGGTCAGGGCATCTGAAGCACCGAGCAGATGTTGCCGGCGGGGTCGGTGAACCAGGCGATCTGCGGCTCGCCGCGGGCGATGCCCTTGCCGTCCTGCTCGAAGCCGTCGTAGCGCTCGAAGGCGACGCCGCGCTCGGCGAGCGCATCGACCGCCGCGTCGATGTCGTCCACGACGAAGTTCAGGATCGTGTAGGTCGCCGGGGCGTGGTCGGGCTTGGGGTAGACGAGCACGTCGGCGCCCTCGGGCAGCCGCAGCCGCAGGAGCCCCATCGCCTCCCGTGACACGTCGAGGCCGAGCGTGTCGCCGTAGAACGCTTCGGCTGCGGCGATGTCGGGCACCGCGAAGCCGCTGAACCCGGAGCGGATGGGCAGCATGGCTCCTCCTAGGCCTTGGTGCGGTAGACGAGCATCGTCAGCGGGCCGAAGACCGCGACGAGCCCGGCGCAGACCGCGAAGACGATGGCGATCTCGGCGCCGACGGGCTGGCCGTGCATGAGCCCGCGCATCGCGGTCACCAGGATCGTGATCGGGTTGACGTCGACGAAGGCCTGCAGCCAGCGCGGCAGCGTGGCCGGGTCGACGAACACGTTGCTGACGAACGTCAGCGGGAACATGACCATGTTGCTGACGCCGAACACGGCGTTGTCGGAGCGCAGGACCAGGCCCAGCAGCGTCCAGATCCACGAGAGGCTGAACGAGAACAGCAGCAGCAGGCCCAGGGCGGCGAGCACGCCGACCGCACCCGCGCCGGGGCGGAAGCCCAGCACGAGGCCGAGCACGAGGATCAGCAGCGACGCCATCGTGTAGCGCACGGCGTCGGCGAGCAGCGGCCCCACCAGCGTCGCGGGGCGCCAGATCGGCAAGGAGCGGAAGCGGTCGTGGACGCCCTTGCTGATGTCGCGGTTGAGCGTCAGGCCCGTGTACATCGTGATCCAGCTGACGGTCATGACCAGCACGCCCGGCAGGACCGCCTGCAGGTAGGCGCTCGGCGAGCCGGCCAGCGCCCCGCCGAACAGGTAGGTGAACATGAGCAGGAACATCACCGGGAAGGCGGTGACGTCGAAGAGCTGCTCGGGGATGTGCTTGATCTTCAGCATCGCCCGCCACCAGAACGCCAACGACGTCGTCAGCGGGTCGGGGCGGGGCGGTCGGGCGGTGGTGGCCAGCGCCGCGGTGACGGTCCGCTGGTCGACGGCGCCGTCTGCGGGGATGGTCGGGGCGCTCACCGGTGGCCCTCCTGCGCGCCACGGGGCTGCGCGCTGTCGCCGTTGCGGGCGGTGTGGCCGGTCAGCGCCAGGAAGACCTCGTCGAGGCTGGGCTGACCGAGGGAGAAGGTGGTCACCGCCACGCCCGCGCGGTCGAGCTCGGCGAGGGCGGCGGCGACCCGCCCGGCGTCGGAGATCCGCGCCGACAGCGTGGCGGGGTCGGCCTCGAGCCGCACCGGTGCTGCCAGCGCGGACGCGAGCAGGCGCTCGGCCAGCGGGCGCTGCGCGGGCTCGCGCAGGCGCACGTGGAGGGTGCCGGAGCCGACCGACGCCTTGAGCTCGCTGCTGCTGCCCTCGGCGATGACGCGGCCGTGGTCGATGACGGCGATCCGGTCGGCGAGCTGGTCGGCCTCGTCGAGGTACTGCGTGGTCAGCAGCACCGTGGTCCCGGCGGCGACCAGGGCGCGGACGATCTCCCACACCTGGTTGCGGCTGCGCGGGTCCAGGCCGGTCGTCGGCTCGTCGAGGAAGATCAGGTCCGGCGTGACGACGATGCTGGCGGCGATGTCGAGGCGCCGGCGCATGCCGCCCGAGTAGGTCTTGACCTGGCGGGCCGCCGCGTCGGCCAACCCGAACGCGTCGAGCAGCTCGCCGGCCCTCGCCTTGGCCTGCCGTCCCCGGTAGCCCCACAGGCGGCACAGCAGCACGAGGTTCTCCCAGCCGCTGAGGTCCTCGTCGAGCGATGCGAACTGCCCCGTGAGGCTGACGCGGCTGCGCACCGCGTCGGCCTCGGCGACGATGTCGTGGCCCAGGACCCTGGCGCTGCCGCCGGTGGGCGGGATCAGCGTCGCCAGCATCCGGATCGCGGTGGTCTTGCCGGCGCCGTTGGGGCCGAGCACGCCGTACACGGTCCCGGCGGGAACCGCCAGGTCGAGCCCGTCGACGGCCGTGGTCGCCCCGAAGCGCTTGGTCAGCCCCGTCGCCTCGATGGCGGTGTCGGCTGCGGGCGGACGCGGACCGCTGCGACGCGTCGGCGCAGCCACCGTCGCTGACACGGGCGCGGCGCCGAGTGCGGATGCGGGAACAGTCACAGAAGCACTCCTCCTGGTCGGCTTGGGGCCACTGTGGCGACTGCTGTCGGGCCGTCGCGTCGGGCCGGGGGCGGAGCTGCGGCGGGCTCTGAGTCCTAGGACTCCCCCGACGCCGGAGGTGGTGACGACGGGGGCGCCGGGAACTCATCGGGGTGCCGCGATGAGTTCGCTGACCGCACGCAGTCGTGAGGTGCACGCCCGGCTGGAGGAGAGCGGTGCACGGAGAACCCGACCGGCGGCCCGTGCCCCCGCGAGCGCGACACGACCGCGCCGCCTGCGCCCCGCTGCCGGTGGTCGTGGCCCTGCCCGCGACCGTCGAGCGCGACGACATCCCCAGGCTGTGCGAG